>OLGF01004107.1_pt1 | contig 11175 bp, 10 predicted proteins | sample 1604971 | NCBI WGS metagenome assembly OLGF01 (sample SAMEA3888902, study PRJEB22519) | human gut metagenome | biome: human gut; feature: human-associated habitat; material: faeces | place: Denmark | collected 2011 | reverse complement strand
GGCTGGCCGTTGGCCAGCCTGCGACACTGCGCTGCGCGCAAAATGTTTTTTGTGGCGTACACGCCGCCGCAAAAAACGGATTGGATCTTTTTCGCGGCCTGCGGGCCGCGAACTCTGTGAGACTTTCAGGTCGTTCAATTCAATCTGTAGTATCCATTGCAAAAGCTGGCATTTTCTGGTATACTCGCCTGCGGAATTCATCACAGGGAGAGCGATTATCATGCACAGCTTTTACGACATTCTGGTGCAGGCCATCGGGTTTCTGGGTCTGCTGTTCTTTTTCATCTCGTTTCAGGCCAAGACGAACAAGCGGTTTTTCGTCATGCAGACGCTCGGCTGCCTGACATTCAGTCTGCAGTTCGCGCTGCTCGGCGCGTTCAGCGGCGCGCTGAGCCTGCTCGTGAACATCACGCGCAACGCCATGCTCACGAAGTACAACGAGAGCGCGCTCGTGCGCTGGAAGGGCTGGATCGCCGTCTTTTCGGCGCTGTCGCTCGCTGCCGCGCTGCTCACATGGAGCGGCCCGATCAGTCTGCTGCCCGTCGCCACGACGGTCGCCGGGACGATCGGCTACTGGACGAACAACGCCCGCAATATCCGCATCGCTAACCTCGCCGTGAACTCGCCGTGCATGCTGCTCTACGACGTGCTCGTGAAGTCGTGGGGCGGTGCGCTGAACGAGGCCGTCACGCTCGTCTCGATCATCCTCTCCATCATCCGCTTCGGCTGGAAGGCGCTCGACGGCGACCGGATCGAAGCCTAAACGAACCAAAGGAGCGATTTTAAGGAGCGATTTTATGGATCCCATTGAGATTATGAAGCGGCCAGCACCCTATGCCAGCGGGCACGAGAACGCCCCCGCCGCGGCGCAGCTGCGCGCCAAGCGGCTTTGCTGGGAGTATAACCGCACCGCGCCGGACGAAGCGGAGCGCCGTGGTGAAATTCTGCGCGAGCTGCTCGGCACCTGCGACCCGCTGACGTTCATCGAGCCGGACTTCCGCTGCGACTACGGCTTCAACATCCACACGCACGGGCTGACGATCGTAAACTACAACTGCGTCATGCTCGACACATCCCCCATCGACATCGGCGCGGGCGCGTTCATCGCGCCGGGCGTCTGTCTGGCCTGCTCGGGGCACTCGGTCGACGCGGCGCAGCGCACCGTGGGCATCGGCACCTCCGCCCCCATCACGCTCGGACGCGACGTCTGGATCGGCGCGAACGCCACCGTCTGCGGCGGCGTGACGATCGGCGCGGGGTCGGTCATCGGCGCGGGGAGCGTCGTCACGCGTGACATTCCCGCCGGGGTCATCGCGGCGGGCGTCCCGTGCCGCGTACTGCGTCCCATCACGGAGCGGGACAGAATCGCCCCGGAGGATATCCTGTTCTGAGGGTGGGCTTTCGCCATGACGATTGCGCAGATCGCGCGCGTGGCCTATCTCGTCGGCCACCACCATACGCTCCGCGGCATCGACGGCATCGACTATCAGATCCTCATCGAGGCGGACTACATCGCCAACGCATCGGAAAACGGCTGCAGCCGCAAAAGCATTGAAATCTTCCTCGCCAAAGTCATGCGCACCGACAGCGGCAGACGCCTTGCGCAGGCCGTGCTGTACGGCGGAGGTACGGAATGAGAATTTACGAGCTGGAAACGCGTCCGGAGCCGCTGCTCGGGCGGCGGCTGATGACGCTCGCCGCGGAGCGCTATGGCGTCCGCGAGCTCACGGTCAACGAGCAGAACCCGCAGGCCGTTGGGTTTTATGAACACCTGGGCTTTTCCGTCTGGAAGCGCACCGAGCGCGACGAGGAGGGCGGGGAATACCCGCTTCTTTATATGCGCAAATAAGACACCGCCCGCGTATTGCGGGCGGTGTCTTATTTGCGCATGGGGATTCGCTGCGCTCTGCGCCTCAGCTGGCTATGCCAGCCTGCGACGCTCGCTCCGCGCGAGGTGTTTTTTGCGGCGTACACGCCGCCGCAAAAACGATCAGACTTTATTCGCGGCTTGCGAGCCGCGAACTCTGCGAGACTTTTTTGCAAAGAAATGCGTCCGCTGCTGCGGACGCATTTCTTTGGGGTTATTCGGGTTTTTCCTCTGTTTTTTCCTGCGGGTCGGGCTGCGCAGATGCTGCGGCGGCCTGGCCGGAGGCGAAAGCAGCGCTCTTGGCCTCCTCGAGCTCCTTGCGGCGCGCGTCCTCGGCGCGGGCGGCCTCCTTCTCACTGCGGCGGCGCGCGGCGGCCTTGCCGATGTTCTGAACAAACAGGACGACGATCACAATCGCCGCCAGCACCAGCCCCACCCAGCCCGGCACGCGGATCTGCCAGAAGTCGTGGATGGTGAAATGGTCATAGAGCATGCCGAGATAGTACAGCGCCACGCCGCCGAGCAGGCAGACGATCGCCAGCACCAGATCGAGCGCCGCATGGACGCGGTGGTTGCGATGGCGGATGATATAGCCCGCCAGCAGCGCCAAAGCCCCCAGAAACAGGGCCGGCGACTGACAGCAGAGCAGATAACCGAGCGTTTTATCCATACTGTGAACCTCTCTTTCCTGCGGCGCTTACAGCGCGCATTTGCCGCGGGGGATGAACTTCCCGCTGCACTCGCCCACGACGCTGCCGCCGCGGACCATCAGCTGCCCGCGCAGCCAGACCTGCTCGATGCCGCCGCGGGTGACAAAGCCCTCATAGGGCGTGTAGCCCGCGCGGCTGAGGAGATTTTCGGCGCGGATGACGTGGTCGGCCTGCGGATCGTAGACGACGATGTCGGCGTCCGCGCCCTTGGCGAGCACGCCCTTGCGCGGGAACATGCCATAAAGCCGCGCCGGGTTCTCCGCCAGCACGCGGCACATCGTCGCAAGGCTGATCTTCCGCGTGGCAACGCCCGCCGAATAGACCACCTCGCCGCGCGTCTCCACACCGGGGACGCCGCCGGGGATCTTCGTAAAGTCCGCGCGTCCCATCTCCTTCTGCTCGGTCGTGAACGAGCAGTGGTCGGTGGAGATCGTCTGGATCTCGCCGCGGCGGAGCGCCGCCCAGAGCGCCTTCTGATCATCTGGCTTGCGGATCGGGGGCGAGCAGACGAACTTCGCCGCCTCGTCCCAGTCCTCGTTATAATAGACGCTGTCGTCGAGGACGAGGTACTGCGGGCACGTCTCGACATAGACCTTCTGGCCGCGCTTGCGCGCCGCCTCGACCTCGCGCAGGGCGGCGGCGCTCGTCAGGTGGACGATGATGACCGGGATATCCACCGCCTCGGCGATGTGGAGCAGGCGGCCGACGGCCTCGGCCTCGAGGAAATCGGGCCGTGTCTCGGGGTGGGACAAGACACCCATCTCCCCCGCCGCCTTCTTCTCGGTGACGAGCGCGTCGATCACGCCGCTGTTTTCGCAGTGGACGCCGCAGATGCCGCCCTTTTCCTTCAGCTTCTTCAGCGCCCAGTACATTGCCTCGTCGCCGATCATCATGGCCGGATAGGTCATATACATCTTGAAGGAGGAGATGCCCGCGGCGTACATGTCGTCGATCTCGCGGGCGATGTCCTCGTTCCAGTCGTCGATCGTCATGTGGAAGCTGTAGTCGCACCAGGTGCGCCCGTCGGCCTTTTCGTGCCAGAGCTGCAGGCCGTGGGCGAGCGTTTCGCCCTTGTTGGGGCAGGCGAAATCGATGACCGTGGTCGTTCCGCCGTGGATGGCGGCGAGACTGCCGCTGTCAAAGTCGTCGACGGTGGTCGTGTTCGCGACGTCGAGGTCAAAGTGCGTATGCGCGTCGATAAAGCCGGGCAGAAGGAACTTGCCCGTCACGTCGACGGTCTGCGCCAGCGGGTCGGTGATGCTGCGCGCGACGCGGACGATCTTCTCCCCGTCGACGAGGACATCCGCGCGCTTCGTCCCCTTGCCGGAGACGACGGTGCCGCCCTTGAAGAGCTTTCTCATCAGGATAACCTCCCTTATATCTCTCAGTTCAATCATTCAGTATACCACAAAAATCCCGGATTTCCAGACGGATTTCCCGCAAAGCGGCACATTTTCCTATCGGTAAAATAGACAAAATTAGGACGTGTTTTTCGTTGTCGTTCTGAACAAAATAGGATTCCCTTTCGTGTAAAATTTGTGTAAAATTTGTGTAAAATAGAAATTACTGATGGGCGCACACAGGCGTCCGGAAATTATAAGGAGGAAGATTACATGCGGAAATTCTTAGCGACTCTGCTGGCTCTGGCCATGGCGCTGTCTCTGATGGTGCCCGCAGCTTGGGCTGAACCCGCTGACGAACCTGCTTCTGCCACCTATGAAGCGGTTCTCGGCAAAACCGCCAGGAAATACGGAAATATTGAGCTGGACATCTCCACGGAGGAGTTTATGAAGGCCGGGTTTGCGTATGGCGACGTAGTCACCGTTGACGTCAACGGCAACAGCTACGAGATGCCCGTCTGCTCAAACTATAACGACGTGGACACCAGCAAGATGCTCGTGCGCGCGACGAAGGGCGCGTCCAGCGTCATCGTGGCCATCAACTACGGCCAGCTCGCGGTGAACGCGGGTCTGGCCAAGCCCAACACCGACCCCGCCGTCTCCGATAAGTATGTCGCGGCAGACGGTGTGACCTATCCCGTCAAGGTGACGATCACCATGAAGGATAAGGGCGCGTATTTTGCCGAGTGGGATGCCCGCCAGCTGCCCCAGCGCACCGGCGACCGCAATGCCGACATGTATAAGAACCTGACGGACGCTGAGTTCGCCAATGTCCGCGCGATCGAGACCACCGGCATGGGCGAGGGCGTTCTCTACCGCGGCAGCTCCCCCATCAACGACGCCGTTGAGGGCCGCAACCCCTATGCCGACGCCGCCGCCAAGGCTGCGGGCATCAAGACCTTCATCAACCTCGCCGACTCCGAGGCCGCCGCGAAGGCCTATCCCGGCTGGGAAGGCAGCTACTACTCCACGCAGGACGCCGTCTTTCTGAACATGCCCGTCGCGTTCACGACGGACGCCTTCAAGACCGGTCTTGCAAACGGCTACCGCTACATCGCCTCCAGCGAGACGGAGGCCCCCTACTATATGCACTGCACCGAGGGTAAGGACCGCTGCGGCATCGCCAGCGCCGTGCTCGAGTGCTTCATGGGCGCGAGCTATGGCGAGGTCGTCGCCGACTACCTCGTGACCTACTACAACTACTACGGCATCCAGCCCGGCACCGAGAAGGCCGCCAACATCGCCAAGTACGGCATTGTCTCCGCGCTGCAGACCATGTTCGGCGTGGAGGATCTGTCGAAGGCCGACCTGCAGGCCGAGGCGCTGGATTATCTGCTGGAGATCGGCCTGAACGCCGAGGAGATCGGCTCCCTCCTGCTGACGCTCAGCGGCCTGCCCTCCTCCCTCGAGGGGCTGGTCGTCATCCTGCACTCCAACGACGTACACGGCAATATCATGGGCTATTCCCAGATGGCCGCGCTGCGCGACGCGTTTGAGTCCCTCGGCGCCGAGGTCATTCTGGCCGACGCCGGCGACTACAGCCAGGGCACACCCTATGTCAGCACCACGAAGGGCGCCGACGCCATCGAGATGATGAACGCCGCCGGCTACGATGTGGCCACCCTTGGCAACCATGAGTTTGACTACGGCTATCCCCAGCTCAAGGAGAACCTGAGCAAGGCGGACTTCGCCGTTCTCTGCGCGAACATCCTGAAGGATGGTGAAAACGCCTTCCAGGGCAACACCATCATCGAGAAGGACGGCGTGAAGATCGGCTTCTTCGGTCTCGACACCCCCGAGGCGCAGACCAAGGCCAACCCCGCGCTCATGCAGGGCCTGTCCTTCTACGCTGAGAAGGAGCTCTATGCCTGCGCGCAGGCGCAGATTGACGAGCTGCGCGCAAACGGCGCGGACATCGTTGTCTGCCTCGCCCACCTCGGCGTGGACGATGAGTCTGTCCCCAACCGCTCCACCGACCTCTATGCCAATGTCACCGGTCTCGACTTCATCATCGACGGCCACTCCCACACCGTGATGGTGGAGGGTGCGAACGGTGAACCCATCCAGTCCACCGGCACCGCGTTTGAATACGTCGGCATGATTCTCATCGACAGCGAAAGCAAGGAGATCCTCGGCAACGCACTCGCCGAGCTGGACGGCGTGGCGGGCGATCCCACCGTGGCCGCCGCCGCACAGAAGATCATCGATCGCGTCAACGCCGAGTACGGTGAGGTGTTCGCCCGCAGCGACGTGGAGCTCAACGGTGACCAGGCTCCCGGCAACCGCACCGAGGAGACGAACCTCGGCGACCTCATCACCGACGCGATGCTCTGGTCGCTCACCGAGCAGAACCCCGGCAGTATCACCGAGGTTGACCCCGACAACATCATCTCTCTCACCAACGGCGGCGGCATCCGCGCGTGGATCCACCAGGGCGACATCTCCAAGAAGGACATCAACACCGTCCTGCCCTTCGGCAACACCGTGGCCGTGGTCTATGTGACCGGCGCGGAGCTGCTCGAGGCGCTCGAGGCCTCGACCCAGAGCACGCCCGCCAAGATCGGCGGCTTCCCGCAGGTGGCCGGTATCGACTTCACCATCTTTACCGACAAGGCCTACGATGCGAACACCGACAAATATCCCGGCTCGACCTACTATGGCCCGCACAGCATCCAGCGCGTGGTCATCAACAGCATCAACGGCAAGCCCTTCGACCTGAACGCGAAGTATGCCGTTATCACGAATAACTTCGTGGCCGCCGGCGGCGATACCTACTATGCCTTCGCCGCGGCGAGCAGCCAGTTCGACACCGGCCGTCCACTCGATGAGGTCCTGATGGAGTACATCACCGAGAAGCTCGGCGGCGTGGTCGGCGAGCAGTATGCCGAGCCGCAGGGTCGCATCACCATCGCCAACTGCACCGAGGGCAGCCACGACTTCCGCCTTGTGAACGCCAAGGACGCCACCTGCGTCGATGACGGCTACACCGGCGATGTGGTCTGCGCCGGCTGCGGCGAGGTTCAGAGCAAGGGCGCGGTCATCAAGGCCACCGGCGAGCACCACTATGCCAAGGGCGTGTGCACCGTCTGCGGTGCGAAGGACCCGAACTATAAGCCGCCCACGACCGGCGACAGCGGCGTCCTGCTCTATGTCGGTCTCGCGGTCATGGCCATCGGCGGCAGCGCCGCTGTGGTCACCCGCAAAAAAGAGCGCACCTGAGCGTAAACCTGATCCACCCGCATAAGTCATTTCGCAGAGCCCCCGGAGCGTCAGCTCCGGGGGCTCTTTTGCTGTGCGTGCGCGCCGCGCAGCCCTCCTGCGTATAAAATCTTCCGTTTTCTGCCATACTGCAAGTGATTCTGTATGGGGAGGCTGCTCATGGAACCGACGAAGGATACATTTGACGCGCGGGCGGCGGCGCTCGACGAGCTGCTGGGAACGGGGCGGAGCTTTGACATGGTCACCCGCCCGCTCACGATCGCTGGGCGGCGCGCCCGGCTCTGGGTCGTGAACGGCTACGCCGAGGACGCGCTGCTCGAGCGCGCCATCTCCGCGTGGCGGCCCATTGGGAGCCTTGCGGACACGCCCGATCTGCAGGCGTTTCTCGAGCGCTGTGTCAGTGTCTGCGACGCCGCGGTGGAGCGCGACCGCCTGACCGCGGTGACGGCCGTTTTTGCGGGCAAGACTCTCCTCATCATCGACGGCTACGAGGGCGGGCTGCTCATGGACGCCAAGCAGTTCCCGCTGCGCTCGGTCGAGGAGCCGAATTCGAGCAAGGTGCTGCGCGGCAGCCACGACGGCTTCGTCGAGAGCATCATGAAAAACGCCGCGCTCCTGCGCCGCCGCATCCGCGACCCGGCGCTCACGCTCGAGCGGCTGCAGGTCGGCGGGCGCTCCCGCGCGGACGTGGCCCTGTGCTACATGCGCGGGCAGGCGGACGAGACGCTCATCGCCGAGCTGCGCGAAAAGCTCGCGCACATGGACGTCGGCTCCGTCGCCATGAGTCAGGAGAGCATCGCCGAGGCCATCGCGCCCAGGCAGTGGTATAACCCCTTTCCGAAGGTACGCTACACCGAGCGCCCAGACACGGCGACCGCCTGCGTCATGGAGGGCGACGTGCTCCTGCTTATCGACAACACGCCCGCGGTCATGATTTTTCCCGTCTCGATCCTGCGCTTTGCCGAGGAGATCAACGACTACTACTTCCCGCCGCTCGTCGGGTCGTATCTGCGGATCGTGCGGCTCGTCGTGCTGTTTCTGACGATTTTCGTCACGCCGCTTTGGTACCTGCTCGTCAAGTCGCCCGATACGCTCCACGAAAACCTCCACTTCCTGCTCATCGAGGGGGAGTGCCCCGTCCCGCTCATTTTGCAGCTGCTGCTCGTGGAGCTCATCATCGACGTGCTCAAGCTCGCCTCGCTCAACACGCCCGACGTGCTCGGCAACTCCTTCAGCATGCTCGGCGCGCTCATCCTCGGTGACTTTGCGGTGCAGTCGCGCTGGCTCGTGCCGGAGGTGCTGGTGTATATGGCGTTCGTCGCCATCGCGAACTTCACGCAGCACAGCTTTGAGATGAGTTACGCGTGCAAGCTCTGCCGCATGGCGCTGCTGGTGATGATCTGGCTGCTGGGCTGGTGGGGCTTCGCGCTCGGGATCGTCGGCATTCTCGTGCTCATCGCGACGACAAAACCCCTCGTCGGGCGCGGGTATCTTTACCCGCTCATCCCCTACGACGGCAAGAAGCTCCGCGCTCTCCTGCACCGGCGGCCGATCAGCCGGGAGAACACATAAAAACTTGCAGAGAAAGGGGTTTCGCTGCGCTCCGCGCCTTGCCCCGCCATGGGCGGGGCTGCGACACTCCGCTCCGCGCAAAGTGTTTTTTGCGGCGTACACGCCGCCGCAAAAAACGGATTTCACTTTTTTCGCGGCTTCCGAGCCGCGAACTCTGCGAGGCCTTTGAGATAAAAACACATCCGGCGGACAATGTCCGCCGGATGTGTTTTGTGCTTTGGGCTATTACTTCTTTTTTTCTTCGAGGAGGACGTCCTCGGCTTCGTGCAGCTCCTCGATCGTCTCGCCCGTGACCTCGCGCTCGCGCAGCTCGGCGGGCGTGCGCTGTTCGGATTTCTCCTCGCAGCAGACCATGTAATACGCCCACGCCGCGAGCGGAATCACACACCAGCTCGCGCGCAGACCCCACAGCTTCACCGCGAAGAACGACAGTGTCGCTCCGAGGTGGAAGCACAGCAGCGTCGCGGCGTAGAACCAGCACTTGGCCAGATACATCGGGTCCTTCTCGCACAGATAGTGCGCGAGGGCGAGCGAGGTCTGCTTGGTGTTGTTCGTGGAGAAAATCGTCGAGCTGTTGAATCCCTGCGCGCCGTTGAACGCGCCCCACTGCACGCTCATGGCGAAGAAAATCGGATAGAGCGCGAGCGTGACGGGCATCTCCGCCGGGAGAAAACCGAGCACGACCGCCGCCAGCGCGTCGACCACCGGCGCCGTGCGGCGGATGTCGAGGTGGAACCAGTGCGGCAGAAGCACCGTGAGCATCGTGCCGAGGACATAGAGCGCGAGCGCGCCGAGGTGCAGCAGCACGTTCAGCCCCCGCCCGAAGAGCGCGTCGATCAGCAGCTCGAGCAGGTTCACCGTCTGGGCGTTGCCCATGACGCCGCTGCGGCAGAGGATGGCATACGCGGCGAAAAAGCCGCCCACCACGGCAAAGGAGAGATGCCTGCAAAAATCTATTTTTTTCAGCTTATGCATATCGTCAAAACCGTCCGATTTCGTCAGAATCCGGGGAAAAACATCTATCAGTATACCAGCTTCTGCGGCTTTCGCAAGAGGAAAAGTGTATAAATTTCCATCCGGTTTCGGATGCAGAAAACCGTTGACAAGCGGAAAATTTGTGATAAAATGGGCTATAATCAAATGCAGCGACGGAGAAGAGTTCGCCACACACCGGCCCGCAGCGAGATGGGGAGCGTGCAAGCCCATCGGCACCGGCAGGCGGACAGCCACCTCCCAGCGGCCCGCGACGAGCGGGACGGGTCATTCCCGTTACAGAATGACTTGAGATGACGGACGGTTTGCCCGTCAAATTAGGGTGGTACCGTGAAGCAGCGCTTCGCCCCTATGCGTGGGGCGGGGCGTTTTTGTTTTTTTCCGGTTCCCGGTGGATAGAAAGGAGTTCCCTGGTTATGTCCTGGCATGAGGTGGATATGGCGGTGGATCCGCGCGGCGGGCAGTTCGCCTATTTCCGGCAGATGGTTGACCCCTTCGCGGGGGTGACGGCGGCGGTGGATATCACGGATTTTCTCGCCGCGCTCGACGGGCGGCCGTTTTTTCTGAGCCTGCTGTACGCGGTGACGCGCGCGGCCAACCGTGTGCCGCAGCTGCGGCGGCGGATTCTGGACGGGCGCGTCGTGGAATACGACTGGTGCAGCCCGTCGTACACGCTCATGAAGCCCGACGGCGTGTATGTCTACAGCCTGATCGAGGGCGAGCGCACCTACGGCGACTTCATCGCCGAGGGGCAGCGGCAGCAGACGCTCTCGCTCGACCGCAGGACGCTCACCGAGGACGGCGACCCGCTGGGGAACTTCTTCGTCTCGTGCCTGCCGTGGCTCGACTATCTGCAGGTCAAGCACCCCGTCGTCTCCGCGGACGACAGCAATCCCCGCATCAGCTGGGGCCGCTATACCGAGCGCGGCGGCCGCGTGACGCTGCCCGTCTCCATCTTCGTCAACCACGCGCTCGCCGACGGGCTGCACATCGCGCAGTTTTACAGCTGTCTCGACAAGGAGCTGCGCGAGCTGGTGAAGTTGCTGCGCTCGCAGGAGAAATAACACAACATCGTAACCAAAACAAGCAATAAATTGAACGATAAAGGAGAAAACCACTATGAGCCATCCCTACTATGGCCTCAACGAGCTGCGGGAGATGTTCCTGAGCTTCTTTGAGACGAAAGACCACCTGCGTCTGCCAAGCTTCTCGCTCGTGCCGCAGAACGACAACTCCATCCTCCTCATCAACGCCGGCATGACGCCGATGAAGCCCTGGTTCAAGGGCGAGGAGGAGCCGCCGCGCCGCCGCGTCTGCACCTGCCAGAAGTGCATCCGCACGGGTGACATCGAGAACGTCGGCAAGACCGCCCGCCACGGCACCTACTTCGAGATGCTGGGCAACTTCTCCTTCG
>OLGF01004101.1_pt1 | contig 11193 bp, 12 predicted proteins | sample 1604971 | NCBI WGS metagenome assembly OLGF01 (sample SAMEA3888902, study PRJEB22519) | human gut metagenome | biome: human gut; feature: human-associated habitat; material: faeces | place: Denmark | collected 2011 | reverse complement strand
TCATGCCCGCGTCGGCGGTTTTGTTGTTCAGGGTGCTGTTGTTGCGGGAGACGATGCCGGGGGTATTGAAGGTGTTGATATGGCCGGGGCCGCCGGACCAGGTCATCTCGAAGCCGCCGATGGCCACCATGCTGCCGGCGTTGTCCTCGTTGAACTTGGCGATGGTGTCCTTGTAGGTCTTCCAGCTGTGGTTGGCATCGGAATCCTTGACCAGGGAGGTGTCATAGAGGGCGGCCTCCACGTTGGGACTGGAGGAGGAGTCGAAATAGTTGGAGTGGTCGGTGAAGGCCACGAACTGGACATTGGCGCTGGCAGGCAGATTCTCCACATAGCGCAGCGCGTCGGTCAGGGGACCGGCACCGTCGGAATACTGGGTATGGCTATGGAGCTGGCCGAAGTAGTGCTGATACTTCGTGGCACCCACGGTGAAGAACCAGGTGATGCTGGCGCTCTTGCCATCGGCGCGCCTGGCAGTCACCGTGACCTCGGTACGGCCCTGGGGCAGGTCGGCAGCGGGGGTGTAGGTGACGCGGCCACTTTCATAGGTGGCTGTCACGGTCTTGCCGCCCACGGTCATGGTGACGGTGGGGTTCTGGCCGGCATTGTCCAGAGCCACAGAGATGGTGGGGCGCTTATTCTCGCCGGTCTGGCTGCCCCGGGCGGGGGTAGGATCAGCAAGGACGGGCTCGTCCTTGACGGTGATCTCAGCGGCGGCGAAGATAGGAATATACTTATTGTCCGTGCCACTGATGTTCACGGTGAGCTTATCGCCCGTGACGGAGGCAGCGGGGATGGTGACGGTGTAGGTGCCATCCTCGCCCTTCGTGACGCTGAGGGAGGTGCCATTGAGCTTGGCGGTGATGTCACCCCGCACGCCGAAGGGGGCGTCCACGGTGAAGGTGAAGGAATAGTCCGTACCCACATAGGCATCGGGCAGGTCGCCCAGGACCACGGCGGGGTTATTCACAACGCCGTCCGTCGTAACTGTGCCCGGCCCCACGGGGTAGAAGGAGAAGGAGTAGATGGTGTAGTCGGTGACATTATACATGGAATAGACCTTGAAGCTGTCACTGTAATACTCCAGCCACTGAGTGTATTTGCCGCTAAATTTGGCGGTGCGGTGCTCCATCTCGTAGCCGCCTACGCCGCCGGAGCAGGTGCGCAGGAGCCAATCGGCATCGTCGTTGGCGGTGGCGCTATAAAAAGCATTGTTGCCGGTGCCGCCCGCGCAGAGGTAGCCGTAGGTCTTGTTATAGAAGCGGTAGTAGTCGCCGCTTTTTCCACGGTGAACACGGCGGCGCCGTTGGCGCAGGCAGCCTTGCCGTCTTTAATGGTGGCGGCGGCCTTGTTGATGGCGGGGCTGGTTGCATTATCGTTCTGCGCAGCCAGGACAGCCTGGGCATTCTGATTGTAGATGACCACCTGGTCGCCGGGTTTGGGGAGACCGCCGGAGGGCTGGTCGGAGTCGATCACCAGGTAGAGCTGCTGGGCGAAGAGGGCTTCGTTATTCCCTATATTATAGTAGCTGCTCCAATTGCCCTTGTCCGCGTACCACTCGATGTAGTTATTGCGGACGGTATTCTGAATATAGAAGCAGTCCTTGGTGGCGGCGGGGGTGATCTTCCAGCTTTGGTTGACCTCGTCCAAGGGCGTGCTGGTGAATTTTGCGCCCATGGCCAGTTTCTTACCATCGGCGGTAGAGAAAGTGTAGGTGCCGTCTTCGTTTATGCCGAGAGTCCATTTATCGGCGGCGGTAAAGCCCTCGAGCTTGCCGTCGGTCAGGGTCACATCGGTGCCTTTGTTGTAGAAGCTGTTGTACTCTGTGGACAGAGTTTTCCCATTGGCGGGGTTGAATACCACCACGGTGTCGCCGTCCTGCAGGGTGGTCAGATCCGTGACGATGCCGCTCTGGCGGGCGGGAACGGTGTCCAGCTTCCAGAAGTTCAGGGTCTGATCGGCAATATTGGTGTGTAGCGAGGTGTAGCTGCGCCAATCCTGCTGATTATAGACGCCCACATAGCGCTTTTGTGCGACATTGAACAAATAGCCGGAGGTGGCGTCTACCTTCCAATCACGGCTTTCACCCTTTCCCTGGCGGATGCCGTTGTTCTTGTCTGTAGAGTACAGGTACTTTGTGTTGTCGGAAGCAGAAACGAGCTGGAATGTGTCAGTTGATTTAATGACCTTCCAGCCGAACTGAGATTCACTTGTGGTAGTCAGCGTATCGCCGCTGACCGTACCGGTAATGGCCGGAGCGGCCTTTTGGGCAGTACCATCATTGGGCAGTACCCAAGTGGTTTTGTCCTTGGTCATGGTAATGGCAATGGTATCGTCTGCCGTAATATCGGCAAAAGCGATCTTTTTCCATGTGCCGGGCGTCGGGTCTGCCGCAAGCACCGCTGTGGGCAGCAGCGACAGCAGCATGACCAGCGCCAGCAGAACGGACAGAAGCCGTCTGCTATGTCCTCTCATTTTCAAATATGATCCCTCCTTTTCATTTTGCACGGCGGTCTGCCCCCGGCCCGGGCAGGCGGATCCGTTCTTTCATCATAAAGCCACTATGAAAAATCCGAATCCGCTCTTTTGTAAAGCCTGCGTGAAGTACGCAGAGACAGAAAAAGCCGCCTGCCCCAACTGCGTGGGGAGACGACCCTGCACAACCGCTGCAAGAAATGCTACTTAGAATTCCGTCGACCAGGACAGCAGGCTGTGAAGGATGCCGGGAAACGAGAGCAAACTTTTCGTGGTAATGAGGATATTTTACCATATTCGGATAGGGATTGCCACCGGTTTTTTTATTTTAGTGAAAAACAGAGGGAAAACATCGTTTATATTGTGGAAAATATCCAAATTCGTTCGCCGGATTCCGTCTCCGCAATGGAGAGGGACGCCCTTTCCGGGTTTCCCTCCGTACCGTTATCGCAAGTTCTGCCACTTTATCGGCATCCTCCTTGACATCGGGGGGAGAAATTGCTATGCTGAAAAAAAAGACACGGAGGTCTCCCCTATGAAGAAAGTCAAGGGAAAAAGCACAAAACCGGAGGCAAGGGACTGGTGGCGCAAAAACCGGCTGAGCTGCCTGATCCTGGCGGCGGCGGTGGTGCTGTTTTTCGCTGTGCGGGCGGCGGCGGTGAGCCGGGAGCCGTCCCAGAGCCGAGGCGAGGATTACGCCGAATATGAGCGGGGCGTGATTACGGATGTTTTGGCCGACAACACCGAGACGGACGAGGTTTCCGACGGAGGATACCGGGGCGAGCAGCTGCTGCTGGCCACGGTGCGCACAGGACAATACAAGGGTGAGACCATGCAGGTGTCCAACTTTGTGGGGCCGCTGTACGGCCAGCCGCTGCAGGTGGGACAGTCGGCGGTGCTGCTGATCTCCACCTACGCGGATGGGACCCACACGGCCACGGTATACGAATACAACCGGGCGGTGGGTCTGGCGGTGATCGTGGGGCTATTCCTGCTGGTGACGGTGGCCGTGGGCGGCAAGGTGGGCGCTAAGTCCCTGATTGCCCTGGCGGTGACTCTGGCGTGCCTATTCTATGTGCTGATCCCGCTGCTGATGAAGGGGGCCCCTACCCTGGTGACGGTATTTTTGGTATGCGCGTACATCACCGTTGTGACGATGGTCATACTGGGCGGCGTGTGCCGGAAAACCGTGTGCGCGGCATTGGGGACCATTGCGGGAACGGCGCTGGCCCTGCTATTCGGCCTGCTGGCACAGGGAATCCTGCACATTGACGGGCTCAGGCTAACGGATGTGGAGCCGCTGCTCCAGCTGCGGCAGACGGGCACCCCCCTGGGCCTGCGGGGCCTGCTGGTGGCGGGGGTGGTCATCAGTGCCCTGGGGGCGGTGATGGATGTGGCCATGAGCATCTCCTCGGCCCTGACGGAGGTACACGCAGTGGCCCCGGGCCGCAGCGGGCGCGACCTTTTCCGCTCGGGCATGAACATCGGCCGGGACATGGTGGGCACCATGACCAACACGCTGATATTGGCTTTTTTGGGCAGCGGGTTTTCCTTTATCCTCTACCTCTGCTCCCTGGGGCTGAATCTCCGGCAGCTTATCAGCTCCCCGTATGTGGCCACGGAGGTCATCAGCGGCGTGGCCAGCAGCGTCGGCGTTATATTGGCGGTGCCGCTGACGGCGGCGATCACGGCGGCCATCGTAACGCGGGAAAAAGCCGTCCCCTCGGCGGCGGAAAAGGCCGCAGAGGGAAAGTAAATGCGCAAAAAGCAGCGTACCGAAGGATTCATTCGGTACGCTGCTTTTTTTCGGCGGGTGGGGGACGGATTGCCACGGGCGCAGAGCGCCCTCGCAATGACAGGTTAGAAAAAATGCGGTGCAAGCCCGGGCGGCGGGGTGAGGGTACCCCGCCCTACCCCTTTATCGACAGTCTCACGGGCAGGGCAGAGCCCCGCCCCTACGCATAACAGGTTAGGAGGCGGTTTCGCTATTTTTGCGCTTCTTTCGGAAATAGGCCCGGAGCAGCTTAAAATACTCAATGGCAGCCAGGAGGAGGAAAATGCCGATAAAAAAGTATTCCATAAAAAACCAGGCATAAAAAATATCAAGAATGCGGGCGCATTGCAGGGCGGTGTAAATGCCCGCGGCGCAGAGGAGCAGTTTGTCGGCTAAACGCATAAGGGTCTCCTTTCGGCACAAAAGCGCATGGTTTTTCTCCGTTTTGTTTGTTAATTATACAATATACTTCGCTTTAATGCAATGAAAAATTGGAATTTTTGTTAAATCATTGGGTGAGCGCTTAGGGTGAGCGCTTATTGGAAGCTGTTTTCGTAGATGTCCACAAAGCCGGTGACGAAGCGCGCCTGCCGCAGTTCTTCTTCGGTGCCCTCTGTGAGCTGCCAGCCGTACATCCCATAGAGATTATAGGTGTAAGGGGTAAGGGGCAGCATATACAGTTCTTTTTGAATAGCCCAGATACCCTCGCCGTAATGGGTGCGCAGGGCCCGGAGGGCCCTGGCGGGGTTTTTGAACACGGCCATGCCGTCCTCGTCCGCGCCGATGGCAAAGGCGTCATCAACGGCCAAAAACCGTGCCGTGTCCACCTGGCCCCGGCAATTGCCGCTGCCGACGATATATTCCTGGGTGGCGGGATTCTTTACAGGCCGCCATGTGGTGAAAATTGCAATGAGCAACACAATGACGGCGGCCAGGGCGGCCCATTTCCAGTGTTTTTTCAGAGTTTTCATGGCAGTACCTTCTTTCTTCATGGTGTGTTTGAGTGAACGGGGCGCAAGGGCGCGCTGGTTTTCAACTTTTAGGATATTATTTATGGACATTAAACGGTTGGTTGTATGTAGCCGCGCTGCGTGGCAATAGAATAGCTTTTATCATATGGCAACGAGGTTGGGTGATTTGCAGCAAAGACAAAATTTTTGATGACAATATATGTTGTTTCTCCTTCCGAATAAGTTTGAAATGAAATTTTATCGGTTCAGCTAAATAAATCTATCGTTTTCATTCCTCCATTAAACCGGGAAAAGTCTTCTTTTTTTACATATTTGAAATCTGCCGCATTGAGGTAGCTCGTCCACATATTAATAAGATCAGCATCGGAAAAAGCTACACATATTATTGAATCTCCGGCCTCTCTTAGCCGTATCTCGGAGATGTTTTTTTGTGCAAATGCTTTATAGTCAGCAATAGTATTGCCCGCATTTTTTTCTCCCGCATGGATAGAAATTACAAGAACAAGAAGCACAGTTATACAAAGTAGCCCACAAGACAACATCATTCTCATTTTTCCCATCTTTGTCACTCCTATTTAGACGCTGTAATTGCCCAGCCATTTAATCTTGAATAATTATATCCATTAAAATTTATATACCTAAGGTTTGAATTCCATCCATCCGCGACTTGAAGGTATTGATACGAAGTGGTGTCAACATAGCCCATAGCAAGGACTGCATGGCCTCCATTAGTTCCATTGAACAATGCACCATATGTTAGTATGCAAGGCTTATCGGCAGCAATTGCCTTCTTAAAGGAACTATATGAATTGCGCGAAATCGAGTTTGTTGAGCAGGCATATCCTTTGTCTTTCAAATAGTTCTTCGCTGCAATTGCTTCATTTCCGTTTGGCGTACCGCCATCACTGTTCGTCCCTGCATATGCCCACATATTGTCATAGAGCGTTGTCAAATTAGAGGGGAGATTATCGAAGCCGCGCATTCTGTAATATCTCATTAGGTTGCATAGAGCAACTACAGAACAACCATAGGTTCTGCTTATCTGCGTTATATCCGATTGGCAAGTATATTTCAAGTAATAAGCATATGTAATCGTATCGTTTTCTTTTACGCTTCCTTCATATAAATCTGATATGACAGTCCATCCGTCAAGTGACGAATAATTGATCATATCGCAATCAGAACTGACAATTGCATTATTTTCACGCTGCGATCTTTGGACCTTTTTCATGTCCTTTTTTAATTTTTTATAATCGGCTTCGGATAAAAAGCTACCGTCAATACTGCGCAGGGACTTGGTGTTTATATCATATACTTGATATTCATTAGATGATAGGCTGAGATATTTAACTTTTTTGTTATGTATTTCTGCGTTATTAATAATATATTCATACGGGTTCAGCGCATCCTGCTGGATGCAAAATTCTGCTATAACAGGTTCATTGTCGACAAATTTTATTATCACATAACCATAGTCGCTATTTTTTTGTTAAAATCAACGCAGTATCCTGAAATTTGGTCATATTCATCATATATTTCCTTAACAACTCCTACATCAAGCAATCTGTCCTCATAAATTGTCTCTATAAAACTCTTTGCATATTTTGCAGCATTCGTTCTGTTTTGATTTTCAACAATTTCGCAAGCTGTATCCTCTGCAAACACCGTAGCACACAGGGATAGGCACATGGCAAGCGCCAGCACCAGAGAGATCATGCGTTTTTTCATAATGTCTATCCTTTCTGTTCAAAAATTTTGTTTCTCTTATTGCTGGGGGTTGCTTACGGGCAGGTCTTGGTCGTGGGGTTGACGGCGTAGCTGCTGCCGTTTACGGTGCAGGTAACGCGCACGGTGTAGGTCTTACCTTTGGTGACACTGTGGGTCTCCGAAAGGCGCAGCGTGGATGTGCCGGAGCCGCTCCAGGAGTCCACCAGGGTATTCCCCTGCCAAAGCTGCATGGTGGCCTTGATGGTCTTTCCCGGCGCAGAAATCCGCACGCTGCATGTCGCCGTAGTTCCATTGAAGTCTAAACCGGCATTGGGGGTCGCGTGCGGAGTAACCGCAGCATGAACCACAGTCAGGCTAAACAAGATGGCACAGAGCATAGCCGTGCAGGCAAGCAATTTTTTCCTCATGAAAATCACCTCCTCTCATTTCCGTCTATATATATAACGGAGAAAGAGGTCGATTTTGGACACTGATTTTTGAAAATTTTTATTTTTGTTTAGTTTGACAGAATTACACCTCTGGATATGTGCAACATTTCCTGTTCAGATATATTCCCTTCTATAATAAACACCACAGTCGCATTTTCATCAACCCAAACCAGTGACGAACTCCCACTGATCTCGTCCGGTTGATAGAACTTACCCTGATTGCCATTTATGTCATGAATTGTCGGCTCCTCAGTACCATGTTGTGTGATGGTCATAGCTGAATCTTTCATGAAATTGCAGTTAATATAAAACACCTGGGCGGTTTCTGCATTCTCATAGTAATAATAGTCGAAGCCAAATTCATCGGAATGGTCGCTATCCGCAAGTGCAAAGCCCTCCGGAAGCCAGGTGGGTTCATAGCCGCAGTACTCTTTATCAATGTTGCCGCCGTCTATGTGATAGACGAACATATTTTCAAAGGTTTCCTTGGTCCACCGGAACAGCTTTTCCCGGGCGTGGGTGTCCACTGTGAGCCAGGTGGTGGCACTGAGAAGCATCACCAGCAGCACCACGGCCACCCGCTGCCAGACCCGGCGGGCGGCGGCCTTGCGGCTGTATTTGCGGAGAAGCAGGTCTATTTTCTGCAAAAATGTCTCCGAAAAGGTGTGGGCGCAGACTTGGCGGGACGGGAGGGACGAGAGCATGGCCTCGGCGGTCTGCCGGGCCGCGGCTTGCAGGGCTTGGTCGGTAAATTGGCGGTTTTCAGGCATGGTCAATCCCCCTTTCGTCTAATTCTTTGCGCAGGGCCGCCTTGGCCCGGGTGAGCAGCTTCTGCACTGCGGCGGGCTTTTTGCCCAGCATATGGGCTATCTCCCGGGCCGTGTAGCCCTGCTGATAGCGCAGGAGCAAGGCCTCCCGGTAGGCTGCGGGCAGGGCGGACATGGCGTCCGCCAGGCCGCCGTCCCCGGGCAGGGGCACGGGCAGGCCGTGGGCGCTCTCCTCAAAGGCGGCGTCAGACAGGTGCGAACGGCTGCGGAGAATGTCCAGGGCCTTGCGCTCGGTGATGAGGCACACCAGGGCGCGGGTCTTGGGGCTCTCCGGCCGGGCGATTTTATCCAGATTTTCAATGATGGCCACCAGGGCCTGGTGGACCGCGTCCTCGGCCTCGGCGTCATCGGGCAGGAGCCGGTCGGCCACATGGTACATGAGGCCGCTGTAGGCTTCATAGAGCGCCCGGAATTTGTCCTGCTCCGGGGCGCTGTGCAGCATTTGCAGGTATACGATCAAGGTTTCACCATCCGCTCTTGTGCGGGCGCTTTCTCCGGCCAATGGGGACAGGCTACGGCGGCCCGGTGGGTCCGGCCGGGGGTACGCCCTCGTTTGCTTAAAGTATACAATACACGGCGTTTTTTCGCAAGAAAAATATGGTTTTTGCACAAGAGATGGGGTTACAAGAGGTGCGGGGAGAGCGGTATCCCCCAGTCACGGCTTCGCCGTGACTGCCCCCCTTTAGGCAAGGGGGCCATAGACGGGGGATGCGGATTGCCACGGGCGCCTTGCGCCCTCGCAATGACAGAAGCCGAAAGAATTTGCGTGTCATTCCGAGACCAGTCCGCAGACTGGTCGTGGGAATCCGTAATACCCCTGCGCAAAGGTCGAGGAGAACGGATTGCCACAGCCAGTGTTCGCACTGGCTTCGCAATGACAGGGTTTTTGCAAGGGGTGCGGTGAACAGCGGGGTGAGGGCACCCCGCCCTACGGGGGGTGCAAGGGGTGCGGTGGATGACCGGTGATGCTCTGTCCTCAGCCTGCCCCCGATGGAAAAATTTTCTGCCCCGTCTGCCCCGTTTTATTTGTATACCGGCCTATATTTTTCGTCAATCTCACTAACACCGCCCGGGGACCTCCCGGAAAAATTTATGCGTTTGTCTGATTTTCCCCGAAGTGACAATTTTTTCCTCTTGCAGAGAAAATTTTTTTGTGTTATGCTCCGTTTAGCATCCGGAAAGGAAGCTGTGGTTATGACCAACGCAATGTGCGCCTCCCTCATGCATACCACTTCTGCGCAGGCCCCCTGCGCCGCTTCCTCCTGCGCGGATATGCACGCCATTCTGGGCATTATTATTCTGGACGCCAGCCTGCTGCTGGGGTCCGTTTTTGTATTGCTTTCCTCCGTGACCCGGACGGTGCGTTCCCTTCCTTCTTTGCAGGCGCGTTGACACGCCCACCTATTGCAGAAGTTCGAGGCCTCGCCCATCCGGCGGGGGCCTCTTTATTTATAGATGTTTCCCTTCTGCTATGCCCGGCCAGCACAGAAGGGGAACCCCCCAAACAAGACAGAAAGCGAGAGGCAATCATGGAATTTCTTAACTTTATTATGGCACTCAGCCCCATCATCGTGGTGCTGGTGGGCATCCTCGGATTCCGCCAGTCCGCCAAAAAAAGTGGCCCCGGTGGCCCTTATATGGACGCTGGTGCTGGCTTTTACCTACTTCAATATCACCGGTGCCTCCCTGGGTAACCTTATCTGCCCCAATAACACCGTGGCCGCCTGCGCCACCGTGGACCAGATCGGCAACGAAAATAAGGTCATGAAGCGCACCCTCCCGGCCTTTGCCATTATCCTGGGGGTGTACATGGTGCTGACCATGCTCTACACCTGCGTGCTGTTTCCCCATTTCGGTATGTAATAAATATTTTCTGTAAAGGAGATTTTGCAAATGACTAAGAATCGTGTGGTAGGCGTCATCGGCCTGGGCCATGTGGGAGCCCATGTAGCCTATTCCCTGGCGGTGCAGGGCATCGCCGACGAGCTGGTGCTGGTGGATCAGAACCAGCAGAAGCTCCAAAGTGAAGTGCAGGACCTGCGGGACGCCGCAGCCTATCTGCCCCACCGGGTCACCGTTCGCCCCGGAGACTTTGCCGACCTGGGCGAATGCGATGTCATCGTCAACAGCGCGGGTAAGATCGATCTGCTTCGGGGCAATCACGACCGGGTCAAGGAGATGGACTTCACCATTCCCGCCGTCCGGAGCTACACGGAGAAAATCAAGGCCAGTGGCTTTGACGGCGTGGTGATAAACATCACCAACCCCTGCGACATCGTCACCCGGGAGCTGGCACTGGGCCTGGGCCTGCCCAAGGGCCGGGTCTTCGGCACCGGCACGGGCCTGGACACCTCCCGCCTGCTCAGCGCTCTGGCCCGGCAGACGGGCATCGACCACAAGTCCATCACCTGCTATATGCTGGGCGAGCACGGCAATCAGCAGTTTGCCCCCTGGTCCTGCGTCAGCTTCCGGGGTATGCCTCTGGACAAGTGGGCCCAGACGGACGAGCGCTTCCGCTTTGACCGGGAGGCTCTGCAGAAGGAGTCCATCGGCGGCGGCTGGGTCACCTTCTCCGGCAAAAACTGCACCGAGTACGGCATTTCCACCACCGCCGCCCGGATGGTACACATTGTCCTCCACGATGAAAAGGCCATCATGCCCGCCAGCATGGAGCTTTGCGGCGAATACGGGGAGAGCGGCCTGTTTGCAGGCGTGCCCTGCGTCATCGGCGCAAAGGGCGTAGAGGAGGTGGTGGAGCTGCCCCTCACCGACGAGGAAAAGGCAAAATTCCATGCCTGCTGTGAGGGCATCCGCCACAACATGGAACATTTGAAAGAACTCTAAAAACTGCCGAAAAACCCTCCGGGTTTTTCCCACACCCTCCGGGGCGGACACGCTTGTGTCCGCCCTATCCTTTTGCTCCTCGCCCCAAACCATCCCCGCACGGCACTATCATTTCATCCGTAGGGGCGGGGTTCTACCCCGCCCGCGGG
>OLGF01004100.1_pt1 | contig 11195 bp, 9 predicted proteins | sample 1604971 | NCBI WGS metagenome assembly OLGF01 (sample SAMEA3888902, study PRJEB22519) | human gut metagenome | biome: human gut; feature: human-associated habitat; material: faeces | place: Denmark | collected 2011 | reverse complement strand
TGCTGAATGGAAATGACGAGGTACTTATGGCTGGAATTATCCTGAATCTGCAGTATGCAGAAAGGCACAGCAATAGACTGAACCCGGAACAGGAGGATTGGTTTGCATACCTGGATGAGGGATGCGATGATAAAATGCCGTATGATGAAAAACTGAGCAGATTAGCGGTGGAGCAGCGTTTCTGGATGGAGCAGGCAGAGCGGACCCAAAATAAACTTGAAAAACTGGCCGAAAAGTATGGGAAAAAAGTTCCGGCAAATTGTCATTCAATTCTGGGGTACATGGAATATGTAGATGGGGGACATATAGAAAGAAAACATAGTGCGAACTGGCATATTAGCTGCTTCTCAAGCGAAGACCGAAAACGGATCAAACGGGTGACAAGAGACTTACATATAAAAAACGTAAAGTGTTATCAGACAATTGACGCATGTATTGGTAAATTTGCGGTTGAAGGTTCTGGTAATATAGAAAATCCATCTTAGGAGCCAGAAAGAGGCACAAAGGAGAAGAATATGACGCTGGGAATGGATCATGTAATTGTTGTGATCAAAGGGGACATCACAGATAAAAAACTGCTGAACAAGCTGAGAGTAGATGCGATTGTCAATGCCGCGAATCCTACGCTGATGGGAAGCGATCAGGGCGTGGATGGAGCTATCCACGCGAAGCTGCCGAAATTGAAAAAGCGGATTTGTAAGGAGCTTGGAACGGACCGGCTGGCGAACCGGCAGCGCTGTGGGAGGGGAAAAGCGGTGACAACCTCTGATGGGGAAAAAGGAAAGAAATTGTGCCGTTATATTATACATACGGTGGGATCCAAGTATGACGGAAGCGGAGAAATATGCTCCAGTTCCCGGATACAGACATTGGAAAACTGCTATCATTCTGTAATCGATGAGGTGAAAAAACATCCGGATATTCGAAATGTGGCAGTGCCTGTCATTGGCGCTGGGGATTATGGCTTCCCATTTAAACTTGCCATGGAAATTGCGGTCTGCAGCATTAACAACGCACTTTTGGAGTGGCGTCAGAAAGATCCGGAGCTGTTTGAGAAGGCAAAGCTGGAACGGGTCTACATTTTTATTTTCCATCCTTCCAAGGCCAAAACGGACGAAAAATTCCAGACGGCAAACTGGGTAATGCAGAAGTACCATCAGCTGTTGATGAGTAACCGCAAGATTACGTATTTGACCTCGCGGCAGGCGCATCTGAGCTACTGGAAAGAAATACGCATGTATGACCGGGAACGAGGCTATTTTTCCATTGCGCGCAGTGCGGGAAATCTTAATGTTCATTCGGATGCTGTTTCTTCCGGTAATGTTTCTGAAAGATTTATTTGGCGGAAGGGACTGGGAAAAACGCCGGAGTTTTGTGGAATGGCTGGTTGCGTGCAAGATAGCGCTGCCATTTGTGAGTCTGATGTTTCTGAACTGGATAACGGCAAAATGGCTATTGGTAGGATTGTCGGCATTGATTGTGTATAGCCTGGCGGATACGCTTACCTATTTGCTGATCCTGATGATGATGTCAGACATCCAGAGACCATCAGCAAACCTGATTCGGACATGGCTCATGCTGTATATGAACTATATGGAGGCAGCGTTGGATCTTTCGGTACTGTACGGATGCTGTGAGCGCTGGTTCAGCTGGGACAATGGTGGTCTGATTTCGATTAGAACAGCGGTAAAATGCGGTTTACTGGGCTTCCAGAACATACCAGAACATGTTTCATGGGCAGCAGAACTTCCATGGGTGTCAGATGTATTTTTATATGCGGATTCGGCAATTAAATTCTTCTTCTTTTCACTGGTGCTGGTGTATCTGGCATCGCATATGAAGCAGAAGGAGTTTTTGAGTTAACCAAGAGAAACGAAAGGGAGAATGTATGAATATTTCTGTATTTTTGAGTTATCCAAAACCACATTTAAAAAGTCAGAAAGACTTTGTTAATAAATTAAGAGAGTATTTGGAACAGAGAGGATTGCAACCGAGAACATTAGGTGTAACAGATTATGATATGGAGGCACCATTAACTGCAATACGGAGATTGATGTTGGAATCAAATGGACTAATAACTGTAGCATTTAGACGAAATCGGATAGAAAAAGGTTCGGGAAAACCAGATAGTGATATCGGCGAAAAAGACTATGATTTGTCCGGAAAATGGTTGACAAGTCCATATTGCCAAATTGAACCTGCAATGGCTTTTCAACTAGGTTTGCCGGTATTGATACTGAGAGAGCAAGGCGTTCTTGAAGAGGGAATTCTGGAAAAAGGGGTATTAGGAATGTACATGCCAGAATTTAGTTTAAGTGGAAATTTGAATGATTATTTTAAATCAGATGAATGGATACAGCTAATTGGAAAATGGGAGGTGAATGTGAGAAAAGTAGTGGAAAATAAAGGACGGCCACCTATGCTTTATTAAAGACAGTTGTTGGTGCTTGACAAGTGGATGGGAAACTGAGAAAAAGTTACGTGTAGGGAAGTGAATCGGAGATTATTTATATAAGGTAGATAGGAAAGAAATTGTTGCTGGTGTGGTGGCGTTTTCGGAGAATGGTAGTAGATGCAGAAGCAACGAAGAAATATGATGTATCATTATTGTAATGAGGAAACTGTTTTTAATATACTAAGAAAACATACCCTATGTAATTTACGGATTTGATATTTATAATATAGAAATATCCAGATCAGGATCATTATATAGCTACAGATGAACAGGAGGCTGTTATGAAACCAACATCACCCCTTATGGGATACATTGTATATATGGAGAAAGAATATCCATTCCTGTTTGAGGATGGAATCTTACGTTTGTTTCCACCGACCAGGGAAGACTGGCGGAAACGCAGGAGAAGTTTGTTTCAGAATTTGCAGGAATTAAAGGCCAAATGTCAGGCACAGGAGTGGGTTGGACATTCACGTTTGAAAGGGCGGACACATGATGGAGATAGTATTGTGTTTTCGGTTTCAGACCTTTCTTCAAATGATAATGGATTTGAGAGCTTTTCAGTTGATTATCACTTTAAATATAATGTCTCATATTTAGACGACGAGCAGATTTATGGTTTTTCTTTGACAGGAAAAGACGTAGATCGTTTTTATAATCCGAGGTGTGTGTTTACTACGGACGTATCGTGCGATGAATTGGGGATACAGAGAACTGGGGTATATGTAGAGAATAAGAATGATAATGGGGCAGTTTGTGCAGGAAGTTATAGATATGGAGATACAGAAATTACTGTTTCTTTTAGAGCGGTTCCAACGCTTCACTTTCGTTCAGAGGCACCATTATCTGTGCACAGCCGGATGATAGTTTCCTTTTCAAAACCGCAGAATCTGGAGTATTTGCTTCAGGTTTATGAGCATTGCTGCAGGTTTTTCTATTATGTGTGTTACAGGCGCAATATAGAACTGGATTCCCCGGATATATACGGCATGCGGGACGGAAGAAAATCCAACGAAGGTATTTTGTGGTTTCCACAGAATGATCTGGCAGGGGAAGTTGAACAAAAAGACGCGGAAGAGATGATTGTATATGATGATCTTGGGGAAAAGATGATGGCGCTGTTTCCGCCGCTTGCAGAAGACCAGATTTATCTGGAACATTTGTGCCCTTCTGTTGCGGACCGGCGTTCCTGGGGAATCAACCATATTATTTTGATGTTTGTGGCTTTTGAGCGGGAGTTCCGTAATCTGTATGATGATACGATTGTACGTTCAGATATGTACGTTGAGGTGCGCGCGGAAGTAATGAAATTTCTGGAAAATTTGAAGGAAAATAGCCATGGAAAGAAGAAAAAGTATATTGGGGAGATGGAACGGACTTTAAGTAAAACAGAAAATAAATATGCAGACCGCATGGAGAAAGCAATGCGTGACTGTGAGGAAATTCTTTGCCCTTTTTTGAAGTATTATTATCGTGACGATCAGTCAGATGATTTGATTGAAGATATTTGTGCCAGAATGAATCAGCTGAGGAATGACGCAGCGCACGGCAATATCGATCTGCAAATTGATCCGGTTCATATATCCGATTTTGCGATTCTGGAGAGTTTGATTTATGCTATGCGTTTGAAGGCAATTGGTGTAGAATTAGAGAAGATACAAACATGTCTTCAGACGATGAAAGGGACACGGATGATACTGGCATAAAATGGAGGCGTCAGCCTCCATTCAGCACCGTAAGTCCATGCGCTGCCAGTTTATCATTGATCTGATCGATATCAAACTGTTCCTGATTGATCGCGGTGGCAATGATGATATCCCGTGGATCTTTTACATAGATTTCTCTGAGCTGAAACAGTTCCAGAGTGCGGCGGGTTTCTTTCCAGTTCATGTGAGCGGCGAGACAGAGCATCAGGACGATATCACGGGAGGGCTGTGTTTTTTGACCGTTTAACAGATCATAGATGTAGGACTTGGAAATCAGTCCTTTGCAGCGACTGACAATTTCAGCGGTTGTGATGGAATGACTGGCGAAATATTCATTGAAATAGTCTTGGATGGAAGGCGTGGATGCGTGTCTGGATAGGTAGCGCTCCATGTCTTTTTCCGTGCGGACTTTGGAGAAAAGATGGAGGAGTTCAGTGGTATCGGATTGCGGCATAAGGATTCCTTCTTTCGTGTGTTTGAGACTATTATAGCAGAGGATTACAAAGGGGAAAAGAGTTAGGGTATGACATTACAGGAAGAGTATGAATTATCCTGTTACCGGGTATTGGACCGTCTGTGGGATGATAAAGAAGTATACCTGGTGCGCCATGTGGAAACGGGAAAGCTGTTCATTAAAAAGCAGATTGACCTTTATAACCAGCGTGTTTATGAACATCTGAGCAGGCTGGATATTTCTGGTGTTCCGAAAATTTATCTGTGTGTAGAACAGGAGAAGAAACTGGTTGTAATAGAGGAATATATTCACGGAGAAACGCTGGAAGAATATCTGGAAAAGAAGGAAATCATGGGAGAAGATGAGGCGGTTTCCATGATTATCCAGCTTTGCAGGATTTTGAAGCAGCTGCACCGCTGCCGGTCGCCGATTATCCATCGGGATCTGAAGCCTGCCAATATTATGATCAGCAGTGATGGTGTGGTCAAACTGATTGACTTTAATGCAGCGAAGGAATACCGGATGGGGCAGATGGAAGATACCTGTTTAATGGGAACCAGGGAGTATGCGGCACCGGAACAATATGGCTTTGGCCAATCAGACGCCCGTACGGATATTTATGCTTTGGGCGTTATTTTAAACAGGCTTTTGACAGGTGATTTTCCGAAAAATAAGTTATATGAGGGCAGATTAAAGCCGGTCATTCAAACGTGTATCCAGATGGATGCGGATGCCCGTTACCAGAGTGTGGAGCTGCTGGAAAGGGCATTGGAAAGTGGTAAAAATGAAAAGCAGCGAAAGAAAAATACGGGAAAAAGAATGGTTTTACATCTGAAAAAACGGTATTTACCCGTTGGTTTTCGAACAGGAAAAGTATGGAAAATGTTTGCAGCAGGGTTTGGTTACTGGCTGATTACGTATTGCTGTTTGACCATGAATTTTCATGACAGAAGCGGCGCAGTTCAAATGGGATATGCATTGTGGTTAAACCGGATTGTCGTGTGGATTTATATGATATTTTCTGTCTTTTTTGTGGGAAATTATGTTGGACTGCGCAGAAAATTTCCGGGAATGAAGGGAAAATTATGGGGACAGTTTTTGTTTGGATGTGGGTATCTGGTGTTGTTTTTTTGCGTGGCGGCAGTGGTTGTGGGGCTTTTGGAGTAATGAAAGAGTATATAGCCTGAACGGAAACATAACAGATCGTGAGGAGGAAAAGTCCGCTGGCAGCGGACGAAAATAGAAAGGACATGTGGTAACCTGATGGAAAAGAAGGAGGTTATCACATGAGAGAGAACGTGACAGAAAGAGAACATCTGGTATTGCCGGTTTACTTAAATGAAAAGGTCGTGCTGGATATGCTTGCAATCCTGCAGGATGGATTTTCTATGGTTAGTGAGATCAGTACAACGTCTCAGGAAAGCAATGATGTGAGTGGAACAACAAAAGGAGAAATGAGTTCTGGCAGTTTGCTGAATCGGGTCTTGAAAATCAAACTTGGGGCGGAGGTTTCTGGTGAAAAAAAGCAGGAAGAACAATGGGTAAGCAAGGAGGCCAGATTTCATACTAGTGCGTTCTTGTTTTCAGAGTTTCGCAGACAGCTGATTGAGCATGATATGCTGACCTGCATGGCATCGGATTCGCTGGATATCCATGAAATACAGATTGGAGATTTTATCGAGGTTGAGGGAGCACTAATGAAAAATCCGCTCATCGATATTTTGGAAAAATTTATTTCTGTATACCGTATGAGTAAAATTTTTTCAGAGCCAGTGGCCGTTGGGCATAAGAAGCAGGCTTCACAGAAGGAACTGGCTGAGGATGCGCAGATACAGCAGATGAGGGCACTGTTAGAGGAACTTCGTGTTACAGGAACATTGGACTTTGTGCTGAAAAGTGATCGGGCTTCACTGGTGTTGTCCGCACAGGAGAAATATCTGGAAAATGATAATATCTCTGAACTGATCGGAGGAAATTTCAAAATTCTGGGTAAAGTAATTAAGATTTGTGCAGAGAAAGATGAGGGAATCAGCCTGGTGCGGAAAACACCGCTGGACATTTTAGACGCGGATTCGCTGGATGGTTTGATTCAGGCGTTTGAGAGCAATGATCTGAAACAACTGCATCTGCCGGAGGTAGAAATTCAAATCAGTGCGCCGGCAGCAATTGTGATTCCGGTAGCAATTTATGTGTAGTTTGAGGATGCGAAGATAGCAGCAGGAAAGCGAGAACAGATAGCGTTTGCGGAAACCTTCCAACTGGAGTAAGATAGATATATCAGTTGGAAGGTTAATTTTATATCGGAGAAAATTCCAAGCATACGGGACAATTAAACAGAAAAGAACTGAACAGGCAGGGGGAGAAAAGAGATGCTTAGAATCTTGCATTTATCAGATATTCATCTTGGAAAAACATACAAAGATCCAGAGAGCATGGCGTGTAATATTGCGGCGGATATTGATCATAATGGCCTGAGCAATATTGAGTGTATTGTAGTAACCGGCGATATTTTTGACGGACAGGCACAGCTTGGGAAGGATAATTTACCGGAGCTGATTCATATTGCAGCAGGATTTTTCCAGACTTTATTGGATGAAATAAACAGCAATCAGCCAGAAACCCCGCTGTGCCGGGAAGATGTCATTTTTGTACCAGGTAATCATGATATAATACGAACGGATGATGTGGCTAAGAGATGGGATAAGTATCGTGATTTTCTGAAAAAATTTTATGGGGAAATACCTTCCTGGTATGATCTGAAAAACTATTCCTTATGCAGAGAATATAAGCGTAAAAAGGTTGTTTTTGTTGGGTTTAATTCCTGCGAAATTGAAAAAAGAAAGCTCTTTGATTCTGATTATATCCGGACTTTTGAAAAGTATATGGGCGAAGAAAAACTGGAAAGTGTTGAAAAGCAAAAAGTCATTGAGGCAATGAAGGCTGTGACCGCGAGCAGTTATGATGATTATGGAAGGATTCCAGTGTCTCAGCTTACGGCTATGGCACGGAAAATTCGGGGGATGGATGATTATACAGTGGTGGCGTTATTTCATCACCATTTTTATCTGTTCCCGGAAATTGCACAGCGTTTTGGCGACAGCAGCCTGATTCGGAACTATGCAGAGGTAATGCAGCAGCTAAGCTATATGCATGTGAGTGTAGTGATGCACGGACATAAACATTATGCGTTGGAGCGTCCGTTTATCACGGAAGGCTATTTTGAATCTCCTGAGAATATCATAGACGTATTTGCCGGCGGTTCTGTCGGGACAGATCGGAAAGACGAGCATACATTTGGTGTACTGGATTTGTATGGGAAGGATGATGATATAAAACTTCGGCATTATAAATTCTGTTATAAGGATGAAAAACTGGAGCCAATTAAGGAAAAACAGGTGCCTCCGAAGAAAACAAGTGGACGGGTTGTAAAACTGCTTGAAATATTGGAGATGCTGCGGCCTGAAAAATACAAAACGTATGTAACAACTTCAGAAAAAGCATTTTCGTCGTATGATTATTGCAAGGACATCATAAACTGGGTGAGTGCGGCAATCACAGGATTTACGGATGCGTACAGGTATCTGGAGCATGATTATCACAATATTTTGTTCCTGCTTTATGCGATAAATTACAGAGTTATCAGTTATATGAAACTGGTAGGAAAAGCGGATTCCTATTTTGAATCGGCATCTAAAAACTGGGATGCTTTCTATACGGAGAATTTGGAAAACAGTGGATTTTCTGTTTCGAAAGAAGAGTATCATCAGTTGTTTATGCAGAAAAGACTGAAGGATGTAGCAGCATATTGTGATAAGATTTTAAACCGGTGCGGCAATAAACCATCTCAGGTTTATCTGGCGTTTACGATGTTAGGAATATTCTTTTCAGATCTGTATATGGTGCTGACCAGGTACGCGGATGATTTTAAAGAAAGTATTCAATACAAGGTAAATATTAAAATCGAAGAAAACAAATTCCATGAAAATGTACCGGCTCCCCGCATTGTAATCCGCTCAGATGCAGATAGGAGAAGCGCGTATGTAGAGTTGTTGTGCAATGAAGCTACAGCACATAAAATGGCGGTATTGTTTGTAAAAGAGTTTGATCTGATGATTCACAAATTTGAGGATTATTTCAAACTGATTGGGTTAAAACTATATTATTTACTGCCTAAAATCGATAAGGATGTGATGAAGAACACGCTGGATAATTATAACTTTGAAGCGTATATTCCAACCCTGATTCCGCTGCTGACTGGCGACAATATTTACTCCTCAAAGACGGCTTTTGCAAGAGAACTCATTCAGAATGCAATTGATGCAATTGCGGTGAGGGCAGAAAAAGATTCCAGCGAGTTTTCGAAAGAAATTCTGATTGATATGAACAAAGATGAGCAGGGCAGACGATATTTCCGGATTGTGGACCATGGTACCGGGATGGATAAATACAAGATAGAACGGTATTTTACCAGCATTGGCCGGAGCTTTTATTCTGGAGAAGAGTATGAAGATCTGAACATTTCATATAAGCCAATCAGTAATTTTGGCATTGGTTTCCTGTCATCGTTTATGGTGTGCAGGGAAATTGATGTTAGGACCAAATATTACACGGATAATTCGGAAGGATTAAAGCTGCATATTCCGAATTATGATGGATGCTTCTTTATTGAAAGAGATGAAAAGGCGGAAATTGGTACGGAAATAAAATTATATCTGGAGACGGATATTGATGATACCCAGATTATGAAATACATAGAGGAGGCGATGCGGGATATTGCGTATCCGGTAGAGCTGCATTGGAAGAATTATAAAAACTATTCAATGGAAATGAAGATTGAATCTCATGCAATGCGGAGAGCGGTTGCTGCAGAAACCTTTAAGTTCTTTGTGCCGTTTTACGAAGATGGTACAATCGGCGAAGCCAATTATGAACAGGATATTCTTAGCGGCAAGTATGTTGAGAAGTATAAGTATGGACTGCTGCTTGGCAAAAATAAAGAAAATGTAGGAAACAGTGAGATTTTTAATTCTGGAATTGCGGTGGAAAAAGTTTCGGTTGCAAGTTTGTTTCACTGGCATTCAAAAAAACATGACAGTGGGTTTAGAGACCGTCATTTAGGGTGGAATAATAAAATCTGGATTAATTTTCCATCAAGCTGGCTTCAGTTGGATGTATCCAGAGAAAATATTACAGGTTTTAGCGATGTGGTTACAAAGGGAGAGAATCAGGACAGAGTGGTTCTTGACAGATTGGGACACCGGATTGCAGAAAGCATGTATAAGCAATTAAAACAGTTCATGGAATATGCGGAAAAAGAAGATACAGAGGTAGATGTGAGAACATTGTACCTGCAGGATGCAGCAGAGCAGGCCTTGATGCTTTGTGGAGAAAATGCGGGTGAACTGGTAGATAAATTGAGGAAATTGCAGTACGAATTAGTAATAGAATTTACAGAAACCGGGCTCAGCTATTACTTAGAACATAAAAATATACAAAATAAGCAGAGAATCCGATTTTCAAGTGATCAGGCAAATGCTGAATGGAATAAGCGGAAGAACATGATCAATAGTGGAAAGGACAAACAGAACCATATAACAAAGCATGGAAAGGATACAGTAGATATATGGAAAAATAGATCAGTGATGATTGATTATATGTGTTATTTATATTCGACAAAGGAAAAACAAGAAGTAAAACAACTATCAGATGTTAATTTTGAACACCGGATAATAGAACGGGATATATTTAAAGAAAAACGAGGAAACTTTAAAATTTTTTCGACATTGCTTTTGGTAAAGGACTTGAATGCCGCAGATGACGCGTTGGATATACTAAAACAAGATAATCCTATCACAGCTAGCATGGAGCGGTGGCTTTTAAAGAATACAAGTGTGGGGAAAGAGGATGAGACAAAGGTGGTAATTTCTTACGAAGAGCTGTTTCGCAGTGAGGAAAAGTCTTTGAAGGACAAAAAATAACCGTAAGTAATCAATTGCGGGTACCATCCAAAGCGAAACCCCGCATAGCTGCGGGGTTCAAGACTTCTTATAACGACTTGGACATTTTTCCTGAATTCCTGGTGCCCAGGGAAGCAGTTCATCCAGAAAGCTTAAATTTGTGTTATTCATATGTTTGGGAATTTCGGTGAGAAGCAGTTCTAAATACTGGTATACATTTAGGTAGTTAGCTTTTGCTGTTTCAACCAGGCTGTAAATCATGGCGCTGGCACGAGCACCATTAGAAGACTCAATTAGCACGAAATTTTTTCCGACCGCTGGTGAATGGACGGATGGCCTGTTCAGCATAATTGTTATCCATTGGGATATCACCATCTGTTAAGAAAGTTTGAAGATATGGCTCCTGGTGGATGCTGTATGCCAGAGCCTTTCCAATGGTACTGTTGTGGGTGACTTGGTTGTATTTTAATTTCACCCACTTGAAATAAGCGTCAACTTTTTCTGTAAGAATAAGCTGTCGCTATTTTAACCGATCATCTAATGGCAGATCATCAAATCCATTGTCGATGTGAAGCATTTCTGTGATCAGTGAATAAGCTTTATGGGCAATGGTGCCGTCTGCC
>OLGF01004089.1_pt1 | contig 11210 bp, 8 predicted proteins | sample 1604971 | NCBI WGS metagenome assembly OLGF01 (sample SAMEA3888902, study PRJEB22519) | human gut metagenome | biome: human gut; feature: human-associated habitat; material: faeces | place: Denmark | collected 2011 | reverse complement strand
GACTCGTGTCGATACGGTACTTTTGCTTGTCCCGGGCGATACGGTCAAGGTTCCGGTACTGGTCCCGATTTCCCGAAATGTGTATGAAGGGGAAGATTACCGGGCCGTCGTGTCCGGCTTCCGCGCGTCGCTCGATACGCTCGATATTTTCCGAAAAACGCAGACCGTAACGAACACGGTCGTCCAGCGGGTCGAGGTTCCCGGCAAGCCCAAGCGCTGGGGAATCGGCGTGAGCGCCGGGTATGCTCTTACGCCGCAGGGTATGAAACCGTATATTGGAGCTGGAGTTCAATACAATTTTCTGTCTTGGTAAATTTGCTCGGCATCACTTTTTTGCAAAAATTGGCAAATAGTTGGCAAAAATTTTATTCTATTTTTGTAATTTATTATTTTTCAATTAATTATAATTATAGATTTAAAGTTTCCTAAACTTTAAATCCCAGTTCGAGTCTGGGTAGAACCACTACACGAATTCCTGACAAAAGCTCATTGTCAGGAATTTACTTTTCCACGAAATAACAGAGCGACGTCCTTTAGGGCGTTCATATCGCCGCGCAATCCAATCCAATCGTTGTATTTCCTCTTTCGGCACACGGCTTCAAATCCTGCAACGGCGGGAACACATATCCGACACCTACGCCGATTCTCCGTCGCTACGGCCCATCGGAAATAGAATTGCGCCGGTCCCTCGTCACCGTTTACGTGTAACGATAAAGGCCGGCGTATCGGAAGACGGGGGTAGCCGGACACGACGGCCGGCAATCCTCGCTCATACACCTTTCGGGAAAATCGGAATCGGCATCAATACTTCAACCGCAACGCCGGAACGAAACCGCACCGCACGGAGCCCGCGCAGGAACCACTGAAATGCCGAAAATCGAACGCTCCAAGGCGCCTCTTCTCCTTGAAGTCCGGGACGAGGAAACGAATGAAACCCGGAACAAAAACCGTCGAACGAGAAGAAACGTCCCGCACCGCATGGACTCGAAAGACGGTCATACCGAACCGGCCGTACTCCCTCTCCTTCTTTCTTAACGCCAGTAGCTTTCCGACTCCGGCGGCATCCTGCCAAAAGACACGATTACGCTTTCGGATAAGCCGGTGGGGAATCCCGCATGACCGGGCCTGTCGGCAGGATACTTCCTAAAACTCGAAACGCAGCGAATCGGCCGGCTCTCGAATCTCTCCCTGCCAGTCGAAATAGCCCTTATAGGTAGGATCGTTGGGAAAATCGACCGTCAGAATGCGAGAAAGCGTGTCGGCTGCCGCAACAGTCAGGTACTTGCCCGTATATTTCTGCTGGCAGGGCCAGCGGTCGTGATAGTCGCCGAAAAGGGCCACGACGTAGTATTTCCCCGGCTCGACACGGATCGAATGATGGCTGCGGTACGGGTCCCACGTATCGGGATGCCTGTAATCGGGCATGACCAACACATACTTGTTTCCCTCTACAGCCTCATTACGGTCCACGACCAACGGCACGACCGATGTTCCGTCGGTCAGCGGAAATTCATTGTCGCGCAGCAACATGCGCAGAACGGTCAGATTCGCGTTACGGTAATCTTCTTCCGTCCCGGACGGGATATCGATCCGCTCCTCGACGAATTGCTGCCCGTCGGAAGCATCGAAGAAATAGAAATGAGCCGATGTTTTTTTGGCATTCCGTCCCGCCTCGTCCAGCATATAGGCGTAAAGCTTGACTTCGAGCCGGCCGTCGTTCTGCGGCTCGTCCTTCGAACAGGAGAGCAACGATAAAGCGATCGGAATGGCCAGCCATACGATTTTTTTCATATCGGAAAGACTATTTCGCGCAAATTAAAAACATTATCGGCTATTTCGCAAATAAGGCTGCCGGAAACCGCCTGCGGACAGAATTCCGACCGATACCCTCGACCTCGACTCTGCGCCGACCTTTCGGTAAACGTATTTCCGTGCCTTTTTCGTATAATACGGTCGGACCGGACGGCATTACGCCCCCATAAAAACGACAAGAAGAAGCCGGCCCGATCGTTCGGGAATTCGCCTTACCTGCGCAATTCCCCGGCAAGACCTCGCGGACCGGCTCGAAGAAACGGGCCGGACAATATGCCCGGCCCGCCTCCTCCGCGTCATCGGAATCATTTCATTTTTTCCTCCATCCGATCTGTCGTCTTCTGCGCCTTTTCCTTGACGACATGAGCGGCATGAGTCGCCTTTTCTTTCACCGCGTTCTTAGCATGCGTCACGTTTTTCTTGACGTCGTGCATGACTTCCTCGGCCTTCGTCTTGGCCCCGTTTTTACAATTTTCCATAATCATGAGATTTAAACATCACCTAACTTTCTTCCGCCGGCTCACCAGCGAAACGATCCACAAAAGCACGATCGCACCGACCACCGACGTAATCAGGCTTCCGAAAGTCCCGACGGCCACCCAGCCGAACAGGCTGAAAATCCATCCGCCGAGCATGCTGCCGATAATACCCACGATCAGATTGACGAGCATTCCGGAACCGCTCCCCTTAACGATCAGGCTGGCAATCCACCCGGCAACCAGCCCGATAAGCAAATACCATAAAAAATACATAGCTTTCGTTTTTTAAATTCATTCCTGTGTTACGAGCCATCAATACGCGTGCCATAGCGCGGCAAGCCGAACATGCAGACCTTCCGAAGAAGAGAGGAAAAGAGGCCTAAACGGAACGAAGCATGCTCCTTCCGACACTGGAACGCATGCTCGAAATATGCGCACGGATATCCCGCGCAAAGAGCGACCGGCCGATGCGCCGACAGAAGAACGGCCGCCTTTCGCCGGCTATACAGATATAGCCTGCATCGATGAAAACCGCGGATAGTCGCATCCGGAACTATTCGGCTCCGGAACGCTCCGCTGCGTCGCAGAGGCCGCCTCCGACCCATTCTTCGAAGGAACGGCAAGTCAGAGAAGGAAAACCGGGCCGGTACCACTCGATGCGATCGAGCGCCGAAACCCGCACGAGCGGAAGCGATTCGTCTCGGCCGTCCGATATCGGACGAAATCCGTTGCGTTCCAGCGCATTCTTCGTCCAGCGGGCCAAAGCCTCGTCCGCAGCTTCGAACCGCACGGCGGGAGCATCGTCCTGCCTGCTGCGCAATCCCCCGGCCTGCCGATCGAAAAACAGACCGCCTCGCCCGAAATAGAGATCCATCCGGCCCGAAAGCACCAAGTCTTCGGGCGTACCGCAGCAAAATCCCTCGGCACGCGAAAGCAGCCAGATCCGGTCGGAAAGCCGGAGAGCCTGCTCGACATCGTGCGTCGAAAGCAAGACCGTTTTATGTTGCAAGCGGGCCAAACGATGAAGCAGCTCCATGATTTCGATGCGGCTCGCCACATCCAGAAAAGCAGTCGGCTCATCGAGCAGAATGACGGGACACTGCTGAGCGAGCGTCTTGGCGATCATCGCCTTCTGGCGCTCCCCGTCGGATAGCTCGGCCACATAGGAATCCGCCTTGGCCGTCATGCCGACGGCCTCGATCGCCTCGTCCGCCGCCCGCCGGTCGGCCGCATCGAGACGGCCGAAAAAACCCGTATAGGGATAGCGGCCCATTTCGACCAGCTCGCGCACGCGCAGGCCGCCGGCCTGCGACCGGTCGGTCAACACCACGCCCAGCAAACGCGAGCGCTCTCGAGCGCCGTACCTTTCCAGCGGTCTTCCCTGCCACGTCACCCGACCGTCCAAAGGCCGCTGAAGACCGCCGAGCGTGCGCAGCAACGTCGACTTGCCCGCTCCGTTGGGTCCGAGCAGGCATGTCAGCTCGCCCGAGCGGAGAGCCAAAGAAAGGGCGCCGTACAGCCGGCCGCCTTTCCGGCCACGAGCCGGATAGCCGATCGAAAGGTCCTGCGCGCCGAGAGCCGTACCGGTTGGTTCCATCAGTTGAAATATTGGATTCTTTTCTGATTCACGATCACATAGATAATCACCGGAGCGCCTACTACCGGCGTGATAGCGCTCAGCGGCAGCACGCCCGATCCGCCGGGCAGCGTACTGACCAGATTGCAGGCCAGCGCGACGGCCGAGCCGGTCAGCAGGGTCAGCGGCATCAGCAGCTTGTGGTTCGACGAGCCGGTCATCAGCCGGGCCAGATGAGGCACGGCCAGTCCGATAAACGAGATCGGGCCGCAGAAAGCCGTCACGACGGCCGTCAGCAGGCCGGTACTCACGAGCAGCAGCAAACGGACCCTTTTCACCCGCACGCCCAGATTCTCGGCATAACGCTCGCCCAGCAACAGGGCATTGAGCGGCTTGACGAGCAGCGCTGCGAGCAGCAGTCCGATACCGAGCATCGAGCAGAAAACGGGCAGCTGCCCGAGCGAGACACTCGAAAAGTCGCCCATTCCCCACAATACGTACGAACGGATGCCCTCGTCCGTTGCGAAGAAATTCAGCAATGAAATCAGCGAGGAAGTCAGGTAACCGACCATAATGCCGATAATGAGCAGCATCACGTTGCTGCGCACGAGCGTCGAGAAGAAGATGATGATACCCAAAATCGACGCAGCTCCTGCAAAAGCCCCTGCCACGACGGCCAGATAGCCCGTCAGCGCGAGACCGCCGCCGACCGTTCCCCCGAGCGACAGCATGACCAAAGCCACGCCCAGACTGGCTCCGGAATCGATTCCGAGCACCGACGGACCGGCCAGCGGATTGCTGAACACGGTTTGCAACATCAGGCCCGAAACGGCCAGTGCAGCGCCGGACAGCAGAGCCACGACCGCCTGCGGCAAGCGCGACTCGAGCACGATATAGCCCCACGAAGGCTGCGAAGCCTCTCCGCCGGTCAATACGGCCCACACCTCGGCGAACGGTATGCGGACCGATCCGAGAAACAGGTTGGCCGCCCACAACAGCACGACGGCCGTCACGGCCCAAAGAACCGAACGGGCAGGACGAATACTCATGGCTCCAACGGCTTGAAGTATCGCAACTCGTATCCGGGCAGCAATTCCGGATGGAAAACCCCGATCAGATCGCGCAGCAGGCGGTCGGGATGGATCGGCGTCTCCTCGAAATAGGACGATTGTCCCAAATGGCAGGCATAGACTCGGCCATTCTCGAATGCGGCGAACCGACGGTAAGGCTCGTAGTCGCGGCGAAGGCCGTCGTAAGTCAGCGGTTCGGCCGAATTGTACTTGATCAGCCAATAATCGGCCGCGCCGCCCTTCTCGAATACCTCCTCGAAAGAGAGCGGAATCGACCCGGCACTCGGATCGTCGGCCCAAAGGTAATCGGCTCCCGCATCCCGAAACAGACGAGCCATATAGCTTCGGCCGCCGGCCACATACCACACGGCTCCGTACTTGCGTTCCGAAATCACGGTAGGCCGCTCGGAAACGTTTTCGGCGAGCGCGCGCAGCGAATCGTACGCGCTCTCGGTCGCGCGAAACAGCTTCTCGGCTTCGGTCTCCCGACCGAAGAACAACCCCAGCAAACGAATCCACTCGACCCGGCCCATCGGCTCCGCCTCCATATAGTCGGCCAGCTCGAGCAGCGGAATACCCGACTTCTCGACCCGGCCGTAACCCGTATTCTCGAACGGAGAGACGAGCAGCGCATCGGGCGAGAGCGCGATCATCCGCTCCAGATCGGGCGACGAGGCCTCGCCCAGATCGGCGATCGTTCCCCGCTCGATCCCCTCGCGGACGAACGACAAGTCGATATAGCGCGACTCGCACACGCCGGCAATCCGGTCGGCTACGCCCAGCTCCTCCAACATGCCGCAATGCACGGCCGAATAGACGACGACCCGCTGCAACGGAACTCGGACGAGCGTTCCCTCGGGCAGACTGTCGGGCAACGGAGCCGAGCGATCGACCAGCACGTAGCGTTGCAACAGCCGCGTCGTATCCCACGGATCGACTATATCGACCAGCGTACAACTGTCCGCATGCCGGACCGTGAAGCCGGCGGCATAGGCGGTAGAATCGGATTCTGTCGCCGTAGCAACCGTAGCGACGGGCCGGCAGGATGCCGTCCCAAGCGCTACGGCCAACCATGTCAGGCCGATTTTCCAGCGATTTTTCATATCGAAGACAAAATTAACATAACGATCCGAAATGCCAACTTCCCCTTAGGCAGAGGCGCGCTTTCGCCGCTTACGGACTCTCCCTTCCAAGAAAAGCCGTCTCTCGGGCGCGTGGGTCCGGAGTCTGAACCGGATTCCCTCTCCGCTTGAAATGAGAACAGATGGGGGCTATGGCATCCCCCCATCTGTCGCTCATCAGGGAAAACCGACGCTCCGAGGCTCCCCTATGCGGCACGGTGAAGATCGCCGGCACGAAAAGAGATCGTCCCTTCTCCTCGGGCAAGAAATATCTTGAAGTGAAAGCAGGCTCCGGAAAACCCGGAAAAACTTGCATTCCGCTTTGGACCCGAAGCATCGATGCGCGGGAGCAAGGGCAGGTCTTCTGGCTCGTCTCGCCCCGGGCTGTCTTCCCGCCCCCGGAAGGAGACAGTGACTGTTCGGATCGCCCGACGCATGGAAAGAGACTTACAGCTGCGGGTACAGCTCCGGATTCCGAGCACGGCTCTTCACCGGATTCCCTATTGAGGCTTCTTCGCCGAGGCGAAACGCCACCCTTACCCGACGAGACAAAGTTAAACACTTTTTTCTATCGGACAACCTTTTCGACGACCGATTTTCATCCGCCCGGCGAAACGCCGGCACGAGGGAACGCTCTCCCGAGCAGCAAGGCACGCGCGACCGGGCATGCCCGGACTGCGACGAGCCGAACCGCTCCATCATTACCATGCCACTCCATCGCCGCTTATTTACTCTATCGTACCGTTCTGTCGCCTCTACTACCGGGTCCGAAGTCTTCCGAACCCGTCTCGTTCTGCCGGAGCGACTCCCTATCCCTGCCCAACCCCGCAACAAGCATCGGCGGACAATAGCCGCCCGGACTTACCGGCTCCGTACGGAAGACTTCGCCGGCGAAAACCGCCGGAGCCAAGACGAAACGAACGACGCACCGGCCGAAAACGAGAATCGACCGATCAAACGAAAGCGGCAAGCCCCGGTGAGGCCTGCCGCTTTCGTCAGGGGCGGACCCGCCCCGTGCATATTTTTACATACCGTACGCGAGCAGCGAGATCTGGTCGTACACGACACTCAGGATACCCAGCAACAGAATGCCCGCGCTACAGGCCACGAGGCTCACGCGCGTATAGCCGTCGCTGCGGAACGACTCGATCGGCGTATCGTTTTTGTTGATGAACATCGCCTTGACCACGAGCAGATAGTAGTAGAGCGAAATGATCGTATTGAGCAGCGCGATCAGCACCAGAATATAGTAGCCCTGCTGGGCGGCTGCGGCGAAGATGAAGAACTTGCTGAAGAAGCCCGCGAAAGGCGGTATTCCGGCCAGCGAGAACATAGCCAGCGTCATCACGAGGCTCAGCTTCGGATGCGTCGCATAGAGGCCGTTGTAATCGGCTATCGTCAGCTTGCCTGTCCGGTTCTCGATCACGCCGATCACGCCGAAGGCGGCCAGATTCGACACCATGTAGACGAGCACGTAGTACACGAGCGAGGTCATGCCGAGAGCCGTCCCGCCGATCACGCCGAGCATGATGTAGCCGGCCTGCGAGATCGACGAATAGGCCAGAAAACGCTTGAGATTTTTTTGGCGGATCGCGAACAGGTTCGCCAGCGTGATCGTCACGACGATCACGCCGTAGAGAATGCCCTGCCACTGCGCGGCGATCGGAGCGAACACCTTGATGAGAATCGTCATCAGCACGAACACGGCCGATCCCTTGGATATGACCGAGAGATAGGACGTAACCGGCGTCGGGGCGCCTTCGTAGACATCCGGCGTCCACTGATGGAACGGCACGAGCGAAATCTTGAAGAACAGCCCTACGGCGAAGAACACGAACGCCATGATCTGGAGCGGCGAACCGGTAACGGTCGCCGGAATGTCGTCGAAATAGAGCGTTCCGGTCGTACCGTACAGCAGCGACATGCCGTAAAGCGACAGGCCCGAAGCGAATACCGCGTTCAGGATATACTTGGCTCCCGCCTCGGCCGACTTGTGCCGGTACTTGTCGAACGCGACGAGCGTCGCCATTGGGATCGAGGCCGTCTCCAGACCGATGAAGAAGAACAGGAAGTTTCCCGCCGAGATCATGAAATACATGCCCAGCAGCGTGGTCAGCGTCAGGAAATAGAACTCGCCCCGCTTATGAACGGTCGACTCGCCCGCGAGCCATCCGCCGGCCTGCATCAGCACGATCAGCGTTCCGATGTTCAGAATACTCTTGACCACGCTCATCATCGGCGTGTACTGGTACATGCCGCCGAACGCTTCGCCCGCAGCGCCGGGAACGAGATTCAGCAGCGTATGGACACCCACCAGCACGCAGGCTACCGGCTGAAAATAGCGCAAAGCCTTCTTCGAGGCGCACAGGTCGTATAGCAACAGGACGACTATCACCGCGATCAGCGACAGCTCCTCTTTCATCATCAGAAAATTGCTGTAATCCATAACGAATTATCGGGTTAATTGTTCAATAACGGGGATCAGGCTGTAACTGATCATGTCGGATACCCACAGCGGAACCATGCCCAGCCCGGCGATGGCCACGATCAGCGTAGCTACCGAGAAGCGCTCGGAGAAAGTCGCGTCGGTCAGCTTCAGGTGCTCGGGATTCTGCACCGCGCCGTAAAGCAGCTTGCCCACCATGCGCAGCACATAGACGGCCGTGATGACGATCGACATCGTAGCCAGAATCGTGAAGAATCGGTGGAAAGTGTCGGTATGCTCGAACGATCCGACGAAGACGGTCATCTCGGCCACGAAGCCGCTGAGACCCGGCAGGCCCAGCGACGCCAGTCCGGCGATCACGAAGCAGACGCCCAGAAACGGCATCACCCGCATCAGGCCGCCCATCTCGCGGATGTCGCGGGTGTGCGTGCGACCGTAGATCATACCGATCAGCGCGAAGAACAGAGCCGTCATCAGGCCGTGCGACAGCATCTGCAGTACGGCGCCGGTCATCGCCGTTTGGTTCAGCATCAGGATAGCGAACAACACCAGGCCGCAGTGGCTCACCGACGAGTAGGCATTGATATATTTCAGATCGGTCTGCTTAATGGCCGAAAGCGCGCCGTAGACGACGCTCGTGCCGGTCAGGATCAGGAAAATCCACGACAGCTCGTTCGCAGCCTCGGGCATCAGGAAAATCGCCACGCGGAAGCAGCCGTAGCCGCCGAGCTTCATCAGCACGCCGGCATGCAGCATCGAGACGGCCGTCGGAGCCGAAGCATGACCGTCGGGCGACCACGTATGGAACGGGAACATCGCGCCGAGCACGCCGAAGCCGACGAACGTGAGCGGGAAAAACAGGTACTGCGCGCTCATCGGGATCGTATGCTTGGATATCTCTAGAATGTTCATCGAAAGCTGCCCGCCCTCGGGAGCCGAATGGAAATAGATGCCCAAAATGCCCACCAGCAGCAGGGCCGATCCGCCCATCAGCATCAGCGTCAGCTTCATGGCCGAGTATTCCTTGCGTCCCGTACCCCATACGCCGATGAGCAGGTACATCGGAATCAGCGCAACCTCGTAGAACAGGAACATCGTGAACAGGTCGATCGAAATAAAAAAGCCGAATACGCCGATCGACAGCAGCGAGAACCACGCGAAATACTCGCGCGGCATCACGGCCATCTTCCACGAAGCCAGAACCCCGGTAAAGACGATGATCGACGAGAGCAGCAGCATGGCCACCGATATGCCGTCGACGCCGACCGAATAGTGTATGTTCAGCGGAGCGTACCAAACCGCGTCGGCCGTATAGAGCATCTCGGCCGTATTGCCCGACGCCCGCTCGCCCAAAAACAGGACGGTCAGCGCAACGGCCAAAGCCAGCAGCATCGAGGCCCCCGTCATCATCACCGTCCGCACGGTCCTAGCGTTCGACGTGCAGAACATCGCGCAGGTCATCAGCACCGGAATCAGTACAAACAAAGATAAGAAATTCATATCCGTCAATTTATTTTAGTCAAAAAACCAGTACCAGCACGGTGATGACCACCGTTCCGAGCAGGAACACGAAGGCATACTGCTGAATCTGACCGGACTGAAGACCGCGCACGGCCACCGACATCCGGTTCGTGACATAGGCCAGACCGTCCATCGCGCCGTCGATCACATGACGGTCGAACCAGGCGATCGAGCGGGATATACAGTTGAAAATGATCTTCTTGGTGACGAACAGATACACCTCGTCGATATAGAAGCGATGGCTCGCGGCCCGGTGCAGCCCGCTGAAAGAGCGTTCCAGACGGTCGGGAATCGGGCTGTGCTTGCGGTAGAAGGCCGTGGCGATTCCGATCGCCACCAGAGCGATCGCTACGCTGGTTCCGGCGACCGCCCAGTCGATATGGATGATATAGTCCTCGCCGTTGCTGCTGACGAATTTGCCGAACGGGATGAAGCCTGCCACGCAAGTAACGGCCGCGAGAACGACCAGCGGAGCAGCCATCGATCGCGGAGCCTCGTGCGGCTCGTGCTCGTGCTCGGCGGGCGTCGCCCAAAAGATGTTATAATAGAGACGGAACATGTAGAAGGCCGTCAGACCGGCCGTCAGGCTCATCCACCAGCCCAGCGGCGTGCTGAACTCGAACGTGGCGGCCAGAATCTCGTCCTTGCTGAAGAATCCCGAGAACGGAGGAATGCCGGCGATAGCGAGGCATGCGATCAGGAACGTGACGTGCGTCACGGGCATCTGCTTGCGCAAACCGCCCATGCGGCTCATCTCGTTGCTGTGCACGGCATGGATAATGGCTCCCGCGCCGAGGAACAGCAGCGCCTTGAACATCGCGTGCGTGAACAGGTGAAACATGCCGGCCATGTAGCCGAGCCCCTCGTGTCCGCCGTAGCCCGACACGCCGAGAGCGACCATCATGAAACCGATCTGCGAAATGGTCGAGAACGCGAGCACGCGCTTGATATCGGTCTGCACGCAGGCGATCACCGCGGCGAACAGCGACGTGAATGCGGCCAGATAGGCGATGCCGTGCAACACCTCGGGAGCCTCGAAATAATAGACGGGGAACAGCCGGGCCACCAGATAGACGCCGGCCACGACCATCGTCGCGGCATGGATCAGCGCCGATACCGGCGTCGGGCCCTCCATCGCGTCGGGCAGCCAGATATGCAGCGGGAACATCGCCGATTTACCGGCAC
>OLGF01004087.1_pt1 | contig 11221 bp, 7 predicted proteins | sample 1604971 | NCBI WGS metagenome assembly OLGF01 (sample SAMEA3888902, study PRJEB22519) | human gut metagenome | biome: human gut; feature: human-associated habitat; material: faeces | place: Denmark | collected 2011 | reverse complement strand
AGGTGATAACGATACTTCTGGTTCATCCAACAGATATAACGCATCCGGCAGCAAATACTCTTCAAAAAACTGCATTGCAGTTTCTCCATTGGAATATTTTTCCTGCGCAAATTCTATATACTCAATCTGATTCCTTCCTTCTTGTGTCTGGAAATAGTCTTCTGCTTCTTTTTTTGAATGTCCATTTTTCATATAATCATATTCCATACCATCAGAAAGAATCTGTCTTTGCTGTATTTTTTTAATTTCATACAGGATATCCTCACTCTTGATAAATCTGCTGTTTTCAGAGAATTTCCTAAATACATTGCCAAATTCATCCTCTCCATAACTAAACTGGCACTCTGATGAAAATTTTCCGCAATAGTCCACAATTCCAAAAGAATTACTGGTCGCATACTCTTTCCCTGTTAGCATGAGTTTATTTGCTATGATATTCAAAATAGTAGATTTTCCAGAACCATTATTCCCATATAACACGGTGATTGGTGCAAATACGAACGGATCTATGTCTTTTCGATGAAACACGTTATATGGATATATATTAGGATTTTTAATGCTTTTGTCACTTAATTTAAAACTGCTGAGATATATCATTAAAAAACCTCCCTTCATCTATAAACTTATATTTTTCAAATCAGCAAACCATTCTTTTACTCTTCAGCACAAATTTTATCATAATCTTCATACATAATTCGTACTCCGCACTCCTCACTTTCCACATGGTAATGTCCCGCATACCACTCTGTGAAATCTAACCTGTCATAAATCTTCTGTAGCCATTTTTCCGTTGACTTGTCCACTGCTGATTGATCAAGCCCTGGAATAAACGCCCACACGGGTTCCGCTTCAATTGGTACTGTATGCGAGAGTACAATATCCACATTCCACTTGGCTTTATCTAACTGTTGTTCCACGTATTCCTTTATCGCTTCGTCCGGCTGTTCTGTCTCAAACCATGGCAGACCATTGCGTATCCTATAATATTTATCAATACTATATGCTCCACCGATCGGCATCACTTTTTTCCCATTGAAATTATAAATTTCTCCATCCTTAGCAAATAAAATATTGGGATACTGTTCTTCCACATACACAATTCCTTCATTCCATATTTTTTCTTCGTAATCTTCCGCCTCCCATGGTCGTGCTTCATGATTCCCGTGAACACAGAAAAATGTAATATTCATTCCTGATAACTGTCCCTTTAATTCTTTATCGGACAGATCAAGCCAATAATTAATCCCTACATCCCCTAAGATAATCATCACATCCTCTGTTGTAGTTTCATATCCATAGCAAAAATCTTCAATACGATCAAAGCTCCGATGTGTATCACCTGTAATATAAAAATGCACCTATCCTTCCTCCCTCTCAATTTTCACAATTTCCATCTCATCAATACTCTGTATTTTAGATTCTCTTATGTGCTTAAACAACGTTTTCTCTCCCGGTAATTCACATGAAATTCCCACAATATCGTAAGAAACTTCTTTTTCTTGTCCTAATGTTCCATAATCATCAACCCATTCAACCGTTCCGTAGCCTTCCCTTGCGTCCTCTTTTCCATAGGTAAAATACACCGTTTCTCCTACTCTGTACCTTGGTCTTCCTACTTTCTGAACAGAATCTAGTTCTCCTAATTCTTTGATTTCTTCATACAGTAGTTGAGCATCTATATATTGAATATTGTCATGGTAATGTCCGAAATACCATTGCGAATAATCTAATTTCTTTGCAATTTTATCCATCCATTCCTCTGTCGACAGATCTATCTTCTCTTGACATTCTTCATTCCGCCGATTCGGTCTATATACTAACGGGCAAGTATGAGAAAACACATAATCCACTTTCCAATCTACTTCATTCAATCTATTTTCTACTTGACTTTTTACTTTGTCATTTGGTTGTTCGTCCTGGAACCATGGAAGGCCTGTTAAAAGTCGGTATTCTTTATCGCGACTGTATGCGCCACCGATTGCAATCGCCTTTTTCCCATCAAAATCATAAATTTCTCCATCTTTTGCAAACAATATATTCGGAAATTCCGGTTCATAATATACCTCTCCTCCACGCCAGATTTGTGTTCTGTAAGTTTGTATATGATAAGGTCTTTCCTCATGATTCCCATGCACGCACAGAAAATAATTAGGAAAATCTGCAAGTATTTTTTTATTCTCACGATCCTTGTCAACTCCAAAATAATTCAATCCGACATCTCCCAATAATATAATTACATCCTCTTTTTCAAGTTTTTTATTAAATCTCGCCAACCAGATTAACTTATCAAAATGTGCATGACAATCTCCTGTTATGTAGTAACCCATTTCCTACCACCTTACATATATTATTCATCTTCTGTTCACTATGCTGAAAATTGTAAATTGCCTTCAAAATCTCAATTATATTTATCTGTAATTTCCATTCTCATTTATAGCGTTTTGAATATATAGATTCATTTCGTTTCTTATTTGTTCCATCTGTTTTCCAGTATTTGGATTTGTATACGGAATCCTTCCTATAATTTTATCCACATAATGGTTATCTCTTATACTTTCATATGTCGCTTTAAAATTTATATCATAAAAATATGCAAGATAAGATATCCAATAATCCATCTTTGTCTTTCTTGTCTCTAATAGAACTGATTTATGATTTTTGAATTGCCGCATAACTTCTGGCGTAATTTCTGACATTCCTACCTGTTCTGCCGTAACTCCCAGAAGAGTTTCAATTGCTGTTTCGAGTTTTACTCTGCAATTGTCAAGTTTATCTGCATCACGTATGATTTGAGCTTGCATCAACTCTCGCTCATTCGTAATTCCTTTTAAGCAGTAATCACTATGATGTCCTATTGCTGTTTTTATAATTTCATCCCACTTATTTTCTTCGACAAAACGCCGAATCAGTCTCTCCTCAAATAAAATTCTCACACCGAATGCTGCATGATCCATCGTTCCCGGTTCAAAACTGTTGTAACATTTCAATTGTTCAAATCTTCCAATATCATGTAACAATCCAATAATCTGAGCGAGCTCACAATCTTCTGCGGACAGTTTCATATCTTCTGTAATTTTTTTACTGCATTCCATCACTCCATAAGTATGCACAATCTTCAACTTTATCTTTTCATTTTTTTGGTCATAATCATTCAAATAGTTTTCAAAAGCTTTCTTCGCATATTGTAAATCAATCATTTCGTTTTTCCACCTTATTTTCAAGATTTTTCAACATAATATTCCCGTCCTGTATCCAGACAAACTGCAGCCAAACGTCCATTTCTTCGATTACAGCCACAATCAATCGCAATATGATGATTCTCCCTGTATACATAACCCGGTTTTGGATTTCCCATAATTCCTTGTGTCGGTGTATGTCCTGTTACCACGTATGTATCTTCAAAATATTGGATATCATACTCAGCCCTGTCCCAGATTAATTCTTTTATGGAATATTCTTCAATATCTTTTCCCGGATAGTAATTTCCAAGTCCTCCGTGAACTAATAAATAGTTTTTTCCATTAACTGTCAGTTCTTCGTAAATCATAAAGTCTTTTATAAAATCAATCACTTCATATTGCATTTCCCGGCTCAATGTCCGAAACTCATCAATGGTTGACTTGCTGCCATTGTACTGCCAGGTCATAAGATTCTCCAACATTTTTTCATCGACTTTTTCGATAGAAATCTCTGTAATTTCCTGCATTAAGAATTCCAGACACTCTAACGCCATAAGCTCATGATTTCCTGTCAGACATACCACATTTGGCATTTCCATAAGCTTCAGAATAATCTGAATCGGATGCGGACCTTTGTCCAGAATATCTCCGAGAACATATAATGTATCCGTCTCTTTCAAGTGGATTTCTTCTAACAGTCTAATAAACAGTTCATATTCTCCATGAATATCTGAAACAACATAAGTAGCTATGTCAATCATCCCCTTTCGTTCCCAAAACACCCTAGCGCACTCTAAATTTTTCCGCTTCCGGTATCACCTAACATGCAAATCCAATCTTCTTTATCTGTCTTTTCATTTCCGTCGGAATCTCTGGAATATCGCTTTCCGCAATGGTAGTCAGCACTTCTGTTGTAATTTCTGTTTCGTCCATCTGACATATTCTTTCTGCCAGATTCATCTCTGCCTCTTCCAACATTTTTCTAGCAAATCTTCCATTTCCATAGTCTCTGCTTTCTTTTACGCTCTCGAAATTCTTTTTTAACTTTTTCATTCCTGCCTCTGTGATTGTCATTTGTTTTCTTGAAAGCATCAATTTTGTAATCTCACAAAGTTCCTCAACAGTGTAATCATCAAATTCTACGCTAAATGCAATTCTGGAACGCATCCCTGGATTCCTGTCAAGAAATGCCTTCATTGGTTCCGGATAACCGGCAAAGATTACAATCACATTATCCCTATGATTTTCCATCTCCTGAACGATCGTATTGATTGCCTCATCGCCAAATCCATTGTCATAGCCGTCACACAGTGAATAAGCCTCATCAATAAAAAGTACTCCTCCTTGTGCTTCTTTAAACTTTTTCTTAACTAACGGTGCCGTAGCGCCTACATGTTCACCTACAAGATCTGCACGCCCTGCCTCTACAAACACACCTGTTGATAATATTTTCTCATCTTTCATAATCTCTGCAAACAATCTGGCTACAGTAGTCTTTGCTGTTCCCGGATTTCCTGTAAAGACCATGTGTAAAGAAGCGTTATCCCTTTGAAGACCTTTCTCCATACAAAGCTTGTTTATCTTATGTTTGGCAATCGCTTTATGGATTACTGTTTTAACAGAAGCTAATCCCACCATTTCGTCTAATTCTTTTCTGGCTGTTCCTGATTCTCTTTCCTTCTTTTCTCCCTCTCCAAGCATCTGGATATCCTCTTTCGTAATCTGAAAGAGTTCATCCTTTTGAATATCACCCAGATTTCTTCTTTGTGAAAGTAATCTTACGGATTGCTGTCTAACCGCACGTTCCATCAGATTACGGACATATCTTCCATTCCCAAAATCATCAACATTTCTTACTTTTTCAAAGATGTAATGTGCCTCTTTTATAGCGTCATCTGTTACACAGAAGTCCTTCTCACGGATCATCAGCTTAAAAATATCTGTAAGTTCCTCTGCCGTATAATCCGGAAAATCAATCCAATATGGGATTCGGCTTTTCAACCCTTCATTCCTCTTCATGAATGCTTTCATTCTTTCATTGTATCCTGCAAGAATAACAATTACATCTTCCCTTTGATTTTCCATTTCCTGAAGCAGCACTGTAATAGCTGTGTCACTCTTCATAGCGTATGCTTCATCTATGAATAAAACACCGCCTTTAGCTGCTATAAAAGCTTCTCGTATGGCACTTACGCATCCCATGCCATCTAAATCCATTCCTCCACGTTCAACAAATGCACCACTTTTTAAAATGCCTTTTTCTTTTGTAATTCCTGCAAACAGTTTTGCAACTGTAGTTTTTGCACTTCCAGGATTCCCGCCAAAAATCATATGCATCGAACTGGTATGATAATCATTTCCTTTTCGTTTTTTTCGTTCTTTCTCAACAATATCTGCCGTAATAATCTTATCAATCTGCTCTTTTACAATTTTCAGGCCAATCATGTTATTTAACTTTTCATAAGCGGATACTTCATTTTCATCTCTGTCCAACAAGAAATCTTCCGAAAGATTATAATCATATGCTTTCAATACATTTTTATTCAGACACCATGCTTCAAACTGCTCATAAGCTCGCAGTACATCTGTCTGTGAAAATTCATTTCCGGGAAATAATGCCATGAACTCCTGTGCCTGTCCTGCATATTTTGAATATTCGGATTTTTCAATCAACCGCTGCATATAATCGACCGCTGCTTTTCTATCCCCTGTTCCTTCTCTTAACATAATCGTCATCATATATCTTTTTAACTGTGGCAAGAGATAATAGGCAAATCCCGGATGATCCATATCATATGTAAATACAAACAGGCATTGGTTCCGATACTTCTTTATAAGTTTCTCCAGATATTGACTTGCCATTACATAATCAACCGGATCACACCCAAACTTTTCAGATAAATCTAAGACAATCACTCCGCCATAACTGTTTTCGATAATTTCTTCAAGATGGTTATTTTTCCTAAACAGATTAGGTTCTATTTCACTGACGATTTCCATTCTTCTGCTGTTGATTCGATTCGCTTTGCGTAAGTTCTGAACAAGTACTTCTGTCATTTCACCTGCTGCTTCAACGCTACGACTGGATATCACATAATGAACCAAATTTCCACTGTATTCAGATAGATTTGCATGCGCCTTTATATTTCTCAGTTCCTCCACAAAATCCTGATGGTAGATACTGCAGATCTCACACTCCTGTTCAGAAATAATACGCTCCTTAAAATCATAAGGAAATGGTCTTGTATCATTCATACAAGAATAATAATAGATCCATAAATTCGACGATTCTATGATCCGATTAGAATAGTCAAAACATCTTCTTCTTTTACATTCAAGAAAACATTCCATGAACTGATGCATCGTTATCTCAAATGGCTCTACTTTTACCTGCTTTATTCCAAATGTATCTCGCAACATTTCAAGAATACCTTCATATACATTTTGAAAACTTAGCTTCTGTTCATCGAAAGAAAAGATTGCAGAAATCAGATTGTCCTCTTCCCGATACACTAAAAACGTCCTGTCATTCTTCATTTTCTGATACATATACGAGTTGATAGATTCGAGTACATTGTCGTAACCATAGTGTTGGAGTTCGATTTTTGCATTCTCCTTAATCTCCTCTACATTTGTACCCAATTCAAAACCATAATATCTCATACACTTTTCCTCCGTAAAAAAAACTTTTGATAATCATTATGAATATCACTAATGCCATAATGCATTTTCTTATTTTCTCCTATAACATTTTTGCCACAGTTCCGGATAATCTCTAAGATTAAGACAAGATTCTTCTCTCCAGATAGGCTCTCCCCAATAGCGGTAATCACATATATCCCACGATTCATTTTCTTTCCGATAATGGTTTGATTTTCCACTCTGACCATCATTAGGGTTCAATTTTGATCTTCGACGAATTCTTCTATTTGCCAGCTTTTTAGCAAATCGATCTTTATCCCCTTTATAAACTGGTGTATGTTTATAGCTTCGACTCATAATATACCGTCTCCATATTCGATAAATTTTCTTTTTATCCCGACGTCTACAACATAATATCTTCTGGCTTTTTAGCTTCTTCCAGCATATTTTCTGATAAGCTTTTTTTCCGACATACTTCAGCATATTTTCTGGCATATTTCAGAACCAAGTCTGGGCAAAATTCTTTTCCGTTACTTTTATGACTCAAATAAGCTCCCAACGCTTCCGTTGCATATCTCAAAGCCTGTCTTTTTGGATCATCTTCTATATATGTTGGAAATTCCACTTCAAGATACAATGGATTAATATGTTCATGTGACCAGATTCCTGATTCTGTTAGTTTATAACAAATCATCTGTATATCTGAAAAATCAACATACCAATTTTTCTCTTCTATACGATTCAGATACCGATTCCAATCCGCTTCTCCCCCTGCCAGAACATAATATGAACCATTCCTTATATCTTTTACCGTCGTACCAGCTTGTAATGGACAAGGCATTTTTATAAAATGATATTCGAATCGTTCCACTTGATAGCTATCTACAATTTTTTCATCTTCTGGAAGCTCGTAAGAATTGAATTGTTCTATTTCTCCACTCATATTTAAAGTAACAGATGCTACCGCAGTACCGTCATATGCGCAGTATTCTTCCGTCTCAAAACCCAGATTTGGATTTCCTCGCAACGGATTGCGTACAATTTCGTCTGCATCTGTATCTACAATCATCTGCTTACTTATCCGACATTTCAATTCATATATCTGCATATATTTTTTTGCATATTTTAAAGCTCTATTATAATCAGAGAAAAATCCACCATTTTCATATTCCAGATTTTCGACAACATAGACATATTTTCCGGACTGATTATGGATAAATGTTTCAAATATCTTTTTTTCATAATTCAGCCGTTCGTTAATTTGTCTTCCTAGAGTTTCATCTCTCGTATCTTCCGCCAACTCCTCCAAGGCATCAAAAATTTCCTGCCTGAGTCTGCCTGGTGCATTCCAGATTAAGGCAGCCTTCTGAAAATCTGTAAATGCAAAATCAATTTCTTCAAAACATTTTTTCATCCATTGAGATGGGACTATCTCAAACATCTTACTTCCTCCATACACAATTCCCGTTCTACCGAACCTGGAAAAGTCGCAAACTATATCTTATATCAACTCTCAAATTCTTCACGTTTTACTTCCCAGAAGCTATCCTCTTTTAATTATTCGCCTTCCTCGTCAGACAAATATTTTATAATCCCTTCCCGAATCTCTCTTGCTATCTTCAGCTCTCGTTCATTCATTCCACTGGCATTTTTTAAACTCGGATGGAAAAGAGCATCGATCACAAAAGCCGTACCTTCTACACTATCATTTACAAGGAGAACTCCATATTCTTCAATATGTTCTATTTCATCCAATGCCTGCTTTAACCTTCTGTGAATGGATTCTTTGCTCTCAGTACCTCTATTTTTTAATCGATGTAATAATTCTTCAAATGATGGTGGAATCAAAAATACCGACTGAATTTTTTGTTTTTCTCTAATCTGTCTCGCTCCCTGCGAATCAATCTCAATTATTACATTTTTTCCCTTAAAATAATTCTTGTAAACATCCTTTTTAAGTGTTCCATAATATTCTCCGGCATACTCAGCAAATTCAAGAAATTCATTCTTGTTTATCAAATCTTCAAATTCTTCTCGCTTCTTAAAATAATAAGATTTTCCATCCACTTCACCTTTCCTTGGCTTTCTTGTTGTAGCTGATACAGATACGACATACTTTTCAGGATATTCTATTAATAATTGTTGTATAACAGTCCCTTTTCCAACTCCTGAAAATCCAGAAAGAATCAATAATTTTCCCGGTGTGGCTTTTATATGATTCTCATCAATATGCTTATATAAACACTTTTTTCTATAGTTTTCATAATCCTCCGCCAAAATGTCATATTCAATTGTTTCAATTTTTCCATGTATCCTGTAAATATCTGTTCCTACAATAACGCCTTTGCATTTTGTCTTTTGCTTTCCATTATCGAAATAAAGCTCCACTAAATCATCTTTTTCAAAAAGAGGTGTACGCAGTTCATATCTCCAATTGATTTTTTCTATTTCATCCTCTGTCCTGGCATGTAAAAGTAACGTAGCTTTTATGCAAGAGTCCTCCCAGCGATAATAAATCATATTCTCCGGAGTTGAAAGATTTTCCATGAACAAATCATAAATATCATTTCGCACAAATAACTTTGTACATGACACATTTTCTGCTAACTTCCACCGGCTTGTATCGCACTGATTTAACACTGAAAATAAAGAAGCCCATTCTCTATGATAGTTAAGATTATTTAACTCAGGTCCGTAAAATTGATAAGATCTACCATCTTCAGCAATCATAATCACGCACCCTGGTCCACCCATTCCAGATGGCGCATAAAACCCATAGGCAACAATTTTCTCAAATAATTCTTCTGTCAAATCTGATAATTTTAACTGTACTCTATCTTCAAATTTCATACTCATCCTCCGCAGTTATTTTGCATCTTCCATTAACATTCGGATTTTTTCGAAATCATATTCTCTTATTATCTGGGCTTCTTCAGTACATTTTACTTCGTGATCTGTTACCACCACATCTGCTTCCATAGGATCTTCAACAATTTTTTCTGCCATCATAGAAAAGAAATCATACATATTCATGACATCTGTAAGATGAAAATAATCTGTCAAGAATGAAAGATTTGTATCTCCAGCCACCCTTGATTTACTATTTTTGGCTACATTAAGCCAGACAAATTCATTCGTGAAAAGATCGATTCCAAACAGATATGCAAAGGTACTCTCACAATTCACAAGATATGCCGATTTTACTGTCTTAGGTTCATATACTTGTCCACTATCATCCCAATCTCTCAGCATATACCCTGCCTTACAAAAGCATTCATTAAAGTTTTTCCCAGAATAAACGTTATCGCAAAAAATCAAATATCGATATTCAGAATACTGTGCCTTGAATTCCGGAAGGTTGATATCAAAGTATTCAGAACCTCCCAGGTAACCGCTTGTTTGATCACCCGAATAGGTAATTGCTCCTGACTGGTGTCTCGACATTGTTCTCCAGGAAAATTCTCTCCGATTACCATCTTCTGTAAGTGCAAATACCGAAAGATCAATATCGTTCACCTTCTCCCAATAGGTAAATGCCCTTAGCTTTTTCCCCTCATCTATTGGAATCCTGCTGCCTTTAGAAAGAACACCCAATCCTCCTTGCGAAGTATTTTCTGCTAATGGAAGTGTATAATTTTTCATGGAAGGTTCAATATATACCTTTCCAAGTCGATTTCTAAGTTTCTCAGAAAGTTTTGAACGAATCATTTTCCCAATTTCTTTTACCTGCTCTTCTGTAAGCCTGCTTTGACATTTCTTACTCTCCTCTGGTGTTTCATAATGAACCTTCATGAGATTATGCTGTGTAAACTTGAAAATACGTTCGTCCTTTCTCTGCACTCCTTCATATCTAAACAATAATTGCAGCAAAATCAATGTACTGCAATCCTCTGGGAATTCCGAAAGGAATGTTTGCTCATCTTCTCGATCCATACGGCTGATAATGTAATCCATATTTCGAAGCAATGCAGATGTTCCTTTCTTTTCCCGCAATAATTCTGCTGCTTGCTGACATCTGTTTTCCTGCATCAGCTTTTCAAACTCACTGTATACAGACTCATTGCCTTTCGTTCTCATGGCATGTACAAATATTTCCGCCTCTTCGTTTTTCGGCTGATAATGAATATGATGTAAGAACCCATTCCATAGCTGCTTCTTTTCATAACATGTACAAATATCGCACCTGTCACCTCGAAACATTCTGTCCAATAGTGCCGTTAAGAATTTTCTATCCTGATTTTTTAAATTCAGTTTTTTCGGATTATCATTGTGATAATACCGATAGTTTAATTCATCTACTATTTTCATAACATCCGACAGATTCAAACTGTCTGCCAGTGAAAGATTTTTCGTGTCAATTAAAAGGCTTACACAGGTATTCTTTGATACAATATCCGGAA
>OLGF01004081.1_pt1 | contig 11248 bp, 9 predicted proteins | sample 1604971 | NCBI WGS metagenome assembly OLGF01 (sample SAMEA3888902, study PRJEB22519) | human gut metagenome | biome: human gut; feature: human-associated habitat; material: faeces | place: Denmark | collected 2011 | reverse complement strand
ACTTGTTTTTACTCACCACTTGCAGAAGTGGGAGTCTTCTCGACTGAGATAAAAAACCTGTGGTAGAGGTTACTCCACCACAGATCACAAAAATCTACATTTTTTTATTATTTATTTCTGCCACAGCATTTTTTGTATTTCTTACCGCTTCCGCATGGACACGGATCGTTCGGATATACTTTTGTTTCTTTTACAACAGTGCCGGATTTCTTCTGCTCTGTGTATAACTGTTTTAATTTCTCCTCAGAGAAGATCTCTTTCCACTGTGGAAGCTCGTATAACCAGTCAGCCTTTGCTTCTACCATGTTTTTGTATAATTTTTCTTTATCGAAAGCAAGACTCACATGAGAATCTTCTGTCAGATCTTCCAGGTTGTTCGGAGTAACAAGGCTCTCGTCGATACCATCCAGAAATCCTACCATAGCCATTACTTCGATCTCGAAACGCTCTGCCAGTTCTTTGACAGTTCCTTCTACTGCTTCATCCGGATTGGAGAGAAGTTTCTCATATACACTTTTCTCGATTGCGAAGTAGCGGCTCCAGAAATTCTGCAGCTGACCCCTGTCTGCTTTTTCATTAAAGGCAATTGCCTGCCAATCCTGTAATAATCCCATTATTTTTACCACCTTTTATTTTTTATTCATAAGTGCGATTTACTGCATGTTTTAGTATACCTCATATACACAGTGTTTGTAAACTGAATTTTTTTGAATAAATCTGCTGCCTGTGGTTATACTTCAAACAGGCGGCAGATTCGACTTGAATTACCCCCATACAGTTTGCCGCCGGGCCGGCTTTCCGGCACAAAAGACAAGTTTTTTAACTTATCCTCCCCTATTATTGTGAGAAAGTTCTCTCTTTCCCACGAAAAGATACCGCCACTGATCTGCTGACCGGTGACGGTATTTTTTATCTCAGTCGAGAAGACTCCCACTTCTGCAAGTAGTGAGTAATATCTGTTTTACTTATTATTTCGGAAATATGCCTTCGACTTCCTACTTTCTGTAAGCAAGTGCATTCCAACGCAGTTCGTTCTTTAACTGGCGGATGGTTGTATCTTTGTCAATGTAAACAGCTTCAATACCCATAGCATCTGCCCAGTCTCCCATCTGCTCTGCTGTCAGATCGTAAGAGAATGCAGTATGATGCGCACCACCTGCGAGGATCCATGCTTCCGCACCTGTGATCAGATTCGGCTGCGGCGTCCAGAATGCAGTTGCAACCGGAAGCTTCGGCATCGGTTTTTCTGTTTTCTTGCAGTCCACATCGTTGATGAGCAGACGGAAACGATCGCCCAGGTCAATCAGGGAAGTTGCAATACCCGGACCAGTCTTTGCCGTAAATACCAGACGGGCAGGATCTTCTCTGTCACCCATGGAAAGTGGCTGCTCCTTGATGCTGATCGGACCATCTGCAATACTCGGGCAGACCTCCAGCATATGTGCTTCCAGTATGCCTTCTTTTCCCGGAACCAGATTATAAGTATAATCTTCCATAAAGGAAGTTCCTTTTGCATCTTTCATACCCTGAGTCATAATCTTCATGACACGGACCATTGCGGCTGTCTTCCAGTCACCTTCTCCGCCAAATCCGTATCCTTTTTCCATCAGACGCTGGATAGCCAGTCCCGGCAGCTGTTTTAATGCACCCAGATCTCCGAAATGCGTAACGATGGCCTGATAGTTTTTCTCCTCCAGGAAACGTTCAAATCCAATCTCAATGCCAGCCTGTACTTCTACATGTTTACGGAATTCTTTCTCATCTCTTCCTTCTAACAGGATCTGATACTTGCTGTAATATTCCTCTACCAGTGTATCGATATCAGCCTGGGAAACTGCTGCAACTGCCTCTGCAATCTCATTTACCGGGTAAGCATCTACTTCCCAGCCGAATTTAATCTGTGCTTCTACTTTGTCACCCTCAGTAACGGCAACATTTCTCATATTATCTGCAATTCTCATTACACGGACATGGCTGCTTTCTACAATACCAACTGCGGTACGCATCCAGGAACCGATTTTTTTCTGAACTGCTTCATCTTCCCAATATCCTACTACGATTTTACGTTCCATACCAAGACGGCTGAAAATATGACCATACTCACGGTCACCGTGTGCAGACTGATTCTCATTCATGAAATCCATGTCGATCGTATCATATGGAATCTCACGGTTGAACTGTGTGTGCAGGTGAAGCAGCGGTTTTCTGTACTCCTGCAGACCAAGGATCCATGATTTTGCAGGCGAGAATGTATGCATCCACGTGATGACACCGGCACAGTTTTCATCGTTATTTGCCTCGTTAAATGTCTGACGGATCAGTGCGTTTGTGATCAGAGTCGGTTTCCAGACAACTTCATATGGAAGATTTCCGGATGCATTCAGTGCATTTACGATGATTTTTGCATGCTCGGCCACATGCGCGAGACATTCATCTCCGTATAAATCCTGAGAACCGGTACAAAACCAAAACTTATAATTTTTCTGCTGAATCATAATTATATTCCTCCTTATAAAATGCTTCTACATATTTAAATCCTGTATTTTCTGTATTTTTCATTCTGAAAATTGTAATTGTTGCATAACATATCTGCTATATTTTTCACAAATCCTATTTTTCAACATTCCCCTGTCCATAGTAGGCATTTGCACCATGTTTGCGGTAGTAATGCTTGTCCTGCAGTTCCTGCGGCGCCGGCTGATTCTGCGGATTGATTCTGCGGATTGATCATTTCACAGCGAGCTGCCATCTTTGCCACTTCTTCCAGAACGACTGCATTGTGCACTGCCTCATGAGCATCCTTACCCCAGGTAAACGGACCATGATTCTTACACAATACCGCCGGGACAGCGGTGTAATCTTTGCCACGACGTTCAAACTCATCTGCGATCAGCACACCCGTATTGTATTCATATGCCTCGTCAATCTCTTTTGGGGTCAGATTGCGGACACATGGAACTTCCCCGTAAATATAATCCGCATGCGTAGTTCCATAACATGGAATATCACGCCCCGCCTGTGCCCAGCTTGTTGCCCAGGAAGAATGGGTATGTACAATACCGCCAATCTCCGGGAAACGATTGTAAAGTACCACATGAGTAGCCGTATCAGAAGAAGGATTATAGCGTCCTTCTACTTTATTACCCTGCAAGTCAACAACAACCATATCCTCCGGTGTCAGCAGATCATATTCTACTCCGCTCGGTTTGATAACAAACAGACCCGATGCACGGTCAATGCCGCTGACATTTCCCCAGGTAAATGTCACAAGGCCATAGTTAGGAAGCATCATATTTGCCTCATAAACCTGTTTCTTTAATTCCTCCAGCATGATAAAATCCTCCTATCTTCCACTCCTGTGTCTATACAAAATGATCAAAATTTACGATCTGACTTATCGTATTTTTTATCGCAGCTGTTCTACTGCCGCACGCTCAATGGCAAGACCCTTTTTATAATCTGTCATAAACTGTTCAAATCCTTCCACATCGGCTGCATCCGGCTGTATCACACTGCCTTCCTCGCCATGGAATACTTTTGCATTCAGATATTCCGGAAGTGTCTCACCTTCCGCTTTCTGTTGCATATACGATGCAAGAATTGCAATTCCCCATGCACCGCCCTCACCGGCTGTCTCCATTACGAACACCGGAGTCTGCATTGCAGCTGCCATAATTCGCTGTCCTACCCCTTTGGTCAGGAAGAGACCACCATGGCCCAGCATCTTGTCAATCTGCACTTGCTCTTCTTTTACCAGAATATCCATACCCACTTTCAGGGCACCGAGGGAAGTCATCAGATGCACCCGCATAAAGTTTGCCAGGCTGAACTTGCTGTCCGGTCTGCGGACAAACAGCGGACGTCCCTCTTCAAATCCGGTAATACTCTCGCCCGAAAAATAATTGTATGCAAGAAGACCGCCACAGTCTGCATCGCCTTCTAACGCTTTACGGTACAGTGTTCCGTAAAGTGTATCCATATCCGGTTTCACTCCGAAAGCTTCCATGGCTTCCCCAAACAGTCCGACCCATGCATTCAGGTCAGACGTACAGTTGTTGCAATGGACCATTGCCACTGGCTTTCCGTCCGGTGTAGTCACCATATCAATTTCTTCATAATATTTAGAAAGTGCCTGTTCCAGAACAACCATAGCAAATACACTGGTACCTGCAGATACGTTTCCGGTACGGACTGCCACACTGTTGGTCGCTGTCATTCCAGTGCCTGCATCTCCTTCCGGCGGACAAAGCGGAATACCTGCTGCCAGATCACCGGACGGATCCAACCATGCCGCACCTGTTTCCGTAAGAATGCCTGCCTGCTCGCCCGCTACCAGTACCTCAGGGAAGATTTCCCGCAGTTTCAATGCCACACCCTGTTCCTGTAATAATGCATCAAATTTATCGACCATGCTCTGATCATAGTCATTCTGCGTGGAATCAATCGGGAACATACCGGATGCTTCTCCGACACCTACGACTTTTTCTCCGGTCAGCATCCAGTGGATATAACCAGCCAGCGTCGTCACATACTGGATTTCAGCCACATGTGGCTCTTTATTTAAAATTGCCTGATACAGATGTGCCACGCTCCAGCGCTGCGGGATATTAAAAGAAAGCAGTTCCGACAGTTCTTTTGCCGCATCCTCTGTCATCGTATTTCTCCATGTACGGAACGGTACCAGAAGTTCATTGTCTTTATCAAATGCCATGTATCCATGCATCATACCACTGAAACCCATGGCAGCAAGCTGTGTCAGTGTCTCGCCATATTTTTCCTTTACATCCTGTTTCAGTCCCGCATAACAGTCCTGCAATCCTCCCCGGATATCCTTCAGACTGTAGGTCCAGATCTGATTTTCAAGGCGGTTCTCCCAGCCGTGACTGCCGGATGCGATTGGATTGCCCTCCGGATCTACCAGAACTGCTTTGATCCTGGTGGAGCCAAATTCCATACCAAGTACTGCCTTTCCGGATCGGATCACCTCTGCAATTTTTTCACGTTCCATCTGTTTCCCCCTCCATTGCTATGTTTTCGTATCATTTTCTTATGTTCTTATCATAAAACATTTCTGTCAAAAGCAAAAGAAAATTATTATCCAATTTATGGACATTTATTATCTTGTCAGTTACAATAATAGTAATTTACAAAAACAGATCTGCCAAAACAGGTATAAATGTCATCGGCATTCATACCACGGGATGTGTATCATGCAACACACAACATACACTTTTGCGCATTTTGGCTAATCTATGGAAAAATGTATTCGGAGGGAAATCGTATCGATGCTTGCAAATTTTGAGAAAAGAGCTTACAACGGAACAGAACGGGTCTGGACCGGCCGCTATCGCAATCTGCACAATCTTCCACACTGGCATCTGGAGAACGAACTGATCTGTGTGGAGCAGGGGCAAGCCACCGTCTCCCATAACCATCAGGAATATCTGCTGACCGAAGGCGATGCCATCTTTCTTGGCAGTGGTGAAATCCACTATATTAAAAGTGATCCGGATAGTATCACCGCCATCACATTATTTGATGCCGCACTCACTGCAAGTCTGACCAACTGCTGCCAGCTCTGTTGTGCAAAATTATCCACTGACTATGATATTCTGCACGTGTTCTCGCAGATTCAGGAAGAACTGCAGCAACGCAGACCGTTTTTCGAACAGCAGACCTGCCTGCTGCTCCTCCAGCTTATGATCCGAATTTTTCGGGAAGAGGCAACCGTACCAATGACCGCCCAGCCGGAACATTCTTCCATCTCCAATTACAAAAATCTGCTGACAGAAATCGAAAGGAATTACTGTTACATCACATTTTCGGATGCGGCTTCTTTCATGGGACTTTCCGAGCCTTATTTTTCAAGGTTTTTCCGCAAGATTTCCGGCATGACATTTTCCAGATATCTGAACACAGTGCGGCTGGAACATGCCATCGCCATGCTGCAGGATCCCACACAGAAACTGTCTGTGACTGAAGTTGCCTCCCGATGTGGCTTTGACACGATCCGTCACTTTAACCGGGTATTCCGTGACATCACAGGCATGACGCCAAGGGAACTTCCCCAGAATTATGTACCGGACTTCAAACCGATCTGCCGGATCGAGGACGCATTTAATCCCACATTGCAAAGTTCGGAACTCTTGACGCAACCGCTGGAATAAGCTAAGCTATGTTTATGCAAAAGAAATAGAAATGGAGAATTTACGATATGAAAAAACTAAAACAGATCACCGCTCTCATCGGTGTCATTGCCCTGGCCGGACTCTATGTATCCACGCTGGTACTGGCACTCATCGGCAGTGAGCAGTGCATCAATCTGCTGAAAGCAGCTGTCTATGCAACCATCGTTCTTCCGGTGCTGCTCTGGGCATATTCCTTTATCTACCGTTTGATCAGAAAAGATACGAAGTATCATATGACCTCAGACGAACCCCATCCTGCTGATACAGATACAAAGAAACCAGCGGATAAATAACACAAAAAAACAATAAAAAGGGACAGGAAACAAAACAAACTTTGAGGAGACACCTCATCCTCTATTTTGCTTCCTGTCTCTTTTTTTGTAGCCGGGAAATCCTGTTTTCTGCTTTTGAAATTTCATTATTTCAAAATTTCATATTCCTCTTTATTCCCTGTCCTTACTACTCAACACCATCTACGGATATATCAGAACCATCACTGCTATTTTCACTGGTGTCATCACTTTGTACATCTGTCTGATCACCCGTCGTATTTTCTGTAGTATCCGTTGCATCTTCCGTTTCATCTACGGTCAAATCATCCACACTCTTATTCAGTGTTGTATTGACATAACTGCTTCCGACGAGATACACATTGGCATCATCACTGATCTGTACATATGTTCCGCCAATGATTGCATTTGTGCTGCCAAAAGTAAGTGTTTTTTCACTTCCATCAGCAAACGTAAGAATTGCCTGCATGGATGGCTCATCCAACCCGTACTGTGCGATATCTGCCGGGCTTTCTACGGTATTGTCCGCTGTCATACTTCCAAGAGAGGACAGCATTGTTTTCATCTTGTCACCGTCAATAACTGCCGCCGTGTCCGACTCACAGTGCCATGTAGCATCGTTTTTTGTAAATGCCAGCCACTCACCATCTTTTTCGTAAGCAATTCCGGTAACATCATCTGAAGAAAACTGCAATGCGTAAACTTTCTCCGCCTCTTCCTTCTGTGCTTCTTTTTTGTCCTGCTTATTCTGATACCCTCTCATACCGGCAGTGGCCGCCACAAAGGCAGCCAAGACCACCAATAAAAGGATCCATTGTTTTTTTCTCATAAAACAATCCGTTCCTTTCCTATTATGCACGCCGTCTGCGATACCAGATTACAATACCTGCTATGATCAATACGATTGGAAGCACCATAACCAGCAATGTTTCACTCATGATCGCAACGGACTGGTTTACAGACAGATTCGAATAGGTATACTGTTTTGCATCAATAGAAACTGCGGATTCTGCAGCGGATGTACCACTGAAAATGCCTTTGAACAGTGCAAGATTCTGTCCGGCAACGACGGAATCCGCATCTTTGGTGAATACCAGAGAAGATCCCACAATGGTAATATCTGCTCCTGTCTCATTATCAGTCACATTCGCTGCCAATGTAAACTGACCACTCTGATCTGTTGCTTCTTTTTCAACGGAACGGATATTTGCCACGTCCGTTTTGATATAGGCGCTGTCAGAAGATGTCAGCAAATCTGTCCACTCCAAGGTATCCGGATGCTCTCCGGTATTGCTCAATGCCTGTGCATAGGGCAGAAATACATATTTGTCAACTTTTGAAGTCTGTGTCGCACTCTTGACATCCGGCAACAGATAGAACGGATACTGGTAATAATGTGTATTGTCAGAATCCATTACCATTCCGCTTGTTACACTGATATCATAAGCAGCCAGAACACTGTCAAAATTCGGTGTATCTGCGGTTTTATTATAAGCTGTCGTAATCAGTGCTTTACCGCCTCCAGCCAGATAAGTGCTGATTTTTGCTGCATCATCTGCGGAAAAATCCGCTGTCGGACCGTTGATAATGATTGCTTCTGCATCATCCGGAACTGCATCCTGCTGCAACAATGTCAGTTCTTCCACCGCAATATTCATTTTTTCCAGAGCAGACTGGAAGCTGCTGTCCAGCGAAGACTCCCCATGTCCGGTGATCACATACACCTTCGGTTGATTGTCGCCGGTGACATAACTGATGGCACTCGTCAGCTGACCTTCTCCATCATAAGCAGATTTTGTCTGCGTGTAAGTAGAATAATCTACGGAATACTCATACAGATCGCTGGCGTCTATTACCTTCGACTTTTCTCCACTGACCACAATGATACTTCCGTCTGATGGTGCGGCATCTGTATAAGAAGAGTAGAAATTCGGAGAAACCGCAGGATCTACATACTCCACTTTAATATGGGAAGATTCATCTTCATAGTTTTCCAGTGTACGAACCACAGTATCATCCGCACTGTTCTCTGCTGAAAGTACATACAGTGTCACATCCTGTTTCAGATTGTTTATCAGTTTTACACTGTCATCCGTCAGTGTATACAGATTCTGTGTGGTCAGATCCACACTTTTTACTTTTTCCGGAAGCTGTCCTGCAAATACATTTACTGCTACTGCGATGGCAATTCCGATCACCACAAAACTGGAATTAAATACACCACGACGGATCTTCTTTGCGCTTACAGACCAGCGATGCTTCTGTACCACCTGACAGGTCAGGAACAGAAACAGCAACGTACCACTGACATAGTAAATAATTCCGGCCACATCCAGCATACCGTTACTGAAATTATTCAGTGCACTGGAAGTAGACAGACAGTTCAGTACTTTCGTCAGTGTATTTCCACTGGAGGAAATAATGCTTGTGATTCCCTCCATCATATAGCCGATAAACAGTAACGCAAAGGATAATACTGCTGCAATCACCTGACTCTCTGTCAAAGAAGAGACAAAGACACAGATGGAGATGGACAGGCAGCCGTACAGCCACAGACCGAGGATGGCAGCATAGCTCTCCGCCATCGGTATGCTGCCAAACCGAGACAGCAGCAACGGGCACAGACAGATAGCTCCGACTACGATGGAAAACACCAGTACCAGCGCCAGAAACTTACCGAGAATTACTTTCGGAACAGAAACCGGTGATGTATACAGCAACTGATCTGTTTTCGTCCTGCGGTCATCTGACATGCTGCGCATTGCCAGGATTGGAATAATGATCAGCAATACAAATGCCACATTATTCAGGGAATAGGAAAGATACGGTGTTCCGTAAATCAGGTTGTTAGCTACAAAATATAAATTAAACACAAAGAAAAATGCTGCCATGAAAATCCATCCGATCACGGATGTAAAGTATGCCTTCAGCTCTCTTTTTAATATTGCGATCATGCCTCACGCACCTCCTCATTTCCAGTCAGCTCCAGGAATACATCTTCCAGCGTCTTCGTATTAACTTTTTGTTCCAACAATACCACATCATGTTCCACGCAATAACGGAATACCGTCTCGCGCAGATCACAGTTTTCTCCGGCAATAAGGGAAAGATGAAATTCTGCTGCTTCGTCGTTCCTTTCTCCGGCATCAGAATCCAAGGTTTCTGCCGCATCTGTCAGATCATTTTCCGAAGACTCCGCAGATTCCTCCGGAACTTCCCGGACGATCCTACACTCCTGCACACCATCCAGTGTATGAAGTTCTTCCAGCTGTTCTTTCGTGCCACGCACTACCACGTCCAGCTGCTGGGCACCGCTCATACGGCTTTCCAGATGTTCCATAGAATCGCTGGCAACCAAGGCTCCTTTTGAAATAATAAACACATGATCGCACACGGCACTGATCTCCTGCAAAATATGGGAACTCAGAATTACAGTATGTTTTTCTTTCAAAGAGCGGATCAGATCGCGAATCTCAATAATCTGCTTCGGATCCAGTCCCACCGTCGGCTCATCCAAAATAATGATCTCCGGCATGCCGAGTAATGCCTGTGCTAACCCCACACGCTGACGGTATCCTTTGGACAGATTCCGGATCAGACGGTCTTTCATTTCATGCAGTTTTGTCAGATCCATCACCTGACTGATATCTGCATTGCGGGTATGTGAATCCAGTTTTTTCAGTTCTGCCACAAATTTCAGATATTCCAGAACCTTCATATCTCCGTATACCGGTGGAATCTCCGGCAGATAACCGATACATTTTTTTGCCTCCTCCGGGTTTTTATTAATATCATATCCGTTGATTTTTACCTCACCGGACGATGCGCCAATGTAACCGGTAATGATATTCATGGTTGTAGACTTTCCAGCCCCGTTTGGTCCGAGAAAACCGTAGATATTACCCGGTTCCAACGTCAGACTCAGATCATTTACCGCCACATTGGCGCCATATTTTTTTGTAAGATGACTGATTTCAATCAAAACACTTCCTCCTTCAATCCAAAATCACTTATGGAGTAAGTGTACAGAAAAAATGTGTTGAATATTCGTAAAATATGTGACTAATATGTGTTTTTCTTACGCTTCTTCTTTTTTCACTTTTTTCTTTTTCTTCCAGATAACAAAACCGATCACACCGGCTGCTGCCGCGCAGCATACAAGAATGACACCGTAGAATAACGGTTTGTTTGCGAAGAAAATAATCATTTTACTGGTAGATACCGTTACATTGTCAAATGTTTGATTATATGTATTGGTACTTCCATCTTCTTTTACCGCATGATCACAGCAGGAAACAGTTACCTGCTGTTCCAATCCTTCCGGGATTTCAAAGCTGATCCTTCCATCATGCTCTGCCAGATATGTTTCCAACTCGTCTCCTTCCAATGTAATCAGCGTTTCTTTCTGTTCGCCTTTTTTATCCGTCACTACTGCCTGGAACGTTTTTAATTTTCCGCCGTCGTCCGTCGGGACAGCCGTTACCGTCTGTTCCTGTGCCTCGTAACGTCCACCGCTCTCCAGTCCGCTGAATACAACTACCGGAGCCGTCTGATCTACCACAAAGGCCAGCTTCAGATTTTTTACGTCGCTGTAAGCAGCAGTATCTGTCTTGTCCACAGATTCAACCACCAGATGATATTCTCCTTCCTCAGCAAACAGTTCCTTCTTCACAGAGTAGGTTCTGACACTCCATGTAGCATCTGCCGATGTCACGTTTGTGGTATAATCAGTCCCCTCTGTCAGTACTTTTCCGTTCATTTTTACTGCAT
>OLGF01004080.1_pt1 | contig 11248 bp, 7 predicted proteins | sample 1604971 | NCBI WGS metagenome assembly OLGF01 (sample SAMEA3888902, study PRJEB22519) | human gut metagenome | biome: human gut; feature: human-associated habitat; material: faeces | place: Denmark | collected 2011 | reverse complement strand
GACCAGAGACATGGTCATCACCAGAGCAAGCACCAGAGAAAGGAACTTCTTCATTGGGATTTCTCCTCCTTTTGAAATTTGCGGTGGTCCGCCGCGGCCTCCGGGCCCATTCGATGCCTCCGCCGGCGCTAGCCCTGCCGGCGCATTCGCCGAAGAGGCGCATCCGCCCCGGCGTCCCCGCTGAGGCAACTCTATCCAAACTCCTGTAAAAAGTCCACAGTTTCAGCCTGTTTTTAATCCAAACGAAAACTTATGGACGCAATACATTTTGAATTTGTTATATTTTGTAACCTTGGTGCAGAGAATAAAAGAGGCGGCGAAGCCCTTCGCCGCCCCTCATTGAATCTGCTTCTGCCCAGGCTGCTTCGCCAGATAATACCGCTTTTCAAACTGCAGCAGCCGGCCGTCCCTCACCATCCGCCGCAGGATACCTGCCGTCTTGCGCTTTCCGACGTGCAGGAGCTCCGCCACATCCTGGCAGTAGGCAAATCCCGCCTCCTGCAGATAGGCTGAGATCACCTCCCACTGCTTTTCCTCCGGCACCACTGTTCCGGGGAGATAGTATTTCTTGCCCACCTGCTCCAGCTCCCGCCGGCCAACCAGCCGGCGAAGGCGGAGATATGCCGCCGTGTCCGACAGATTCAGCAGCGCCATCACATCCCGCCGGGTGATGCTGCCATGGGCCCGGGTCCACTCCAGCAGGGTCTGGTCGTCCTCCCGCTGTCCGCCTGCCGCCCGGATGTCCCGGAGCGTGATATTTTCCAGACCTCCCCGGATCAGCGCCGTCTGCACCACCTTGGACAGCCGGGCCAAATCCATAGGCCGCCGGGACTGGGGGGAGAGCAGCACATGGGGATCCTCCCCAGGGGAGCGGACCTTCTGCACTTTTTCCAGCAGCCGCCGCACGGCATTGGTCAGCAGCATGTCCCGCTCCGGCAGATGCAGCAGCCCCCGCTCTAAATCCACCTGGTCCCAGGTGAGATTCACCAGCTCCTTGCCCTGCACGCCCATTTGCCAGCTCATCCACAGAGCAATGCCCGCGGCGGAGCTGTCCTCCTTTTGAAGGACCTGCCACAGACGGAATTCATCGAATTGCTGCCCTGCCTGTGTTGAACGCTTTTTGTGCGGGGTGTCCCCGGCAAAGCAGGCTTGGAAGGTGGAGACCGACAGACCGCTGACCCGGACGGCATAGGGCCAGTCGTGCTGCTCCAGCTGGCGGAAAAAGTAGTCCCGCCGCAGATCTTTCAATTGGAGCTGAGGCAGGCCTCCCGCAGTCAGGGCATTTCTGGCAATGCGGGAGACGGACTCCGGCCGCAGAGGTTCCCGGAACTTATCGGAGATCACCACATAAGGGGACACCGCGCCGCCATTTTCGAAGCGGGCAGCGAGGCATCCGGCAGTCTCTTCCTCCAGCGGGACCGTCCGGTCCTCCAGAAACAGACTCCTCTCCTGGAAATCCACTTGGGCCCATTTCAGGGCGACGATCTCCTCCCGGCTGAGCCCCTGAAGCCAGGCCAGGCGGAGGATGAGCCCCGGCAGGTCCTCCGGATGCTGGTGCAGGAGCTGGCGCATATTCTGTTCATCCGGCTGGCGGAACTCGTTTCGCATAATGCCTCTCTTGGCGGGCGGCGGCAAAAGGTTATCCTTATGTAACAAATCAGAAGAATGATTTGGATTTCCGGATAACGCAAACGCTGCCCTCTCCCAGCCAATGGCTGGAAAAGGGCAGCTACCTTTTATCATCCTTCACCGCTTCCGCAAAAGCTAAGTATATTACACTTAGAATTATAAGCATAACATTTCGTTTAAGTCAAGCATTATTATGCGTAAACTGATGATATTATATTGAGGAGTATATCATCATGCAGGGAAAGAAGCCGCTGAACATCGCAATCGGAAGACGGATCCAGCAGTCCCGGGAGCAAGCTGGGCTGACGCAGGAGGAACTGGCAGAGCGGATTGACCGTTCCACGCAGTTCATCTCCACAATCGAGCGGGGGTTGGCCGGCCCCTCTCTGGAAACTGTGATTCATCTTTGTGAAGTTCTCGGAACCTCCACAGAGTGGATCCTGCGGGGCAGGGCCCTCCTTCCGGACTCCAATCTGCTGGCAGCCTCCGTTATGGAAAAACTCTCCGGGCTCTCCCCTGCCCAGCTGCTTCTGGTTGACCGAATGACCAGCGATCTAATCAAATTGCTGCAAATGAAGGAGAGCGGTGACGAATGAGCTCCTCTCCCTCCAATATGGAGGAATTGATAGACGCATCGCCTTCCCCGCAACACCGCTGCATGAAGTTCACAGGCCGGCTGCAAAGTCTATGGCCGTTGGCCTGTCAAGATAAGACCGGGAGCCATTCTCCGGTGTTATGCCCCCCGGAGATCATCAGTCCGGAAGTATATCCCATCGGCCAGCCGCTCTTTACAAACGCTTCCTTACACAGAATGCCGAAACATAGAATTCCTTAGAACAAGAAACGCTCAGATGGGTGCATAGAAGCAGCTCCTCCAGCTTACAGCGTGACCCGTACAGCAAAAGCCAGCACCGGGCAAGATATTTCCTGTCCGGTGCTGGCTTTTGTGCTTCTTTACTATCTCTGCTTGAGGTGGGTCTGTCAGAACCATGTTGTCTGTCCGCAGCAGCTCTGCCCGGCTTTTTCAGGGCCTTTCGCCCGGGTCTTCACCAGAGTGCTCTTATCGGATGCCCGTTCCCATTTCTGGTACATATCTGATGGTATGCCATCTCTCACATCAGCCATCTGCTCATGTCCGCCATTATTCACGCTCCGCCTTGCTATGCGGCTGAAGAGCCGTGGGATGCTTTGCCTCAGAATACGCCCTGCTCCATCATGGCCTCAGCCACCCGCTTGAAGCCGGCGATGTTGGCGCCTGCCACCAGGGTGCGCCGGAGTGTAAACCGGCGCCTTTTGATCTTGTGCCCACTCTGGCTGGAGTCTGCAAAAGTATTCCTGCTCTGATGGCGGCAATGCAGAACCCCTTTCAGGACGGCAGTCCTTTTCTGCCCAGAAATAATGAAACAGGCCGTCGGCTGCAGCCGACGGCCTGTTTTCAGTTTCTCCGGTTATTGATACAGCTTCGGGATCCGAAAGCTCTGCTCGCCATTTGCCTCATCCGTCACGGTTCCGGCCGGGAAGTAAATCACCGGATTTCCCTCCTCGTCCACCTCGAACTTCGTGGTCCCGCCGATGGTCACATAGTCGCTCAACGGCGTGTTGTCCTCAATCGGGAAGTAGCGGACCTCCGGGTCCTTGTCCATGCGGTTGGCCATCTGCATCGTGATCGTCTCCGTCAGGTAATTCACATAGTCCTCTCCCAGGAGATCCTCCAGCGTGACGTCCTCCTGCTGGGCAGACGGTTCTTCCGTCTCCGGCGCAGCCGCCGATTCCTGCGGCGGAGTCTCCGGATCCGTCCCCTCACTCTCCGCGGCAGACGCGCCGCAGGCAGTGAGAAGCAGCATACAGAGCAGCAGTGTGAGGAGCGTGGAAATCTGCATCCGATTCTTTTTCATGATGAATTCCTCCATTCCATATTCATCCGCAGCACCCGTCCGGGCGCCTGTTCCCTTTTGATACCGATACCATAAGCCCTGTTTCCGGCAAAGCAGCCGCAAAAAGGCATCATTGTTGCATCATTTCCCTTCTGCGGCACGGGAGGCCGGTTCCTCCCCGGAGAGGTCCCACACAAATCCCATCAGCTCCACACTGACGCGCCCGCTGCGGCCCTCCACCTTCCATCCGGGGCCGGGCCGTACTGTCAGATCTCCAGCCTGAGACCTCTGCGGAAGGCCTGTCCAAGCGCTTCCGCCGTGCCCAGGGAATCCCTTGCCGAGCGGAGTGTGGAGTCGATCCACACCGGCAGCCCCGTGCCCTTGTCCACCATCATCCAATGGTCATCCCGGTGCTCCGGGCCGCCCCGCAAATACAGCATACCGGCGGCCAGACTGCCGTCGGCCTGGATATACACCACGCCGCCTCCGCCTGGGCCTTGCTATGCTCCTCCGTCTGTTCCAGCAGTTGGGTGGCGGAATAGGCGTCCAGCTCCGGATACCGGATGGTCCTGCCCAGCAGCTCCAGCTTTTCCGGCAGCGACGCCTCCCCCGCCGCCAGCCGCCTTTTGCCCCCTGCGGAAGAGCAGGTCAGTAATTTATTCCCACAATGGCCAGTCTGCCATCGACAACACTGAATACCACATTGGGCCTGCCGCTGGCGGACAGGGCAAATCCCGCCTTGCTGGGGGCCAGCCCCCCGGGGTCCGCCCCGGCGATCTCAGAGACCAGCTCTTCTGAGAAGATCCGGTCCGCTTCCAGTGCGATCAGGTCCTCCCGGGACTCCACAGATTCCCCTCCATCGGAAAAGCCGATGTACAGCGGATACGACGCCAGGTCCGCCAGCGCCTCCAGATCCTTTTCCGCCACTGCGGCCTGGATCTGCTCTGCAAATGCTGTAACAGCCTCCGTATCTATGGAAAAATTATCTGTATACTGGGGCGCTTCCGTATCCGCACCGTCCTCCTCAGGGGTCCGGCCCCCATCTTCTCCAGCGGTCTCCTCCGCGGGCTGCTCCGCCTGCGGAGAGCTGCCCCCCTCCGGCGAGGTACTGCCGCTCTGGCCGCAGCCTGCGAGGGACAGGCACAGGAGCCCTGTTAATGCCAAGAAAATGAGCTTCTTCTGCATCGTTTATGATCCTTTCCTCAAGATGTTTGCCGGCGTCATCCTCTGTGGGACTCCGGCTGTCTTATAAGACGCCCCAAAGGGCAAAAAAGTTTTGGCGGCCGCTTTTCCTCTTCCACTTCCGGAGGATCACGCCTCCGGAATGTCGCCGGCGCGACCGCTGGCCACGAAGAGTCCCGATGCGCCATCGGAGGCCGTCAAAAGGCCGTGGGAGAGGCAAATGCCTCTCCCACGGCCTTTGGGGAATCAAATTCTGCCAGAGTACGCGCTTACTTGGTCACCTCGCCGCCGGGGGCAGAGTGAGCCGTAGACCAGGCGTGCTCCAGAGCCGCCCAGTCGCGCTGTTCCAGCTTCTCCGTCCACTTCTCGACCTTGTCACCGCTGACGGTCACCCAGGTGTAGTCGTGGCTGTTGGTTGCCTCCTGCATGTCGGCATAGAACCAGTCCTCCGGATTGTTGTCGGGCCAGGTGATCATCTCGTCCTCGTCCAGCAGCCGCTCCTCATCCGGGCTGCGGCCCAGGGCGCGGTTCACGATCACGCAGGCCTGTGCCCGGGTGATGTTGGTGTTGGGGCGGAAGGTCCCGTCATTAAAGCCCTCGATCAGGCCCACGCGGGCTGCCGCCTCTACGTACTCGGTGTACCAGGCGTTAATATCCACATCGGTGAAGTATCCCTGGTAGTCCTCCCGGGTGGTCTCGAAAAAGCCCACCGCGATCTTGGCAAATTGGGCGCGGGTGATCTTGGCATAGGGCCGGAAGGTCCCGTCCGAGAACCCGTCGATGATGCCCATGTTGGTCAGGGTGGAGATGGCGTTGTTGCACCACAGGTCGGAGCTGCAGTCCGTGTAGTCGTTGACCTGGCTCCAGTACTCCTCCCGGGTGTCGTCCGTCAGCAGGCGGAAGAAGATGGTGGCCACTTCGCCCCGGGTGATGGTGCCGTAGGGCTGCAGCGTGCCGTCGGAGTAGCCGATGATATAGGAGTAATGGTCCTCCGTGTTCAGGGTGGGCCGGCTGCCGCCTCCACCGCCGCCTCCGGTGCTGCCGCCTCCACCGCTGCTCTCCTTCTCGTACACCAGCACGAAGGGAGAGAAGCTGCCGGCAGTGAAGACCAGATGGTCGCCGTCGCGGGTAGCTTGGATCTTTTCCACGGTATGCGCGGTACCAGCCAAGTCGCCTGTGTCGCTGGCGCTCTCACGGTCCATGCCGGTATAGTGTACCAGGTAGAACGCGCCGTCCTCGTCGGCGTCGGCGGGCATGGGCCAGTAGATGGTCAGCGCCTGCTGGTTGCCCAGGGTTACCACGGTGTTGCCGTTCTGGGTGTCCACCAGGTCCAGATAGGCCATCTCGTACTGGGGGGCGGATAGCGTGTTGTCCGTGGCCGCGACTTTTGCAAGGGCGTCAGCGCCCATGGCGGCATCGAACGCGTCGCTGTTGGAGACGCTGTCCACTAGCAGCTGCACGCGGCCGGGATCCACCTGGACCTCACTGTCATTGACATAATAGGTCACATTGCCGCTGTCAACGGCAGTGATCTGGTTCGCGTCCACAGTGTCGGCGCTGGTCACGATCTCGTTGGTGGAAGTGCCCTCGTCTGTAACGCTCTTGACCAAGAGATGGCCGGTACCGATATCGACGCTGCAGACGAGCGTATCACCGCCGGCGGAGAACACCGCCTGAATCTCGCTCTGGTTCAGACCGCCGTCGTAGATGGTCATCTCATAGTTGGCAGAAACAACGCCCTCTTCCATTCGGATGTTGTCGGTAGTGATGATGTTGCCGTCATCTGTGAACTGGAGCCGGACCTTGACGCCTTCATTTTCACCCTCGATTTGGTTCGGGCTCAGGCTATATACATAGCGGCTCACGTTGCCGGTTGCATCTCTCGAGTAGACGCCCTGGTCCATCAGATCCCAGCGGCGGATCGCCGCACCAGTCTCCTGGTCATAATAGTAGAAGCTCAGGTAGTCCGCCAGGTTTGCAGCCTGCGTCAGGTCCACGCCATGGCTGGTGAGCCACGCTTCCACAGAGTCGGGCAGATCGATGTGATAACCCGGCTCCGGCAGGCCCTGTTCCGTGCTGCCGACAAAATCGCCTGCATCGTCCAGCACACCGCTGTATCCGGTTCCGCCGGTGTAGATCACAATGTCCGCCGGCGTGATGGTGATGGCATAGGGCTTCACCTCTACAGGGTCCGCCGGGACCTCCACCGGGGGATCCTCCGGATGTTCCGTGTCCGTGACTACCACGGTGTTCACGATCTTCTGGTTCACATCGTCCAGTGAGGTCTGATAGCTGGCGTACAGCGTTGCATAGGTCCAGCCTTCGACAATAACCGGATTGGTGACCGTATTGCCCTCCTCATCTGTCAGCGTCACACCTTCCAACTTGTCAGTCACATCCAGGGTCAACGTCTCATCCGTCATGCTGGCAATGGTGATGGTCCAAGTGATGGGATCGCCCACGGTGACAGAGGTCTGATCCGGCTCTTTGATCACCATAAAACGGCCGTCTCCGGGATCGGGCTCGGGCTCTTCGGGAGTCGCCTGGAAATCCCAGCGCCCGTACAAAGTGGTGTCGGCATCGATGGCAGAAATCGTTCCGCCGTAAGGGACACCGACTTTGTCATACCAGCCGATAAAATACCAGGTCCCCTGCTCGTCTGAAACCTGCAATTCACTGGGCGGCTGAATGGTGTAATCGCTGCCGGCAGCCAGTGTTTCCGTTTCAGGCAGTTCCACGCCCTCCGGGTGATCGCCGGCCCACGCATAGGTAACCGTGACCTGGGTCGGCACGACCCCTGCGGGGTGGAAGGTCACAACAAAGAGATCCCAATCCTCTACCGGGTCTCCGATCTTCGGAGCATCACAGTCCTCATAGTTGTAGGTCCAGCTGGGATCCCCATAGCCTGTATCAGGTGTTGCCTCCAAGATATCGCCTTCGGCCAGGCGATACTCGCCATCTGCATTAACCTCCACGATTGCCGTGTAGGTGATCTGCCCATTGCTGAACGTGCCGTTTTCCGCAAGGAAAATCACCGAGATGGTATTCACTGGCTCCTCTCCGACCTTCTGGAAATACGCTGTGAAGGTGGTGTCCTCGTCGTAGCGCAAGCCTGCCAGGTACTTCATTCCCGCGTTCGTGTCAGTGTTATGATAGTAGTCATCGGTCCACTCCACGAACTCACAGCCCTCTTCTGCTGTCGCCACAGCTCCCGTCGGAGAGGCCATGCCGGTCTGGTCTCTGGTGACGACTTCTTTCTCCAGGCTTACAAAGCCCATAGCGTGATCGGCACTGACATAGGTGAAGACAATCTGGTCCTTGTCGGGGGTCCCGTCGGGTTCGTCGTCGGGACCCAGCTCGTCGATGTCATAGTAGACGTCGATGGAGTTATGGCCTGCTTGGAGAGTCTCACCGCCTATGATCTCGACATTGTTCAGTTCCGCCCGGTCAAAGATGTAGGTGCTATCGCTATGAGACGTCCTGTTCGTGTCATACAACCCGCTGACCGGCGTGCCTGCCGTGGACGGCCTATCCTTGGGATCGGTCTCTGTTTCTTCATTCCCATCTCGGTCCACATAATGGTACACGACAGTGTATGTGCACTCGTCGGGCGTCACCGTGCCGTCGGTGGTTGCGGTGAAGACAACGTTGTGCTCAGGCATGTAGAACAGGCCTTCAATAATGTCGCTTTCCTGAAGGTCATTTGTAGTCCATTCAGTAGCGTCTTCTGCCTGCTTCTTGATTACAACGGTTTCCCCGTAGGTGTAGGACTCTGGTTCAGCGTAGAGAGTCCCGTCCAGATAATAGGTTACGGTAAATTCCCGTTCTGTGCGCGTATACTCCGCTCTATACGTAATGTCCCCGGTTACAGTATCCGCTATTTCAGGAGACCATCCGGTAAACTCATACGAATAAAGTTCGCTGGGTTCTTTAGTCGGATCCTCAATTCTCGGTGTCTTATCGCCGTAAGCCAGCCCGGGAAATACGGTCTGGGAACTTGTTGTTGTGCCGCCATTCAAGTCGTAAGTCACCGTATAGCTGTTGAGCTGAGAGAAGCTGCCCTCGATCACAACAGCATGATCGGGCATTGTAAATGAACCTCCACTCAGCGCAACATCTTCAGAATACCAGCCGCTGAAGCGGTAATCTGTGACATCCGGCATCTTTGCCAGTTCCACAGTCTCACCGTACTTGCAGGTCTGTTCACCCGGCACTTCCGGCGCACCCGCAGGGACTGTACCTTCATACTCATACGTCACCGTGTACTCGTTCCGGTCGTAGTACAGCTTCAGCACCAGCGTGCCGTCCTCGGCGATGATACCGGAGGAATTCGAACGGCTTTCATTATAAGTGAAGCCTTCGTATTCCTTGATTTCAGCAGTGGCAGTATCTCCGACAGTACCAGAGGGTGTCAATGTATCATCTGCAACGATCGAGTAGTTATCATCTTCCAAATTCTGCTGATAGTACTCTACCCGATAGCTGGCCGTGGAGGACTTCCACTGGGCGTGCAGGGTCACATCGGTGTTTTCGATAGTGATGGCACTCCCCGCCGCATAAGGCGTTCCGGTGCCGTTCTTCTCGGTGTTCCACCCGGTAAACTCATACCCCGGCCGGGTGAACATGTTTTTGAGCACCATGGCCTCGCCGCCGGTGATGTAGTACTTGGGGTCCGTGACCGTACCTCCGGCATCATCGGCGTTGGCATCATACAACACCTGATACGTCTCCACCGGCGCTTCGGGGGACTCCGTCAGCTCCAGAGACTGATTCGGCTTCTCATCCACCATGTAGCCGCTCAGACCGGCCTTGTGTTCGCCCGTGTCATTTGTCACATAGGTATCGGCGTCGCTCCAGCTGCCGCTCACATCGGGCTGGATAGGGAACGTCAGGACCAGCTTGCCGCCGGACCAGGTGACAGTACCGTCCTGATTGGTGGTCTTCGTCACCGCGTTGGCTGTGTAGTCAAAGCCCTTCACAGTGATGGTCTTGCTGTCGGCATTTACCACAGGGGTAACGCCTGTAAGCGTCTCTGGCTCATACCACGTATAGCTGCCGTCCGCGTCCTGGCCCTTGACCTCCGCATACTGGACCATCCCCCCGTCAGAACTGCCTGTCAGCCCCTCCGGGAAGGTGAAGAACTCCGACAGCGTGTCGGACAGCACCGTGTTCGCGCCGGCCGCCACCTTGGAGGTGCTCACGTTATCGGCGATGGTGCTGAAAGCGTTTTCCAGCTCCTCGGCATCGTCCGCCGCGAAGTAGTAGTTGCCTTCCGTCACGCGGGTGCCCAGTTTGCAGTCATCCCAGTCTTGAGTGCGGTCCCCCCTCCAGTTTGTAACTTCGGCATTCGGATAGTTGGAGGACACACCGTTCATGTACTTGTTGAAGCGGCCGTCCGTATCGCTGGGGTCCGCATCCTCAAACATGCCGATGGTGTATACCGTCACCTTATCGTCTTTCAGGTCTTTGGCCAGATTAACGGCATTGGCCGCTACACCACCACTCCAATTGCTAAACGTGCTGGGCTCACCGTCAGTAAAGACCACCACGACCTGCTTGGCTTCCTCACGGGCACCACCCAGTCCATGCTGCCGGTCGCCGTCCAATACCCGCTGCGCCTGGTTCAGGCCAAAGTCCGTCCGCGTGGAACCGGCAGCAGCCAGCTCATTGACCGTATTTTTCAGACTTTGGACATTGCCTGTCACCGAAGTCAGATCCTGCACAACCTGGGAGTAATTATAGGTATTCCCGTCAGACCTATAAGTATCGTTTCCTATCTGATCGCTCTCATTGCCCGAAAACTTGACAATACCGATCCGGTGGGTCACATCGTCTTCATTGGTAGCCGGGTCCCCTGTGGCATTTGCGGTCACCTGGTCGATAAAATTGCCCACAGCATTCTTCATGGCCGCAATCTTGGAAATTGAGCCGCCGCTTCTGCGTATGTAGAGGACAGTGTCTTCAAGAATTGCGGCATTCTGGCTCCGGGTCTCATTACCAAGGTAATGACGGCTACCACTATCGTCCACGTAGTAGAGCGAATAATCCCGGACAAGTTCAAATTCGTCCCAATCCCAATACCGGTCGCTTCTCTCCCGCTGGACTGCATAGTAAGATGTCCCGTCAAAATAATAGTACTGTGACTGGCGGTCTATATCGTTATAGGACCAGTTCCGCTTAGATGTCGCCTCGTATGTATACGAGGTGATGTTCTGATCCATCGACCCAGACAAGTCCAGCACCAGCACAATATCCAGCGGTGTGGTCTTGCTTCCCTTGGTCACCTCGTTGGTGACATAGGCCTCCAGGGTCAGGGAATAATTTCCGTCCTCATCATAGTTGACCGTCTTGTCCACCACGACACCGTCGTTGCTCTCTGTGTGGACCCGGTCGCTCCCGTTGCCGCCGCCAGGGTCTTCTGCCGCCAAGGCAGCAGTGGGAACCATTGTCAGCATCATACAGAGGACCAGAAATGCTGACAAGATCCGTTTCTTCATCACTTCTCCTCCTCGTATAATAAGTTTCAAAGTTAATAGTTTCAGGTATCAGCAGGCTTTGAGGTG
>OLGF01004079.1_pt1 | contig 11251 bp, 5 predicted proteins | sample 1604971 | NCBI WGS metagenome assembly OLGF01 (sample SAMEA3888902, study PRJEB22519) | human gut metagenome | biome: human gut; feature: human-associated habitat; material: faeces | place: Denmark | collected 2011 | reverse complement strand
TGCTCTTCCGATCTTGAAATACAGGCGGCGGTTCCTGTTAGGACGCGGCCCGCAAAATGAAGGATAGCACTAATATGGCGTGGGAATGGCGCAAAGATGTACCAGTTACAGACAGGCTTTCCCGGTTCACCAAAATTTATTTCCATCCTGCCTATGGTCCCCCAAAACTCCACGGTCTCCGCCCCTGCCAGTCCGCCTCCGATTTTCATGGAAAAGCTTTATGTACTGGAGGATGCGCCAGTCATAACCGAGGATCTGCTGCGGGAATTGCGGGCGGAAGAGGCCGACCGGCCGGAACCGCCCACCCTTCGGGTATACAACAAATGCGACCTGTTGGGCGGGCCTATTGCCCTGGGCGGACGCCGGGCCGTGGCCATCAGCGCCGCAACCGGTGCGGGGTTGACCCAGCTGCTGGATACTCTGGCCGCCGTGCTTCCCCCCGACCGCCGGCGGGTACAGGTGCTGATCCCCTTCCGGGAAGGGGCGCTGGCGGAACGCTGCCGCCGGCAGGGCGCGGTGGAGAAGGAACAGTTCACCCCCGAGGGGGTACAAATGACTGTCACCCTGGGTCTGCGGGAGCTGGAAGCCGTCCGCCCCTATCTGATGGAAACCCCTCCGGAAAACGGAGCTCCAAGCGCCTAGATATAAGATCGAAACTGTGCGGAGGTTCTGCCGCTCAGGGAATAAACCTATCCGATAGAAAAAGGGCGTCGTTTGCCGGAAAGGAGCCGATATGAATATTAGCCGATACCGCTTCAACAAAAAGGGGGCCTTCTCCCTGAAGGACTTTGACCCTTCCCAGACCGGAGGGTTCCGCGATAAAGAGGAGGCCCGCCGGCAGCTTCAGGACAATGTGCGCCGGATGGCGGAGCTGCAGGATCGCTTTTACGCCCAGGATCGGGAAGGGCTGCTGCTGATTTTTCAGGCCATGGACTCCGCCGGCAAGGACGGGGCCATCAAGCATGTCATGAGCGGTCTCAACCCTCAGGGCGTGCAGGTCACCAGCTTTAAGCAGCCCTCGGCGGAGGAACTGGACCACGATTACCTGTGGCGCATCGTGTCCCATCTGCCCGAAAGGGGAAATATCGGTATCTTCAACCGCTCCCACTATGAGGAGGTGCTGGTGGGCCGGGTGCATAACCTGCCCCTTTCCCAGAAGCTCCCCGCCCGCTGCATGGAAGGGGATTTGTGGGCCCGGCGATACCGGCAGATCCGGGATTTTGAACGGTATCTGGACGAAAACGGATACACGGTGCTGAAATTCTTCCTGCATATCTCCAAGGAGGAGCAGAAAAAACGGTTTTTGGAGCGCATTGACACACCTGAGAAAAACTGGAAGTTCTCCTCCTCCGATATCGCCGAGCGGGCCCGGTGGAACGAGTACATGGACGCCTATGAGATAGCCATCAACGAAACCGCCACCCGCCATGCCCCCTGGTATGTCATCCCGTCGGACAAAAAATGGTTCGCCCGGCTGCTGATCTCGGAGATCGTCATCCAGCGGCTGGAAAAGCTGGATCCACAATATCCCGAGGTGTCCAAGGAGCAGAAGGCGGCCCTCTCCCGCTGCCGCCGCCAGCTGACGGAGGAGGACATTGTGAAGATCGCCCACCGTATGCTGTCCGTCACCGGCAAGCGTATGGCCCAGCAGGGCATCACGCTGGAGGCGGAGGACGACGCCGTGGCCGAGCTGGCCCGGGACGGCTTCGATCCCCAGTACGGTGCGCGGCCCCTGCGCCGTGCCATCCAGAACATGGTGGAGGATGCTGTAGCCGAGAAAATGCTGGAGGGCGAGCTGAAGTCCGGCGACACCGCACACGTGCGGCTGCGGGACGGCAAGGTGGTCATCGAGAAGTAAACAAAAAGAGTGCCTGACGGATCCCTCCGCAGAGCTCCATATCTGTATAAAACCTCCTATTGCTCTGGTAATGTGGTTGCCAACCCTTTACCAGTATACCGCAATAGGAGGTTTTACTTATGAGGGGCCGGAATCGTTCATGCCCTGGGCGCCCTGTATCCAACAGGAATTCGGTGTGAAGAATTCTGACGCGGCGGTGAGGCCGTCGATCGCCCCCTACCGCTCCAGCACCGGCAGAAGTACCTGTGTGATGAACTTTGCGGGGTCCTTGTGCTGGGGCGGGCCCTCCAGATAAATGCGGCGGATCGTGCCCGCAGGCGTAAGCCCCTGTTCCCGTGCGCTGGTCAGGAGCTGCTTCACCACCGCAGGCAGCTGCTCATACGCACCGTGGTGGTAGAGACTGAGGGCCGGCGCTGCCGGCAGGGTCTCCACGTACTCCCCCCGGCTCTCCGGCGGGATAGCCACGCAGAACGCCACCTGATCCGGCCGGTCGATGGGTGACTCCACAAGGTACATCCGGTGGGAGATGTCTGTGCCGTAGAGCCGCATCCCCTCCAGCGCAGTGCTGCGGAGCAGCGTCGTCCGCTCCGCCACGGTGGCCGCCGCGCACACGCGGCGATAGACGGTCTGCGGCAGCAGTCGGATCAGCTTCACCTGCGGCGGCTCCGCGCCGGACCGCTCCCGCAGGCTCTCGATATGCCGGTCCAGCTCGTCCCGCTGCGCCTCCAGCCGCCGGATCAGCGGCGCCAGTGCGAAGTCGCCGTCAAAATATCCGAGGACGTCGCTGAGGGACAGTCCCAGGTTCTGCAGGATGCGGATGGTCCGGAGCTTGACGAAGGTATCAATGGTATAGTAGCGGTTTCCCGTGGCGCCGTCCTTGACATCCGGCCGGATCAGCCCGAATTCCTCGTAGTAGAGGATGGCGCGGCGTGTGATGTTCAGCGCCCGCGCGACTTCGCCGATAGAAAACAGATCTCGTTCTTTTTTCATAAAATCCCCCTGAAAACGCAAAAAACTCTTGCATCGCACGTTAACGTACGGTGTATGATACCATCATACAGAAAATCGGTAAATATGCAAGGATTTTTCACGGGCAGCCGAGGCTGCCCATCCGCACGTCCGCGCATGACCGAAAAATGCGAGCACATACGCTGAAGGAGGCCCACATGAAGAAACGAGTATTGAGTCTGTTCATGGCACTGGCGCTCTGCCTGACCATGCTGCCCACGGCGGCATTCGCAGAGACGTCCGATGCCGCCGCACAGACGGCAGGCGGCACCGCTGATACCGGCGGCGCCTACACCATCGACAAGGACACCGCCGCGCCGGACCAGGAGGAGCGCGATGCGCTGTCCGTATGGGCCTTGCGCGCGGAGAGCAGCGAACACGCCCACTGCGTCTGCGGCGTCAAGGGCTGCGAGAAGTGGCTTGTTACCGCTTCCGGTTCCCACACCAACACCATATCCTTCTCCGACAATGCGATCTCGCAGGACGCTGAGGGACTGAAAATAAACGGCACGGTATGGGAGAAAAGAGAACTCAAAACCTCCGACAATATCGTTGTCGGATATTATTACAGGCTCCCCGCGGGCGACTACTATCTGACCACCGACCTCGATCTGGAGGACGCTTATATCGCCACCGCCACGGGGACAGTCAACCTCTGCCTGAACGGCCACAGCATCCAGACCACCGCTAAGCGCACGATCTGTGTCAGCAATGAGCGGACGACGGCGACGCTGAACCTGTGCGACTGCAAGGGGACCAGCGGCACCTACGGTGAGATCACCCATACAAGCGGCGCCAGCGGTGTCGGCGTAGAGGTGCGTACCGAGAATAAATTCAATATGTACGGCGGCCGCATTACCGGCAACAACAGGAGCGGTGTGGATACGAGCGGCGGCTATTTCACCATGTACGGCGGTGAGATCAGCGGCAACAGCATCAGCAACAGCGACGCCCAGGGCGGCGGCGGTGTGGCCATCGGAGGCCAGTCGTTCACCATGTACGGCGGCAGCATCTCCAACAACAGCGCCGACTATGGCGGCGGCGTGGGCTGGTACAGCTACGGCAAGTTTTATATGTACGGCGGCGAGATCACCGACAACACCGCCACTACTGCGGGCGGCGGCGTGTATACGCGCAACGACCGCGTCTATGTCAAGGGTGCGGTAAAGATCACCGGCAACTCCACCACAGACGGCAAGGCCAATAACGTCTGCCTGGGCAGCGTAAGCGGCTACCCCAGTGATCATTTCGTCCTGGACGGAGCGCTGAAGGAGGGTTCGAAGCTGGGCGTGACGCTGGGGGACGGTCACGATGGTTTGATCACCAAGGGCTGGAAAGCCAAAATGCCGGATGTGACAGCCGACCAGCTCACCGACCACTTTATCTCGGACGCTTCCGGAATGAAGTTCGACCTGAACAGTGCCGGCGAGGTGACGCTGACTGCGATCCCGCACAAGCACCTCCTCTGCGGCACGGCATGCAGCCATGGCGGGGAGCAGCACACCAAGGTCCTGACCTGGACGGCCATTTCCGACCTGACGAAGATCACCGGGGCGGGCTATTACTACCTGACTCAGGACATCGAAACGACGGATATCTGGGTGCCCGCCGACGGTGTGGTGCTCTGCCTCAACGGCCACAGCATCATCAATACAAACCATGGCTATACCATCATGGTCCGCAAAGACTATACCTTCACCCTCTGCGACTGCAAGGGCGGCAGCGCCGAGTACGGCAGGATCACCCACGCGGAGCAGGCCGACGGCACAAAATACAGCGGCCGGGGCGTATATGCCATCGGCACCTTCAACATGTACGGCGGCAGCATCTCCGGCAATGTCAGCTCGGACAGCAGCGGCGTGCTTCTTGACAACGGATCCAACAGCGGGGGCAAGGGCACCGCATTCAATATGTATGGCGGCGAGATCACCGGCAACACCGCCACCAATGGCGCGGGCGGCGGCGTGTATGTCTTCGCCAACAGTCCCTTCCGCATGTACGGCGGCAGCATCTCCGGCAATACCGCCAAGTACGGTGGCGGCGGCGTGTATGTCGGCAGCGAAAGCGTCTTCACCGTCTCCGGCAGCGTGACCATCACCGGCAACACCGGCAATGACAGCAGCGCCTGCAATGTTCAGCTGGCCAAGGGCAATACCGCAGGCACGACTTTCGCCATCGGCGAGGGCGGCCTGGCTGAGAGTGCCCGCATCGGCGTGACCGCTGATGCTGCGCCCGCCATCGGTGAGCATATTGCCGTTGCCACCGGCGCAGACAATGGCTATTACGAGGGCAGCATCACCAGCGATGCCGGCGGTCAGTACGGCATCCTGCGGGAGGGCGACGAGGTCAACCTCTACAACGGCCTGCCCCACAAGCACCTCCTCTGCGGCACGGCATGCAGCCATGGCGGGGAGACGCACACCGATGTCCTGACCTGGACGGCCGTTTCCTCCCTGAGCGAGATCACCAAGGCGGGTCACTACTACCTGACCCAGTCCGTAACGCAGAGCAGCGAGTGGCAGCCTGTGGACGGCGTGGTGCTGTGCCTGAACGGCTACGACATCATCTGCAGCAAGGACGGCGCCAACACGATCAGGCTGGCCAACGGCGGCAGCTTCACCCTCAGCGACTGCAAGGGCACCGGCAGGATCACCCACGCCGACGGGCTCACCGGTACCGGCGTGTATCTGGACCCCGACGGCACCTTCACCATGTATGGCGGCAGCATCTCCGGCAACAGCGCCGCCGAAAAGGGCGGCGGCGTATACATGACCCGCAGCACGTTCCGCATGCTGGGCGGCAGTGTCTCCGGCAACAAGGCCAAATACGGCGGCGGTGTATACGTATACAGCGGCGCGTTCACCCTGTCCGGCGGCAGTGTCTCCGGCAACTCGTCCGATGAGGATGGCGCCGGCGTATATACGGCCGGTACGTTCAACATGACCGGCGGCTCTGTCTCCGGCAACTTCACCACCGATGCCGCGGTCACCGGCTACGCCACCAAGCGCGGCGGCGGTGTGTACGCGGCCGATGTCTTCAACATGTCCGGCGGCACCATCTCCGACAACACGGCGGCGGAATATGGCGGCGGCGTGTACGTCATCCTGAGCGCCACGTGTACCATCACCGGCGGCACCATCTCCGGCAACACCTCCGGCAACAGCAAGGGCGGCGGCGTGTGCGCCGGCAACAAGCTCACCGTGTCCGGCACGCCGTGCATCACCGGCAACCTGGGCAAGGACGGCGCGGCCAACAACGTCTATCTGGGCCGCCGCGAGATCATTCATGTGGGCGGCGCGCTGGAGAGCGGCGCCAGCATCGGCGTCACCACGGCAGACCCCGTCATCGACGGCAGCTATGTCCGCGTCGCCGACGGCACGGGGCTGGCGGCGGATACCACCTCGTATTTCACCAGCGATGCCTATCCCGGCTGCACGAAGCGGCTGATGGGTGACAGTGTCATCTTCTCCAGCGGCACCCTGCACGAGCACGCTGTCTGCGGCAGATCGGACTGCACGGACGCGGCCCACGGCAATACAGCCTGGATCCCCCTGACCTCCGTTGACGGCAAGCTGCTGTACGGTGGGGCCAATGCCTCCAAAAACGGCGATTCGTACATGCTCTACGCCGGCAATTATTATCTGGCCGCCGACATCGAGCTGGACGGCCGGCTCTTCCTGGCCGGTGATGTGAACCTCTGCCTGAACGGAAAGCAGATCACCACGACGAACACCTCGGTATCCGCGGTGGTGGATGACCACTGGGGCCTGACGCTCTGCGACTGCCAGGGCAGCGGCCGGATCGCCGCGCCCGGCGAGACTGTGAACGGCGTGTCCTCCAGCCAGAGCTTCACCATGTACGGCGGCACCATCTCCGGCGGCCGGTACGGCGCATACATCTACGATGACCACGGCGCTTTCCGTATGCTGGGCGGCAAGATCACCGGCAGCCAGACCGGTATTTACCGCAACTCCAGCCGGAATTCGCTGACCATCGGCGGCGATGCCAACGTCACCGGCAGCACCAGAAATGTGTATCTGGACTCCGGAGTCCTCACCATCGATCCCAGCCTGACCCAGGCGGCCCGCATCGGCATCACCACATCCCGCCAGCCCACGGACGATGTGCCGGTCCAATTCGCCGCCGGTGCGTCCAACACGGCGCTGGACTACACCAAAATTTTCCTGCCGGATGCGTCCGGACAGGGCTATGTGGTCATGCCGGAGCAGGATAAGCTCTATCTCCGCAAGCACCAGCACAGCTGGGCCTACACCGCCAGCGGCACCACCATTACCGCCGCCTGCACCAACGCGGACGGCACCTGCCCCGACACCAATGGCGGCAGCGTGACGCTGTCGGCCCCTGACCAGACCCTGTTCTACAACGGCATGGCCCGCGCGGCGTCCTGCACCAGCAGCCTGACCACCGGCGACGCCGCCATCATCACCTACTACGCCAAGCCGGCGGATACCACCGCTCTCTCCGGCGCACCGGTCAACGCCGGCGACTACATTGCCCGCATCCAACTGGGTGAAGCCTCCGTCAGCGTGTCCTACACCATCGAAAAGGTCCGCCTGCTGGTGACCGCCAACAGCACGGTCATCGACTACGGCACCGCTCCCATGCACGACGGTGTGAGCTGCCAGGGCTTCGTCAACAACGAGGACATCGACGATCTGGACGGAACGCCGACCTACGCCCACACCTACCGCCAGTTTGGCGACGTGGGCGAGTATACCATCACCCCCGGCGGCCTGACCTCCGACAACTACGACATCTCCTTCCTGCCCGGCACGCTGGAGGTGCGGCCCCGCACTGTCACGCTGACGTGGCACAACACGGAGGGCCGTATCTACGCCGACGATGAGGGTGCGATTACCGCCACCGTCAGCAATGCCGTCAACGGCGACCGGATCGGCGTCACCGTCACCGGCGGTGAGCTGACCGCCGGTACTCACACCGCCGCCGCCACCGGTCTCACCGGCGACAAGGCCAAGAACTACCAGCTGTCCACTGTTGACGCGGACAGGACCGTGCAGTACACGGTGGCTCAGGCGGTCCAGACCCTGACCTTCGCCCAGCAGGGCAGCCTGACCAGGACCTACGGCGACGACGCCTTCTCCAACGCGGCGTCCAACAATCGCAGGGACGGCGGCAGCATCACCTACGCCAGCAGCCGCGAGAGCGTGGCCACGGTGGCCTCCGACGGCACCGTCACCATCCACGCGGCGGGCGAAGCCACCATCACCGCCACCGCCGCGGAAACCGCCAACTATCAGCAGAGCGCGGCGTCCTACACCCTGAGGGTGTCCCCGAAGGGCGTCACCATCACCGGCCTGCAGGCGGAAAGCAAGACCTACGACGGCACTGCCGCCGCCGTCATCACCGGCACACCCGCCCTCTCCGGCCTGATGGCCGGGGATGACGTGACCGTGGACGCGGCCCGTGCCGCTGCCGCCTTTGCCGACGCCGACGCGGGAACCGGCAAGACCGTTCTTCTCTCCGGCTACGCCCTCACCGGCGCGGACGCGGCCAACTACACCCTGATCGCCCAGCCCACCGGCATCACGGCGGACATCACCAAGGCCGCCATCACCGTGACTCCCGATGCCGGTCAGGGCAAGACCTACGGCGAGGACGATCCCACCCTGACCTTCGCCGTCTCTGCCGCGGCCAACGGCGAGTCCCCCGCCTTCGACGGTGCGCTGACCAGAGTCTCCGACGAGAACGCGGGCAGCTACGCCATCGCCATCGGTTCCCTGAAGCTGGCGGACCGCGGCGCCTTCAAGGCCGATAACTACACGCTGGCGCTGGCCCCCGACACCGTTTACTTCCGCATCGACAGGGCGCTTCACGCCGACGTGACCGCCAGCGGCGCGGCCATGTACGGCAACGCCGGTTCCGTGGATCTGCGCAGTCTCATCGCCGATGGCGGTACGGTCTCTTTGGGCGATGTGACCGATACCGACAGCGTACTGGACGGCGCGCCCTCCGTCAGCGGCAGTACCCTCCGCTTCGCCTTCCGGAACGAACCGGCCAACGCGGATAAGACCGCCGTCATCGCGGTCCATGTCACCGGCGCGGACAACTATCTGGATTACACCATCACCGTCACCGTCACGGTGGACAGCCGTATCGTTCCCACCGGCCAGCCCACCCTTACGCCCGCCGCCATCACCTACGGCCAGCCGCTGCGCACCATCGAGCTGTCCGGCGCACTGCGGGACGGCGACACCGTTGTGGAGGGCACCTTCGTCTGGAACACGCCGGACGTCATCCTGCCCGCAGGCAGCCAGACCGCCGAGTGGACCTTCACGCCCAGCGGCAGCCGCTACGCCACCACCTCCGGCACCGCCTCCGTGACGGTGCGCGAGGCCGCGCTGACGGATGTTTCCGTCCGTCAGGACGGCACCCTGACCTACAACGGTGCCTCTCAGAGCGCCCAGGTGATCGCCTCCGCCGCCACTGTGGACGGCTCCGCTGTCACCTTCACGTACAGTCTGGCAAAGGACGGTGCCTACGGCGATGCCGTTCCGGTTCTCACCGACGTGGCTGCCCACACCGTGTGGTACAAGGCCGAAGCCGCCAACCATGAGACTGTCACCGGCAGCTTTACCATCACCATCGGCAAGGCGGCGCTGACCAACGTCTCCGTCCGGCAGGACGGCGCACTGGCCTACAACGGCAAGGCCCAGACCGCCCGGATGGCCGCCTCCGCTGCCACCGTGGACGGCTCCGCCGCCACCTTCACGTACAGCGCGGAGAAAAACGGCATCTACGGTCCCGCCGTACCGGCCTTCTCCGCCGTGGGCACCTACACTGTGTGGTACAAGGCTGAGGCCGCCAGCCACAAGGCCGTCACCGGCAGCGTGGACATCACCATCGACAAGGGTGTCCTGCCCGATCCCACCGTCACGGTGGATGTGACCAACAACTACGCCGCCACATACAGCGTGGACCTCCGCGCGGTGCTGGACGCCATCCTGCCCGCCGGCTGCCAGCTGGGCGCGGTGGAGTACGGCGGCCTGAACTTCGAGGGCGACGAGACCTATTACGACGTCATGCGCAGTACCCTCTCCAACAAGGGTGTGCTGACGCTGGCCATCAACGCGGTGGACACCGATACGGAGGGTCTGGCGGCCACGGTGAGGGTCATCGTCACCACCGGCAGCTATCAGGACATCACCATCACGGTGCGGCTCAACGCGGTGAACAAGACCGTTCCCGCCGGCGGCCCCACCCTCAGCAGGACCACCCTGGACTACGGCCAGCGGCTGGGCACCATCCGCCTGTCCGGCGCCATGCAGGACGGCAGCACCGTGGTGAAGGGCACCTTCGCTTGGGCGGAGCCCTCCTTCTGCCCCGCCAGCGGCAGCTATGACGCAGAGTGGGTGTTCACCCCCGAGGACGACAGCCGCTATGCCGCCGTCAGCGGCACATCGGCCATCACCGTCAATGCGCCCGCCGGAAAGACCTACAACGTGGGCGGCACGGTGCTGGAATACGGCATCACCGGCAGCTCCGAGCAACCTCTGGAGGGTGCAGTCGTCACCATCCGCAGGGGCATGGACATCTACGGCCAGTCTCAGGCTACCGACGCGGACGGCCATTTCCACATCGGCCAGCTGCTCCCCGGCACATACAACGCGGTGATAGCATACAGCGGTAAGACCGTCACCGCCAAGCTCCAGATCGTGGACAAGGACGCGGTGCTGACCGTCCGCATCCCCCGCGAGGATGTCAGCAGCGAGCTGGAGATCGCGGACCCCACCGACCTTACGGAGCACACGGTGGTGGGCGGTCTGGACGCCGAGGCCGAGAAGCAGTTCTCCGACATGGGCGATGTCTCCGTCGCCCTCAGCATGACCATCCGCGAGCGGCCGCAGGATGACAGCAGCGCCGCCCAGAATGCCATCCGCGAGCTGGTGAAGAACAAGACGCTGCGCTTTGTGGACATGACCCTCACCATGGTCCGAAATGGCCAGCTCTCGGAGCTGAAGGACGCGGGGACCGTGCTGGAGATCATCCTCCCCTGCGACACCAGCCGCAGCGTTACCGTGGCGCGCTATCACGCGGACGGTAACGGTCAGGCGCAGGCCATGCTCCTGACCCAGAGCACCACCGGCGCGGAGGGCACGTTCTACGTCGATCGCGAAGGCCAGTGCATCCATATCTTCGCCAGCAAGTTCTCTACCTACGCCATCGGCTATGGCCGCACCTCCAACAGCGGCCATGTGCCGGATGACGGCGAAAAGACCTCCCTGCGGGCCTGCTGGCCTATGGCATAGCGGCGCTGGGCAGCTATACCGGTACGGCGCTGCTGCTGCGCCGCCGCAAGCGCGAGGACTGAGCAGGCGCACGAAGCAAAGCCGCCGCCCCGGACAC
>OLGF01004074.1_pt1 | contig 11265 bp, 8 predicted proteins | sample 1604971 | NCBI WGS metagenome assembly OLGF01 (sample SAMEA3888902, study PRJEB22519) | human gut metagenome | biome: human gut; feature: human-associated habitat; material: faeces | place: Denmark | collected 2011 | reverse complement strand
TTTCGATCTCGATATAGGGCAGGGCCTCGGCGATGTTCCGGATCACCTGATACTTGTTCAGCAAAAAGAGGTTGTCACCGTCCTCCACGCCGCTGGCCTGACGAATCTCCGCCTCCGTATAGCGCTTCTCCCCAGTGATGACCACCGTATCCACCCGGAAAAACAGGGTGATGGCCGCCACCAGACAGCCGCAGATCAGGAATACGGACAGCAGCTTATAGAGGAAGCCGCTGCCTCCCCTTCTGCGCCGCCGCGCCGATCCTCTCCGTCTTGCCATGATGGTTCTCCTTTACAGTCTGTCTCTCAGGGGGAGGCCGTCTCCTCCACCCGCCGTATATCCGCGCCCAGCGCCGCCAGATCATCCTCGATGCTCTGATAGCCCCGGTCGATATGGGTAATGTCCGAAATGGAGGTCTCTCCCTCCGCTGCCAGAGCCGCTGCGCACAGTGCCGCGCCGCCACGCAGATCCGTACACCGCACGGCGGCTCCGTGGAGCCGCTCCACGCCCAGCACCACCGCCGTCCGTCCGGAAACCCGGATGTCTGCTCCCATGCGGGCCAGCTCATCCACATGGCGGTAGCGGCTGCTGAACAGGTTTTCCTCGAATACCGCCGCCCCCCGGCACCGCAGCAGCGCCGCCATCAAAATGGCCTGCGCGTCGGTGGGAAAGCCGGGATAGGGGGCCGTGCGGATGGGCCGGGGCGCCGTCAATCGTCCGGTACGGCGGCACACGATCCCGGCGCTGCCGCCGGTCACGTCGCACCCCGCCTCCCGCAGCACGGCGCTCACTGTGGACAGGTGGCGGTAGTCCACCCCCGTCACTTCCACCGTGCCGCCGGCGGAGGCCGCCGCAGCCAGGTAGGTAGCCGCTACGATGCGGTCGCCCATGACGGCATAGCTGCCGCCGTGGAGGGGGACGCCGCCCTCCACCGTGATCACCGAGCTGCCCGCCCCGTGCACCTTCGCCCCTATAGCCCGCAGAAAGCCCTGGAGATCCACGATCTCCGGCTCCCGGGCGGCGTTGGTGATGGTGGTGGTGCCGGCGGCGCACACCGCCGCCAGCATGGCGTTCTCCGTGGCCCCCACGCTGGGCAGGGAGAGCACGAGGTCCGCCCCCCGCAGGGCTCCCTCAGCCCGCAGGCCGCCGCCGTCCTCGGTGATGCGGCCACCCAGGCCCCGGATGGCCCCCAGGTGGAGGTCGATGGGCCGGGGCCCCAGCTCACACCCGCCGGGGGCGCACAGCTCGGCCCGTCCCATGCGGCCCAGGATGGCCCCCAGGAAGATGACGGAGGAGCGCATCTCCCGCATCAGCGCGTCGGGCACGTCCCAGCCCGTGGGGGCGGAGGCGTCCACCACCACGGCGTCCCCCTGCCGCTCCGCCCGGCAGCCCAGGTGCCGGAGGATGTCCAGGGAGGCCGCCACGTCGGACAGCTCCGGGCAGTTGTGGATGACGCACTCGCCCGGGGCCAGAAGGCAGGCCGCCAGAATGGGCAGTACGCTGTTTTTTGCCCCGTGTATCCGCACAGAGCCGTCCAGGGGGTGTCCCCCCTCGATGATGTAAGCACTCATAGATCCAGCCTCCGCAAGTCGTTTGGTACGCTATCCTATGCGGAGGGAGGACGGCTGGTTCAGTTGGCCCGTTTTTCCATCAAACGGACCAGAGTCTGGTAGATTTGTTCCGCCGCGTCTGGCACCGCCATGTCCCGCAGGGCACGGCTCATGGCCTCCCGCCGGGGGGCGTCGGAGAGCAGCCCGGTCATAAGCGCGTACAGCTTCTCTCCAGAGGACTCCCCCTCCGGCAGCAGTACCGCGCCGCCGGCGTTGGCCAGCACCCTGGCATTCTTGGTCTGGTGGTCGGCCACCACGTTGGGGGAGGGCACCAGCACCGCCGGCTTGGCGATGGCGGCAATCTCCGCGATGGTGGACGCCCCCGCCCGGCACAGCACCAGATCAGCGGCTGCCATCACCAGGGGCATGTCGTAGATATACTCCCGCACATCCACCTCCGGGTGGTCCGCCAGGCCGCTGCCCTGGAGGGCGTCCAGCACCGCCCGGTAGTCCCGGCCCGCGCCGTGGATGTGGTGGAAGGGGGCGCCGTCCCGGCACTCCAGGGCAATGCACTCCGCCATCTGGCAGTTCATCACCTCCGCCCCCAGGCTGCCCCACACAGAGAGCACCAGGGGCCGGTCATCGGTGAGGCCCAGCTCCGCCCGCGCCTCCTTCCGGGTATAGCGGAAGAAGTCGGTACGCACCGGCGTGCCGGTGACCACCACCTTTCCGGGGTCGTCGTAGTGGCTTCGGCTCTCCTCAAAGCCCACCATCACCACGTCCACCACCTTGGACAGGGTCTTGGTGGTCAGGCCGGGGACGGCGTTGGACTCGTGAACGGCGGTGGGAATCCCCCGCTTCGCGGCGGCCTTCACCACCGGGAAGGAGGCGTAGCCGCCGGTGCCCACCACCAGGTCAGGCTGAAAGCGGTCCAGGATGGCGTTGGCCTGCTTCCTGGACTTGTTCATGTTCAGCAGGGTTCTGACGTTGTGGCCGATGGAGGCCGGAGAGAGGGACCGCCGGAAGTTGGTGATGGTCACCGTCTCAATGGGGTACCCCTCCTTGGGCACCAGCCGGGTCTCCATGCCGCCGTCGGCGCCCACGAACAGCACCTCACAGCCGGAGTTGCGGGTCTGGAACATCTGGGCCAGGGCCACGGCGGGATTGACATGGCCCGCCGTTCCCCCGCAGGTAAAGAGGACTCTCATTCCTTTTTTCTCCTCCTCGTAATGTAGGGCGGCCGCTGGTCGCCCCTGCGGCCTAAAAAGCTTCACCCGCCATAGGGTGAAAGAAATTCAGAGGATGTGCGCAGCAGGACATGCGCCTGCGGAGCACACCACTGTCCCTGGCCGCGCAGGGGAACAGCGTCCTCCCTGGACTTTTTTACTCCTGTCTCGGCGCCGGGATCTGCCGGGAAACGGAAAGGATGATGCCCATCTCCGCCAGTTGGATCATCAGCGCCGTACCCCCGTAACTGAAAAACGGCAGGGAGATGCCGGTGGTAGGGATCAGGTTGGTGACCACGGAGATGTTCAGGAACACCTGTACCGCGGTCAGGGTGGTGATACCCACCACCAGAAGGGCGCCGAAGCGGTCTCTGGCGTGGATGGCAATCCAGTAGCCCCGCATGACCAGCAGGGCAAAGAGAATGAGGACGATTCCGGCCCCGATCAGGCCCAGCTCCTCGCACACGATGGCAAAGATGAAGTCGTTCTCCGGCTCGGGCAGGTAGAGGAACTTCTGCCGGCTCTTGCCCAGGCCCAGGCCCAGCAGTCCGCCGGAGCCGATGGCGTAGAGGGACTGGATAATCTGATAGCCGCCGTCCCGGGGATAAGCCCAGGGATCCTGCCACACCAGGATGCGGGTGGACTGGTAGCCGCTCATCATGAGCACCACCAGCCCCATCAGGGCCGCGCCGCCGCCGGCAAACCAGTAGAGCTTGATGCCGGCGGCAAAAAGCACCGCCGCCGCGCCGGCCAGAATCAGGATTGTACCCGACATGTGGGGCTCCAGCATCATCAGGCCCACAATCAGCAGCAGGATGAGTCCATAGGGCACCAGTTCCAGAAAGCCGATGCGGTCCAGGAAGCCCACCACACCGCTGAGCGGGCTGCGGGGGGAGAGGCGGCGCGGCTTCTCCGTGTTCCGCTTGGACAGCCGGGCGGAAAAGTACATGATGACGGCCACCTTGGCGATCTCCGACGGCTGAAAGGTTCCGATGCCCGGTACGGCGATCCACCGCTTCACGCCGTCGGAACGGCTGGTGTGGATGCCGGGGATGAGCACCGCGATGAGCAACAGGACAGCCAGCCCAAGTGCGAAGACCGACAGCCAGCGGAAGGTCTGGTAGTTGATCTTCGAGGTGATATACATCACGGTCAGGCCAGCCGCGGCAAAGAGGGCCTGGCGGAAGAAGTAGAAGGTGGGGCTTTTGTCCTCCTGCAGGTACGCCGTGGCGTAGGAGGCGGAAAACACCATGATCACGCCGATGCCGGTGAGCAGGAGCACCAGCATCAGGAAGGGCAGGTCCATGGGTCCCCGGGCCAGTTGCTCCTCAATGGTCAGATCGCGCTTGCGCTTTGCCAGGGGGCTCCCCTCCTTTCTCTCAACTCAGGGTGGATTACCGGCCCATGACTCCAAGGAAGGCCAGCACACAGGCCAGCAGGGTCACGCCGGAGAACACACAGAACAGCTTCACCTCGCTCCAGCCGCCCAGCTCCAGGTGGTGGTGCAGGGGCGCCATGCGAAAGATCCGCTTTCCGTGGGTCAGCTTGAAGTAGCCCACCTGGAGAATGTCGGACAGGGTCTCCAGGATGTAGATGATGCCCACCAGGATGAGCACCAGGGGAATATCCAGGGCGAAGGCCAGTCCGCACACCGCTCCCCCCAGAAAGAGAGAGCCAGTGTCGCCCATAAAGACCTTGGCGGGGTGGAAGTTATAGATCAGGAATCCGCACAGCCCGCCGAACAGCCCGGCGGAGAAGATCCCCAGCTCCAGTTGCCCCCAGAAGCAGGCCACGGCGGTGAAAAAGAGCATCACGGGCATGGTGACGCCGGTGGCCAGGCCGTCGATGCCGTCGGTGATATTGACGGCGTTCACGGTGCCCACCATGACGAAGGCGGCGAACACCATATAAACGGGCCAGGGGAGGGACAGGGTCACGTTCACAAAGGGGATGTAAAGGTCGGGAGTCAGATAGTGGTGGTTGCGCATCAGCACCGTGAACACGATGGCCGCCGCCAACTGGAGCAGAAACTTCTGCGGTGCGGTCAGGCCGGTGTTCTGGTGCTTTTTCACCTTCACATAGTCGTCAATATAGCCGATCACGCCGAACACCAGGGCGAACAGGAGCACAAAGCCGCCGCCGAAGCGCCCTGCGGCAAAGTCCGGCCACCCCAGCAGCAGAACCGCCGCAGCGGAGCCGATGATGAACATCAGCCCTCCCATGGTGGGCGTCCCCTGCTTCGACATGTGCCAGGTGGGGCCGATCTCCTTGATGGACTGCCCGGCCTTCATGCGCCGCAGCAGGGGGATGAGCCCCTTCCCGCCCAGGGCGGCCGCCGCAAAGGCCACCACAAAGCTGATTACAATCCTTAACATCTCTTTTGCAACCTCCAAAGCCTCTCAACATTCCAAATTGCGGCCCATGTGAGCCGGTTCGATATTTTATCACAATCCCGGCATGGTTTCCACTCGAAAAAGCAACAAACTTCCTCGCCTCTCAGGCGAAATAGGCGGCGATTTCCTCCCGCTCGTCCAGGTGGTACTCCACGCCGTCCACCTCCTGATAGGTCTCGTGGCCCTTACCGGCCAGCACCACCGTGTCCCCCGCCCGGGCCAGCGAGAGGGCCCGCCGGATGGCGGCGCGACGGTCGGGCTCCACCACGACCTCCGCCGGAGCCCCCTCCAGGCCGGGCAGAATGTCGTTGATAATGTCCATGGGCACCTCAGTACGGGGATTGTCTGAGGTGACTACCGCCACGTCGGCCAGAGCCCCGGCGACAGCCCCCATACGGGGCCGCTTGGTGCGGTCCCGGTCGCCCCCGCAGCCGAACAGGCAGATCACCCGCCCCGGCGTGAAGTCCCGCACGGTAGTGAGGATGTTCTCCAGGGCGTCAGGGGTGTGGGCGTAGTCGATGAGCACCGTGTAGTCCGTGGGGGTGGGCACCACCTCGATGCGGCCCTTCACCCCCCGGGCCGCCCCCAGTGCGGCGGCACAGCCGTCCAGCGGCAGGCCCAGCACCAGCCCGCAGGCCAGCACACCCAGAGCGTTGTAGATGGTAAAGCCTCCGGGTATAGGCAGCCTTACCCGGGAAATGGCGTCCCTGGTCACCGCCTCAAACTCTACCCGCTGAGGGAACAGGCGGAGGTTCTTGGCCGTGAGATCCGCCTCGTCCCGGCACTCCGAGTAAGTAAAGGTCGGAACCGGCACCGTTTCGGCATAGTACCGGCCCGCCTCGTCGTCCAGATTGAGCACCGCAGCGGCGCACTGGCGGAACAGCAGCCCCTTGGCGTCCCGGTAGGCCTCCATGGTACCGTGGAAGTCCAGGTGGTCCTGGGTCAGATTGGTGAAGATACCCGCCCGGAAGGGGATGCCGTCCAGGCGATGGAGCACCAGGGCGTGGGAGGATGCCTCCATCACCACGTGGGTACACCCCGCATCCGCCATCTCCCGCAGCAGCTCCTGCACCTCGTAGGACTCCGGCGTGGTGCGGTGGGCGGGCAGGCTCTCCTCCCCGATCAGGTTCTGGTTGGTGCCGATCAGCCCCACCTTTGTGTGGAGGCACCCCTCCAGCATAGCCTTGAGCAGATAGGTGGTGGTGGTCTTTCCGTTGGTCCCGGTGACCGCCAGCAGGGTCAGTTCCCGGGCCGGATGGCCGAACCAGTTGGCTGAGGCGATGGCCAGGGCGGCCCGGGTGTCCTCCGTCACCAGCCAGGGGCCCTCCCCCTCCGGGGGGCGCTGGCAGAGCACCGCCGCCGCTCCCCGTTCCAGGGCCTGCCGGATGTACCGGTGTCCATCGGTCTTGTACCCCGGAAGCGCCACAAAGAGGCAGCCGGGGGTCATTTCTCGGGTGTCACAGCAGATTCCTGAACATTCCACATCCTGGACATGCCGCGCGGCCAGCGCCACGCCGTCCAACAGCTCATTCAGCTTCATGCCCTCACCCCGTTTCCCGTGTTGTCGGCCCGTTTTTACAGGCCCGCTCCGCTGGCCGTGCTGTCGGTAAAGCGTACCTCAATGGTGGTACCCCGGTTGACCGAGGCGCCCGCGGCGGTGGACTGTTCATAGGCCACCACGTGAGAGCCGTACTCGGTGGCTCCGGTGGCCCGCATGTAGAGACCCGCATCAGCCAGCTTCTGCCTGGCCTGCTCGGCGGTAAGGCCGATGACGCTGGGCACCTGCACCTGGTCGGTTGGCACCGCCTCGCCCATGTAGAGCACCACCTGGCTTCCGCCGGGGATGGATGCCCCCGCCGCCGGGATCTGTCCGGTGACGGTACCGCCGTCGCCCACGGTGCGCAGGGTCAGGCTGTTCTTCTGGAGGGCGGAGGTGGCGTCCGCCAGATTCAGCCCGGACAGGTTGGGCACCAGCACGTCGGCGTTGGCGGTATAGGTTTTCTCCACGCCCAGGTGGCCCAGAATATCCTCCAGCAGTTCTCCGGCCATCAGTGCCGCCATATTGCCGCCGCTGATATACCAGCCGCCGGCGGTGGTATTGGAGCCGGGGAAGGCGGGCTTGGGGTTGTCGTAGGCCAGCAGAATAATCACCTGCGGGTCATCCGCTGGGGCGAAGCCCAGGAAGGAAACGATGGTATGGTCGGTCTCCAGCGTCTCGGAGGAGCCGGTCTTGCCGCCGATGCGGTAGCCCTCCACCCGGGCATTCTTGCCGGTGCCGCCGTCCACCACCTTCTCCAGGATCGCACGGCAGCGCTCACTGGTCTGCGCGCTGACCACCTGTCGCACCTCGTTGGGCTCATTGTGCTGGAGCACATTGCCCTCGCCGTCGGTCACCTGGCTGACCACATAGGGCTGCATCAGGTGGCCGCCGTTGATGACGGCGGAGGCCGCTGTGATGAGCTGAATGGGGGTCACCTGGAACCGCTGGCCGAAGGATGCGGTGGCCAACTGGACGGTGTTGAAGTCCTCCCGGGGCCAGATCAGGGAACTGGTGTCCATCTCGCCCTGCATGTCGATGCCGGTTTTCTCCAGGAAGCCGAAGTCCTCCAGATAGTCATAGAACTTCTCCGCTCCCAGAGCCTGGCCGATCTTGACGAAGGCCGGGTTGCAGGAGTTCGCCACCGCCAGGGCCAGATCCTGGTCCCCGTGGCCCGGCGCCTTCTTGGAGCAACTGATGGGCCTGGACCAGCCCTCTACCATGATGTAGCCGGGGCAGTAGAAGTGGCTGTTCTCGGTGACCACGCCCTCCTCCAGGGCGGCGGCCAGGACGATGGACTTGAACGTGGAGCCGGGCTCATAGGTACTGGTGATTGCCTTGTTGGTCCACTGGGTGTAAAGCACTTCGGTCTCTGCCGCAGAAACGGCCTTGTCGCGGGCCTCCTCGCTGGAAGCCCCCTCTGCCAGGGCCTTCTGGTATGCCTCCTCCTTGGTGTACGCCCCGCTCTCGATGTCCGCCAGATACTGGTTGAGCACCGGATCGCTCACCACCCGGGGGTTGTTCAGATCGTAGGTGGGGGAGTTGGCCCAGGCCAGAATTTCGCCCGTATTGGGGTCCATGGCGATGCAGAAGCCGCCGTCCTGCACCTCGAACTGCTCGATGCCCTTTTTCAGGATGCTCTCACAGTAGGACTGGATAGCGCTGTCCAGGGTCAGGGTCAGATTGTCGCCGTCAGTGGCGTCGTAGTAGTCCTCATAGCGGTAGAGCATCTGTGTGCCGTCGCCGTTTTTGGCGGTGACGATCCGCCCCGTCTCGCCCGAGAGAGCCTCGTCGTACTGAGCCTCAACTCCATAGGCGCCCCGTCCTTCGCTGTAATTCACCCAGCCGATCACCTGGGCCGCCAGGCTGTTCTTGGGATAGTAGCGCTTGGTGGTGGGCGGGGTGTAAATGCCGGTGATATGGTTTTCGTTGATGAAGGAGATCACCGCGTCCCGCTCGTCGTCCTCCACCCGCGACTTGATAATCTCATACATGGAGTAGGTCTTGGTCAGGCGCTTGAGAATGTCCTCCTCCTCCAGATCGAGGATCTGGGCCAGGTTGGAGGCAATGAACTCGTTGGTGGGCTCCGGGTAGTCCAGTGTCTTCCCATTCTCTGCCGCGTTCGCCGCCTTCTCTCGATACGCCTCCTGGCAGGCCAGGATCTCTTTGGGGGAGAGCTGGATGTTGTAGACCGTGGCGCTCATGGCCAGAGTCTCCCCGCTTCGGTCGTAGATGGTGCCCCGGTTGGCCTCCACCGTGCTGTCGGCGGTCTGCTGCTCCACCGCCATTCCCTGGTATTTGTCGTAGTCGCGGATCTGGATCTGCCAGAGCCGGACCAGCAGCGGCACGAACGCCGCCACGCCGAACAGTGTCAGCAGGAACAGGGTGCGCACCAAAATGGTGCGGTTCGCCCGCCGGTCCGGCTGCTGCTGGACCATACGCTTTCTCTTTCTGTCTGCCATGGCTGGCTCACCTCACTCAAGAAATCTCGTCTGCCGCTCTCCCGCGGGATTGGGTGATATATCGCAGGAGGGCGTAAGAAAATTGCTTTTCTTACGCCCTCTCTGCTCGTTCTCTTCAAGGGCCGCCCGGGGCAGCCCGTCTGTTTCTCTGGGGTCTGCAGATCACTATATGGCCGTACTCACTGGAAATATGCCACAATCTCGGAGGCAATGGACTTTACACTCTCAAACATGCCGTCCAGTCCAGCGGCCGCCTCGTCCTGGTTGAAAAAGGTCACGGTGTCCGGCTCGGACAGGTCCACATACACCACCTGCCCGTTCTGCGGCCGAACCATGGCACCACTGGCTGTCATGGTCTCCTCAATGCTGCTCAGATCATAAGACAGCTCATATGCGGTGCGCAGCTTGGCCTCCTCCGACTGGAGAGCAGTCATCTCACTGCGCAGCTCCACCACCTGCTGGGAGATGGTGGTCAACTGCACATAGCTGAACAGCAGCAGCACGGCAAACACGCCCACCGCCAGAAATCCCACCACAGCGAAGGGGGAAACCAGTCCCGCCTCCCGTACCCGCACCCGGGGCCGGACCACCGCCCGCTCCCGCGGCCGCACCATGGGCCTGGGCCGAAGAACCTCCTCCCGCTGGAGCTGCCGCGCCGCGGAGCCATCATACGCGTCATAGGGTACGCGGCTGTAATTCGTGTATCTGCTTCTGCGCTTGACGGCAGTTGCCATGAGTCCGTCCACTCCAATCTCTTTGGTAAATTCGGTGCTTCTACAGTTTTTCCGCTACCCGGAGCTTGGCGCTGCGGGCCCGGGGGTTCTCCTCCAGCTCTGCCGCGCCGGAGACAATGGGCTTTTTGTTGACCAGCTTCACCTGGGGCTTCTTCCCGCACACACAGACGGGAAAATCCGGCGGACAGGTACACCCCTTGGCGAAAGCCGCCAGGGCATTTTTCACGATACGGTCCTCCAGCGAGTGGAAGGAGATCACCGCCAGCCGCCCACCGGGGTTCAGCCGGGGCACCGCCTCCCGCACCATCCGGTCCACCGAGCCCAGCTCGTCGTTGACGGCGATGCGGATGGCCTGGAAGGTCCGCTTGGCCGGGTGCTGTTTCTCCCGCAGGGCCGCAGGGGGCATGGCCCCCTTGACGACCTCCACCAGCTCCAGCGTGGTCTCAATGGGGCGCTTGTCCCTGGCCCGGACGATGGCTCCCGCGACGGCGGGGGCGTACCGCTCCTCCCCATATTGCCAGAGGATGCGCCGCAGCTCCTCCTGGGGCCACTCGTTGACCACCGCCCGGGCCGTCAGGGTGTCGGTCTGATCCATGCGCATATCCAGGGGGGCGTCCGTCCTGTAGGAAAAGCCCCGGGATGCGTCGTCCAACTGGGGGGAGGACACCCCCAGATCAAAGAGCATGCCGTCCACCCCGTCCAGGCCCAGCCCGTCCAGGATGGCGTCCAGCGCACAGAAATTGCTGTGTACCAGGGTGACCCGCTCCCGCCACGGCGCCAGCCGCTCCTCCGCCGCGTCCAGAGCCGCCTGATCCCGGTCCACGCAGATGAGCCGCCCGGTGGTCAGCCGCCGGACAATCTCCCGGCTGTGGCCCGCCCGGCCCAGAGTGCCGTCCAGATACACGCCCTCCGGCCGGATGGCCAGGGCCTCAATGCACTCGTCCAGCAGCACCGGCTTGTGGGAAAATACCTGCTCACTCATATCAGAATCCAAGCGCCTCCATACAGGCCGACATCTTCTCCGGCGTCATCTCTTCCTCCTCCTGGGCCTGCCATGCGTCCGCGCTCCAGATCTCCGCCCGGTCGTTGACACCCAGGATCACCACGTCCTTGTCCAGACCGGCATACCTGCGCAGCTTCTGGGGAATGACGATACGGCCCTGGCTGTCCAGTTCACACTTGGCCGCGTTGGCGAATAGGGGGCGCATGGCCTTGGATTGACTCATAGGCAGGGAGGAAAATTTTTCTGTAAACCGGTCCCAGGTAGACTGGGGATAGATGGCCAGGCAGGCGTCTACACCCATCGCCAGATAGAAGGTGACGCCCAGCTCCTCCCGGAGCTTTGCGGGAATGAACAGACGGCCC
>OLGF01004067.1_pt1 | contig 11279 bp, 15 predicted proteins | sample 1604971 | NCBI WGS metagenome assembly OLGF01 (sample SAMEA3888902, study PRJEB22519) | human gut metagenome | biome: human gut; feature: human-associated habitat; material: faeces | place: Denmark | collected 2011 | reverse complement strand
CCCCGCCGATCCCCAGCCTGCGTCCGCTGTCTGTCTCCGGCACGGCCAGCAGCTTGCCGTCCCGCTGGAAGCGGGGCGTGAAGCCGCCGTAAGTCTCGCAGAAATTCGCCAGAGCCTTCCATTGACTGCTGCCTGCCGCCACTGTGTAAGCAGAGTCGGCAGCCACCGCCGCCAGCTGTTCGCACTGAATGCCATAGGGCGTCACATGGTTGCGCACGATCTCCGCCAGGGTCGCCCCCTGATAGGTCAGCGGGCGGGACTCATTGTCCAGCAGCCGGGCAGCATAGCCCCGTCCGGTCACGGTGGCCGTGAGTCCCTCCGCCGTCAGTTCCACGGTGTATTCATCCACAATGCCCCGCAGCATGATGTCTCCGCCCTCCACGGCGGCAAACCCCGCCGCCAGGTGCAGCGGCTCCGCCATCGAGGCGTCATAGAGAAAGGTGACCGAGTAGCTGTCGCAGGGCACGGAACCGGTGTAGACGATCTCCCATCGCAGCAGCGAGGGAAGCGTGTAGGTTTTGTGGTCACTGGTTATGAGCTGCCCTGTCACGGAATCCGCACCTCGTTTCCCGGATAGATCAGATTGGGATTTTTGATCTGGGGATTGGCTGCAATCAGCGCTGACAGTGTCACCCCATACCGTTTGGCAATGCCCCACAGGGTATCGCCCTTTTTGACGATATAAGTCCTTGCCTGCGTTGCTGCAGCCGCACTGGAGGTTTCGGACTGCACCGGGGCCGCCACCGTCATCAGTCCGGTGCTGTACGCCCCGCAGTCCTCCCAGAAGGCAAAGCTGTAGTGGACGTAGTCCGGCAGCGGCTTTTCCTCCAGCTTCAGGGAGATAAAATAGGCGCTGGTGGTCCGCCAGATGGGATGGACCAGCAGGCCCGCTCCCCCCTGTGCAAAGACCTCCGAGAGCGCTTGGAACTGTTCATAGGCGTCCGGCCCCGCAAACGTTCCCTCCCCCTGAAAGATCCGGCAGGTCTCTCCCACGTCCTGAAGGACATATTGTCCAAAAGGCACCTTGTGCACCACCACCTGCCTCCGGTATTCCACGGAGTACGTCTCCGGATTATGGGGCCAGGTGTAGTCTTTGTAACGCATGGGTGTCAGGAGCATTGTCATTCCCCCCTTTCATCTGCGGAAAACGCACCGTCATAACGGCGGGCATCCCGCTGAAATACCCGGGAGATCTCCCTGGGGTCCCACGGCGCTCCGCCGTCTGCCCAGATCAGCTCCGTCACTGTGCGCTCTCCCGGATTGCCGACTGTCCAGGTCGTTTCCGGCAGAAACGACTGTCCGGCAGAAAATTGTTCCGCCGCAGTACTATTTTCTCCGCTGTGTGCTGTTCCGCCGGTCTCTGCCTGAACAGTTCCCGGAACCGCCCCGTCTATTCCGCCTCGCATCCCTGAATGGGATGCGAGGCGGGCAGTGGAAAGGCCCTTTCCAGCGGGGATATATCCCCCCGTCCAAATCGTCTCTTCTTTCACCGGGCCGTCCGGTTCTGCATCGGAGATCCCGGCCGGCTCCTCACTGCCGCGCATCAGCAGTCGGAGTGCGGACTGCTGACGAAGCAATTCTTCACGGATGTAGTCCACTTTCCCATCACACTCCTCCCAGCTGACGGAACCGTTCCTCGTCGAACCCCGGGTTGACTTCCCGGGCTGTCTTTTCCGGCTCCCCCGCCAGTTGACGCAGCAAATGCTCCATCTGGCGCCCCGTCAGTGCTTCCAGCACGGCGGTCTCGTCGGCAAACGCCTGCCCTCCCTGAAAAAAACAGCATTCTTTTAAAATACGGGCGTTGCACAGCAGTACCCGCTCCAGCGGATCGTCCGCCATCTCCCGGCAGGTCCGCCAGATGGTCAGCAGCCGTGCCGCCGTGGGCGGACGCAGTTCGTCGATTTGAGGGCTCATGCCGTGGCCTCCAGCCGCTTGGATGCCACCACAGTGATTTTTTCCGCCACCATGGCGTTGAGCTGTCCCTCCTCGTGGATCGCGCTCCACTCACAGCCGCTGTAAATGATCTTCCGGTCCGGCTTGCAGATGACCAGGGAAAAGTCCTGCAAATCGTAGAAGTTGATGCCGTCGGACACCGCCTCGTCCGTGGCGTACAAGCGGGTCAGTTCCAGGGTGTACTGCTTTTGCCCCTCAATGGTGGCCACCGGCTCGTTTTCGCCGAAGGCCTCCACGCTCTGGCTGGACTTGGTGGCCTTGGCGGTGTAGCTCTGCACCACCGCCACCTTTTTTCCATCCAGCTCCAGATAGATGTCGGAGCTGGTCGGGAATCCGTTCATACTCGCTTTCTCTCCCTTCTTACACTGTGATGTGCACCGTCAGATAGATCTGGTTGAGGCCGTGGGCCACGGCAAAGCTGAACTCCACCAGGCACACCGTAGGATCGTCCTCCGAGGCCGTCACCGTCACATCCCCGTACTCATCAATGATCTCCGCCTTTTTCTTTTTCTCCAGCTCCACGATCACCTGAGAGCGGATGGCGCTGCGGGTCTGGGCAGTGTTCTTGGTGCGGGTGAACTTGCTGCGCAGGGAGTTGCGTACAGAGGGGATCAGGTCATCCACGATCAAAATAGTGGTCAGCTCCCGCCAGGTGGTGTTTGCCGCCTCTCCGGTGGTGGTGCGGGTGGTGATGCCCCGGATCGGGGAAAGCACTCCTGCCACGCTCTCCATGGGCGTGACGCCGCCCCGCACCAACAGGTCCACCTCATTGTCGCTGTATGTCTGGGCAACACCTCCCAGGCCCTTTACCTCCGCGCCGTTGAGAGGCACCGCCGGATCACGGTTGGAGGCGATGACGCCGGCCACCGCCGCCGCCATGAAAACACCGGAGATCGTCTCGCCGGCGCTGTCCAGAGCATCGGGACCCACCAGGACCATCCGCTCACTGTTGAGCTGCGCTGCCCGTTCCACCAGTTTCTCCGCGCTCTCCCCATTGCCGCCTACCACGGCGATCCGCTCCCTGCGGCTGGCGGAGACCTCTTCCACCGCCGTCCGCAGGGCCTGCTGCACCGTCACGTCGGCGCTGTCGCATACCAGGATCTGAACATCCTGATCCGCCAGCGCCGCAAAGGCCGCCTGATAATCTGCCAACTCCCCATTTTCCGCCACTCGCACCGCCACCACCGTGGAGGCGCCATTGGCAAAGAGCAGCCGCAAAATGGTGGACATGCCCGGCGTCTCGGCATCCTCCCCAAAAGCCTCCACCCCGGCCGTGTAGCCGGTGACGGTCACCGGCTCTTTTTCCGTTCCCTTGGCAGCCTTGGCCGCAACCCCGATGACCTTGGTTGCCTGTCCGGCGGATACCACCGCCGAAGCATCGTAGGTTGAATAGACTCCCGGCCGCTCGTGTTCCAGTACGCTCACGTACACACAACTCCCTTCAATGTAAAGTCCAAAAAGGCGGTACCATCCTCCTGGCTCCTGGCCGTAAAGACCGCCTGACAGTGAAGGCCGCCCCGGCGCAAAAACATCCCGGTGGCCTTCTCCCAGGAAATAGCCTCCCAGTTCAGTTCCCCGGCGCGGATCCCGACGGGAAGACCTCCCAGCAGCACCTCCGCCGCCGCAGCGCAGCCCTCCTCGCACAGGGATGCCCGCGCGGCCCGGATCTCCACAGTGATGACTGCCTCCAACTGTTTGCCGTAGAGCTCCTCCACCGTTCCGGCCTCCTCGTCCCAGACCTGGCCCAGGTAGTTGCAAAAGCCCACCGCCTTGCCCTCTGCGGTTCCCACGCTCACCGCAGCCACCGCACCGTCATACTGCTTCACCCGCTCCGGGGGAAAGGCGGCCATGGCCTGTACCCCAGCCTCACTGAGGGCATCGATCACCGCCTGTGAGATCTGCATCAGCTCTTTCATGATGCCGCCTCCTTCGCCTCCTCTAAAACTGCCCAGAAAACCATCGTCTGCTCCCCCAGGCAGTAAGGGCGGCAGCTTCTGACCTGAAAACGCCGTTCCTGCCAGCGCAGGGTATCCCCTGTCTCCAGGGACATCGTCCCCAGATACAGCCACAGCCGCCCGTCCAGCCAGCCGATGCCGGTCATCTCATCCGGCACCTGCTCGCTCTTTTCCGCCAGGGGCTGGAAAAATGCCTGCACGGTCTGGCCCCCCGGTTCCATTGTCAGGTCCTGTCCGTATCTTGCCAGGATCTGTTCCCACACTGTTTTCATCCCTGAACGCTCCGGAACTGGAACTGCTGCGGATCGATGTAAGGGGACATCAGATGCTCTGCGGTCTCCCGCAGGCTCTGAGCCACCCTTGCCACTTCCCCTGCATCCCGTTCCCGGACCGACACCTCCCCTGCTGTAAAAGATGCCGCGCCGGCGGCGCTGCTTTGGAGTGTCAGGAAGTCGGCGGCGGCGGAACCCGCCGCCGCGCAGCAGAAGGTATCGCTGCAGTCCTCCACTGTCACATCCGGACGCAGCCTCCGGCTCCAGATGGTCAGTTCCGCCCGGCAGAGGGACTCCAAGAGTGCGGTGTCCTCCTCTCCGGCACCGGTCACTGCCTTGGCCATAATAATCATGGCCGAAAGCTGCTCCTCTCCGGCCAGGCCGGTCTGCTCCGGGGCGCTCATACCTTGAGCACCTTGGACGCCTCGGGGAAGAGCTTGGCAAAGCCGGAGATGGAGGTGATCGCCGCCCGCTCCAGCTGGCGGTCAATCAGTTTGTCATACTCCACCGTCACCTCGCTGCCGCTGATCTGCTCCAGGGCGTAGTGACGGTCCAGACCGATGAGGGTCCCCTGAGGCACGGCGCTGGAGCGCAGCAGCTTTGCCCCCAGAGGGGTGGTCAGGGTGCCGGTACCCTGGAAGTTGAGGCCCGTCAGGGGATTCTGGAACTCGCTGAGCTTGAGCAGGGCGAGCATGACGTCGCTGCTGACCAGCATGGTGTTCATGGTGTAGGGGTCGAACTGGCTCCAGAAGTCCAGCAGTGCGCCGTAGTCCAGGGTCTTGGCAGTGCCGGAGATGGGAGGCGTGCCCACGGTAAACACCTCCGCGGCGTTGTTGTTGCCGTCGCCGTTGGTGATGACGTCCACAGCATCCTGGAGATGCATCCGGCCGATGTAGGCGCCGATCTGGCGCAGCGTCACGGAGAACAGGTCCAGTCGCTGGAAACGGATGGCCTCGTAGGAGGCCACCAGCATCCGGCCCCGCTTGTGAAGACGCACCAGGTTCTCCTGGGTGCGGATGGAGGTCTCCGGAATGGCCGCGCCCTCTTCCACGCGGCGCAGGGCCTTGTCCTCCTCGGTGGGCACGGAGGCAATGGAGCGGTAGTCCATGCCGTCAAAGCTGGTCACCGTGGCGGTGATGTCAGGCAGGATGCTCTCCTCCTCCAGGCCCTGGCGCACCACCCGGGAGACAAATTCCGGGAACAGCACGGCGGAGTCGCTGGTGTGGAAGAATTTCTCCACCATGTCGGACCCGGCGCCTTTCACCCGGATGTCAAAGCGCTTGAGCTGACGCTGGAAGGCATCCAGGCCCTCCAGCGGGGTGCCGCGGTAGTGCTCGCTGGGGTCCAGTTCCTCCAGGGTCTGGGAAAAGCTGCGGCCGCTGCGGCCGTACATGCCTTTTTCCAGTTTCAGATTTTCGTAGTGATAAGCCATGTGTTCTCCTCCTTACAGTGCAAACGTAACGGTTTCGGCGTCGGTGTCCACGTCCACCACCAGATAGCTCCGGCCACCCTCGTCCACCTGGACGCCGCCGGTGCCATCAGCGGAGAGGGTCTCCCAGCCCAGTTCCGGTGCCGTCTCGGTGTATCCGGCCGTCACCAGGCCTCCCAGGGCCACGGCACAGGCGTCGCCGCCCCGGCTGACGGAGAGCACCATGCCGCAGAAGGGGTCCCCCTTCGTGCAGGCTGCCACAGTGCCGTTGGCGCTGATCTTCACCAGTTCGCCCTCCGCCACATCACTTGCGGCAAAGGTTGCCGCCCACTGACCGATTCCCTCGTAAGAAAGCTTCATTGTCATCCTCCTTTTAATTTGTCCAGGCCGTCAGACCAGGAACATCGACTCATCGTGTTTTTCCGGCGTCCGGGGCTGCCGGCACAGCTGTGCAGATGCCGGAAAACGGCTGTTCACCCGGGCCTCATAGGTCTTGCGCAGTTCCAGCAGCTCCGGCTCCTCCAGCTTCTCAGCAACACCGGCAAACACCTGCCCATCCAGGCCGTCATCCGCCAGCATCGCAAGGCGCACCACCTCCCGCCGCAGCCAGTGAAGATACTTGCGCCCCAGCTCTGCCTGCTTGCGCAGGACCTGCATCTGTCCGTCCTCCGGACCGAAGCGCTTCACCACACCGGCGTTTCGCTGGGCGGGTACCGCCACAAAGGACCACTCATAGGCGTCCGTGGGATCCTGCAGTTCCAAAAAGCACAGCTGCTCGCCGTAGGTCTGCCCCTTTACATGGCTGCATGTCCCCTCGGATGCGCCGCATACGGAGCACACCCGCCGGGCCACACTGCATCCCACGCTGACCTCCTTCTTGATGCCGCCCTCGATCTCTGCGATGAGATCCCGGTTTTTTTCGGTCCGCAGCAGGTAGGCCCAGCCCTTGAGCCAGCAGTATTCATCCCCCGCCGCCGTCTGGCGGGCGGGCTCCACCACCACTTCCGTCCGATAAATCCGGGCGGTCTGGCCCTGCGCGGACCACTGGTGGTCAAAAAGCCCGCTCTTTCCCAAGAACAGCTCTCCCAGCTTCTCCAGCGCCGCCCGGTCGAACCGCTCAAAATCCCGGTCCACCTCGTTGTCGCACAGCCGTACCGGGAAGAAATAGACCTCCTCCGCCGTCAGCGGCGACTTGGTAAACTGGTTGATGTACGCCAGTTCCTCCTGAGCGGTCGGCTGTTTCATGTCGTTTTCCACATCCATGCCCCCTTTGATGTTCATGCCGTGCCCTCTGCTGTCCGGATGCCCTCCGCCGCGTCATTTTCGATCCGCAGCTTCCGGGCCTGCTCCAGATACAGCTGGGCCTTCGCCTCTTCCACCTCGTCCTGCAAGTTGATGTCATCCCAGACCACCTCATACCCGCAGGTAAAGCCATGCATTCGCAGCCACAGCCTGCAGATTCGTTCCACGGTGGGCGTCAGCGCTCTCCGGATGGCAGTGATCTCGGTGGTCAGAAGGTCCGCCTGCTGGGCGCTCATCCGCTCGGTGGAGGACCAGTTCAGTCCCAGCATGAAGGGCGGGATGCCCGTCTTGGCCACAACCTGCTCCAAAATCTGCCGCACCGGAACCTCGCTGTCCAGGATCGGTGCATCGCCGCCGATGACCCGGATGTCCACATCCCCCACCGCCACGAAGTCCCGCACGCTGCCCTGCTTGGTCTCCTGCATGGCCTGAGACCACTCAGAGGCCAGCATCCGGCTCCGCTCCGCCGCCTGGCCGTTTCCGCCGTCCCGGCAGGTCACCGCGAAGCGCACGTTGCCGCACCGCTCCCAGTTGACGCCGACGGTGTGGTAAATCTTCATCAAAATGTCGGTGAGAAACGGCAGCGACCGCATCAGCGACACGCCGTAGGGATGCTCCGCCTCCGGATGAAACGGCGTAAAGAGCAGCAGGTTCTGAAACGGCAGCGGCACCATCCGGCCGGTTTCATCCGGTCCGCAGATGCAGAACTCCAGCGGCTGACTTCCCTCCCGGATGTCGATGCAGTCCGTCCGGCCGCACAGCAGCGCTGCGATGTCCCGGCCGCCTCTGGCAGGAACGATCTCCCCGATGGCCCTGCCGCATACCAGCAGGGAATCCAGATAGCAGTCCAGAAAGGCGTTGATCCCCTGCTGTCCCCGGCCGGTGGGCACGGTCCGCAGGAATGTCTGCAGCTGCCGCTGGGCTGCGGCATCCTGACAAGTCGCACGCACACCGCCGGTCATGCGGATCAGTTTGTAAATGGCGGCATCCACCACCGGCACCGCCTCCCGCACCGCCCGATAGAGCTGCAGCTCTCCATTTTGCAGCGGCACATAGTCCGCCAGCATACCGAAGGGGTGGCGCTCACCGCTGCGCAGCTGTACCGTCCCCGGCACCGCAGTTTCTTTTTTTCGTCTGAACCAGTTCACCGGTTCTTGTCCTCCTCTCCTTTTTCGCTGCGGGTCATCCTGCGGACCGCCGTTCCACCCAGGCTGCGGCAAATCCGCCCCGCTCCTCACCAGCCAGGTCCATGGCAAAATACCTCAGGTCGTCCATGGCGTGATCCTGTTCTTTCCTGGGTGCGTCCCGGTCCTTGCGGGTATCCCAGCAGTAAACGGCCATTTCCCGGAGACAGTCCCGGCAGCTGCGGCACAGAATGATCCTGCGCCGCTTGAGCAGATCCGCCGTTACCCGGATTCCGTCCGCTACATCATTGTCTGCCGGAGTCACGGGAAATCCCGCCCGCCGCAGAGCCTGGATAAAGCTGGCTGCGGACGGGTCCACGATCATCCGCTCCGGCCTCCGGCCCGCCAGCAGTGTTCTGAGATCCTCCACATATTCCGCGTCGGTCTTCTGCTGTCCGACCTGGCGGGAGTCGTAGTAATACTCCTCCGTCCGGTACCAGGCGCCGTTGAGTTTCCCCCACAGCCCGAACGACGCCGGGTTTGCCGTCCCGTAGTCCACCGATACACGCCAGGCGGAGAATGTTCCCTCCGGTACCGCCTCCGGGTCCCGCTCCGGGTCATAGAAGTCGTAGACCCGACCCTGAGCCGCTGTCCACTCGCCCAATACGAACCTCCGGTAGAAGGTCCCGGAATAGGCGCTGCGATAGCGCGCCCGGATCCGTGGCGTCAGGGCGGGGTTATCCTCCATGGTAAAATGAAGATACAGTGCCCGCCGCTCCCGGGCTTTCAGGATCCACTCCTGGTAAAACCAGTGGGAGGGCCCCTCCGGGTTGCAGTTGAACCACAGGCGGCTCCCGGGCACACTGCACCGGGCACAGGCCTGTTCCACAAAGCTCCGGGGCATCAGCGCCGTCTCGTCCAGCAGCACCCCTGCCAGGGTACTTCCCTGGATCAGCGCCGCGCTGGACTCATCCCGTCCGCCGAAGAGCAAAAACCGGTTCTCCCTCCCCTGGAAACGGACTGTCAGAAGGTTTTCCGACCGTTTTTCCCGACAGAGGAACCCAAGTCCCTGTAAATAGGGCAGCAGTTCCGTCAGCAGATTGCGGCGCAAAGAGGCAATGGTTTTGCCGCACAGGCCGAACTGCTTTTTGTCGAATACCGCCATAGCCCAGAGGAAGAAGGAAAGTCCCATGGAGAAGGTCTTTCCGCTCCGGACAGCACCGTCGCAGATGATAGCCTCCCAATTCTCGGGACGGCACCACCAGGAGAGTACTTTTTTCTGCTTGGGGGAAAAGCGCGTGATCTCAGTCGTCTCCCCACGCCTCCTTTTCTGTGCCGGCCTTGGTCAGTGCCTGATAAAGCGACTGCGCGGCGTTGGTGCTGGTGCTCTCCAGCAGGCTGAAAAGCAGCTCCAGTGCCCGCAGCCGATCCACCAGCTTGATCTCCAATCCCTTTTCGGTGGCTTTGAACTCCGCCACCGCCGTCAGATCCAGACCGGACAGTTCTGTCTCTCCGGGCCGGAGCGCCAGCCGGAGCACGTCATCCGCCCTGCCGAATGCCAGGTGGGCCAGCTGGCGCAGCACATCCTCCTGCCGCAGTTCTCCGGCAGCAGCCTCCCGCATGCGCCGCAGGCACTGCCGGATGGGCTCCGTCCGCAGCCGTGCATATCCGTCCTGGTATCCGGCCGCGGCGGCCGCCTGATCGGCGTCCATGGTCCTGAGATAGGTTCGGCAGAACTTTTGCCGCTGTCCGTCCGTCTGCTTTTCCACGGCATCACCTCCTTGTCTACACACCTGGCCGCCGTGGGAAAAAAGTTGCACGTTTTCGTGCAATCGGCTGGAAAATTTTTTAGTTGCGGGGTATTTTGTTTTTCTTCTCTTACAGTTCCGTCACTGTGCCGCAGGCAAAAAAAGCTGCAAAAAAACGGCCGCACAAGGCGGTCGTTTTTTGCAGAAAAATGTTGTGCTGATTTCCCGAAGGTATGGGAAAAACCTGCCGGCCCGTATTCCGTCAGGCGGCTTTTTGCTGTGTATAGGGCTGGAGCAGCTGCAAGGCGGCATCTGCGTTTTTGATGCCGTAAAAAATCATTCCCACGGCGCAGTCACCGGCATTTTTCACCTCGGTCTCCACCTTGGGGTGGCAGGCCCTCCACCGCAGCTGCTTATCCACATCCTCCAGGATCGCGCTGCCAATAACAAGGCATGGCCATTTGGTTTGATTTTTGACTACTTCGCAGACATCCACATTCTGAAGCGGGATGTAGAAAAAGGAATGGTTCCTGCACATCAGGATCACTCTCTGATTTGTGATCCAGTAGTGCTGACCGCGAAGGTTTCTCTGTTCAACCAGGGGAGACGCGATCAGCACCAGGGCCACCAGGGCCAGCAGTGCGATCACGCCGGTATTTTTCTCCGTGTCCATTGCCAGGTAGATTGCCAAGGTACCGCCGCAGATAAGCACAGATAAAATCCACTGTCTAAGAACACGGATGCGATAGCTTCTCTCCAGAAGCTCAAATCGCTCCGGACTTCCCTGCCAGCGGATGCATTCTCCGTCTTTCAAATATTCTTTCAATCTTTTGTCCATGGTAAAGCTGCGCTCCTTTCAATTCTCTGTGGTATGATCATTATAACGGTTTCTTCCGTTTAATTGCTGATAAGTCTGCCGGTGTCTTTGTCAAAAACTTATAAAAGCTCCGAGATTTTTCTCACAACTCTTAACAGAATTTTTATGCATAATCTGATATACTAAATAAGTATCTATCCTCAGATTTTCGGAGTGGTTTAAAGGAGGCGTTTCCTTGTCATCTTCACCCAACCGTCCCTCCCGCCTGTTTTGTTTTTCCTGGCAGAACTTTTGGATTGCCACTGGGATTTTTGCGTGTGCCGTGGTTTTGTGCATGCTTCTGGGCATGGCGGACAGCACCGACGGCTTTGCATCCCCCATCTTTGTTCTGGCGGTTCTTTTGATTTCCCGTTTTACCGATGGGTATCTCTTCGGTCTGATTGCTTCTGTGCTGGGAGTGATCGGCGTCAACTTTATTTTTACTTACCCTTACTGGGCATTCAACTTCAAGATCACCGGATACCCGCTGACCTTTCTGACCCTTCTTATGGTGTCCGTCATCACCAGCACCCTCACCACCCAGGCTAAGCAGCAAGAGCAGCTTCGGGTAGAAAATGAAAAAGAAAAAATGCGAGCCAATCTGCTGCGCTCCGTATCTCATGATATTCGTACCCCTCTG
>OLGF01004047.1_pt1 | contig 11338 bp, 8 predicted proteins | sample 1604971 | NCBI WGS metagenome assembly OLGF01 (sample SAMEA3888902, study PRJEB22519) | human gut metagenome | biome: human gut; feature: human-associated habitat; material: faeces | place: Denmark | collected 2011 | reverse complement strand
TCTGTGAGCTGGAAGGCGGCACCGCGGCCATGCTGACCTCCTCCGGCCAGGCGGCGTCCCTGCTGTCCATCCTCAATGTCTGCAACGCTGGAGACAGCTTCATCAGCACCTCCACGATTTACGGGGGGACGGTGAACCTGTTTGCCGTCCGGCTGAAAAAGCTGGGGATCGAATGTATTTTCGTGGATGCCGATGCGGATGAGGAAACCATCGCCAAAGCCTTTAAGCCGAACACCAAGGCGGTATTCGGCGAGACGCTGGCCAATCCGGCCCTGGCGGTGCTGGATATTGAGAAATTTGCCCGGGTGGCTCACGCCCACGGTGTTCCTCTGATTATCGACAATACCTTCGCCACGCCGATTCTCTGCAAGCCCATCGATTTCGGCGCCGACATCGTGGTGCATTCCACCTCCAAATATATGGACGGCCATGCGCTCCAGACCGGGGGCGTCATTGTGGACAGCGGCAATTTCCCGTGGGATAACGGCCGCTTCCCCGAATTCACCGAGCCGGACGAGTCGTATCACGGCGTCGTGTATACCCGGGACTTCGGCAATCTCGCCTATATCATCAAGGCCCGGATGCAGCTGATGCGAGATTTGGGCTGCTATCCCGCCGCCCACTCGGCATTCCTGCTCAATCTGGGGCTTGAAACCCTGCCGGTGCGCATGAAGCAGTACTGCGAAAACGCTATGGTGGTGGCCAAGTATTTTGCGGGCTGCGACAAGGTGGAATCAGTGCGGTACGCGGCGCTTGAGGGCGATAGGTATCATGAACTGGCACAGAAATATCTGCCGAAGGGCACCTGCGGCGTGATTTCCATTGTCATCAAAGGCGGCAAGGCCGCAGCGGTGAAATTTATGGACGGCCTGAAGCTGGCCTCCAATGAGGTGCACGTGGCGGATATCCGCACCTGCGTGCTGCATCCCGCCAGTGCCACTCACCGTCAGCTGACCGATGAGCAGCTGGTGGCCGCCGGGGTGAATCCGGGCCTTATCCGTTTTTCCGTGGGCCTGGAAAACGTGGAAGATATCCTCGACGACATCCGGCAGAGCATGGAACAGGTATAATACTGGATAAGAAACGGCCCTGCGGCTAAGTCCGCAGGGCCGTTGTCTATGTCACAGAGGCATTCATTGCCAGCCGGTCAGCTCCGCCACCTGACGGATAAGGATATCGGCAAACCGGCGGTGAGCCTTCAAATTGGGATGTCCACAGGCGCCGACTTCGCCGGCCTCCTCGGAAATGGGCGGCATAAAGGGCAGATACACGGCGCGCTCGTCCCCGACATCCTCCAGGGCCTGCCGGGCCGCCGACTCCATGTTCGTGTTGCACATGCCGTAACCCCAGATCAGCCACGCCTCGGGATAAACACGGCGCAGCTCACGGAGAAACGCGGCGGTCTTTTCCCGGAACAGCTCCGGCTCCACCTGCCCGCTCACGTCGTTTGTGCCGGCGTTGATGACCACCACATGGGGCTGCCACTGGGAAAAATCCCATTCGTCCTGCCGATGGGGGCTGCCCCAGTGGAAAAAGACCGGGATGGGCCGATCGGTTTCTCCGTTACAGTTGCGTACGACCCCCTGCCCAGAAATGCACTCATACCGGTCATCCGCGCCGAAATGGGCGGCGGTCAGGGCGGCAGCGGTCCGGGTGCCGTCCTCCTCGCTGGTGAGGAAGATCGGCGTGTTCTTCTCCGCTTCGTTGCCGAATCCGCAGGTGAGGGAGTCGCCCAGGAACTCCATTCGCCGCGAAGAGGGGGCGGGCGGCGGCAGAATGGCCGGGGAATCCCCTTCCACCGTCACGGCGCTCAGACGCACGGGGGATTCCCGCGTTTCCGAGCGCTTGCGCACCCGGAGAAGATGTTCCCCTTCCTCCAGTCCGTTCACGGTCAGAAGCTCCGTATCCATTTCGACCGGCGCGGCCAGCAGGGAGCGGCCGTCCACCGACAGATCGAAGTAGGCAGGCATATCCGGCTGTACCTCGGGGGGAAGGGTGTGAACGGAAATGCCGGTTCCCCGGAAACGGAGGGAAAATCCCGCGTTGGTCCATTCGGGCTGCAGCTCCGGCACCCATAAGATGCGGCCGTGAGTAAGGACGTGTTCGGGAGACAGAACCTGGGTCACAGTCATAACGATATCCCCTTTTGTGTTATGGATAGGTTGAGACGCTGCTTGTTGTGCAGACTTACCCTGCCAGTATAGCAGATGATTGGAGAGGGTACAAGTCCCAGTTTGGTAAAAAAAGGCGGACGGCTTAAGCCGTCCGCTCTTTGCTTGCTGGGGGCCGCTTATGCTTCCAGCGCACGTTCCAGCCAGATGACGCCAATGTCCATGGCGTTGTACAGGCCGGTTTTCTCGCTTTTTTTGAGAATGCGCTCCTTCATGCGCAGCTCCGGATCGGTGGACATGAGCTGCACCTGCACCTTGTCCGCCATGGTCATATCCCCCACCGTTTTGGTGGAGAGAATCTGAAACATTACCACACACTTGTCGGCCATGTTGCCGTAATACAGCGTATTGCCGGAGCGCACCAGCGGGCGGCCCTTATACAGCAGAAACCCGTTTTTCTTCTCTTTGGCTTTTTCCGTTGCAGCCATATATCCAACCTCCTGAAAGCCGGCGTACCGGCCATTTTGACTCACTTAACCATCAGTATACCATATTTCAGGGCTGCTGTAAAGCTTTGCCTTCTGGTTCGGGCCGAAAAAAGAACGGCGCGGATACCCCGCGCCGTTCTCAGGCTCAATTATTCAGATATGAACGAACCAGTGCGCGGAGCAACTCGTCCCGATCCAGCTTGCGGATGAGGCTGCGGGCGTTGTTGTGGGTGGTAATATACGTGGGATCCTCCGACAGGAGATATCCGACAATTTGATTGATGGGGTTATAACCTTTTTCTTGCAATGCGTTATATACCGTTGTCAAAATTGCTTTTATATCATCGTCACGGTTGTTATTAAAAGAAAACGTCATAGTTCTGTCTAGCATTGTAATTATCCCTCCATTACAAATCCATAATACAACAAATTACAATTAATTACAAGTAAAAACATGTAAAATTTCTTATACTCTTAAGCTGGCTCCTACTTTTTCCAGTTCTTTCATCACTTTTTTCATGGTACTGTTTACTTGTTCTTCTGCTAAAGTGTTTTCAGCAGAGCGTAAAACAATATTAAATGCAACGCTTTTTTTACCGTTTTCAATTTGTTCACCTTGGTAAACGTCAAATAGCTGGATTGTTTCCAATAAATTACCTGCCCCTTTTGTAATAGCCTTTTCCAATATGCGGACAGGAATAGCTTCATCACAAATAAGCGCAAGGTCACGGGTAACTGCAGGGAATTTTGGAAGAGGAGTATAAGTGGCGTTTGTTCGGGTATGTGTAAATAGGCTGTCGACATCTAAAGTGAAACACAAGATTCTTTCGTTGATGCCATAATTTTCTGCTACCTTTGGATGAATTTCTCCGATTACTCCAATGACAGTATTATCAATCATGATATGAGCACAACGACCCGGATGATAAGCATACTCGTTGGAGGAAGCCTCAAATTCATAATTTGAAATAAACAATGTATCCAGCAGTTGTTCCACCATACCTTTTGCAGTAAAGAAATCACAATCGTCGCCGTACAAGCCTGCAATTAGTTTTGTTTTTTCGTCAGGCAGTTCTTGTCCTTCAACAGGATAATATTCAGAAGCAAGTTCAAACAGAGCTACTGCTCCGTTTCTGTTATTGTAGTTGCGTGCTAAAGTATCCAGCATAGACGGCAGAGCAGTGGTACGCATGATACTGGTATCTTCGCCTAAAGGGTTTGAAATGGTAACAGAATTTCTAAGATAATCCTGCTCCGGCATTCCGATTTTATCGTACGCTTTGGGGCTAAGGAAAGAATAGGTCATAATTTCACTTAATCCCAATGCAAGCATTGTATTGGAAATTTTATCTTCAAATTTTTGTCTTGGAGTATATTTTCCTTGTGCATCGCCGCGCAGCGGTGTGCTTGGAATGCGGTTGTAACCGTAGAAACGCGCAATTTCTTCCGCGATATCTGCTTTGTGCTCCAAGTCGGGGCGGAAGGTAGGTACCAGGATGGTATCTCCGTCAAACTGGCAGTCAATTTTCTTTAGAATTGCTTTCATTTCTTCTGCTGATAATTGAATATTTAGGAAACCATTGGTCCATTCGGTTTCCAGAGGAATTCGTCGTTGTTCATGGGAAGAATGGTCATCTACCATAACATCATCCAGTACATCGCCTGCATCCAGCAATTCTACCAATTCACAAGCACGTTCCAAAGCAGGAAGACAGTTATTAGGGTCTAATCCTTTTTCATAACGGGAGGAGGCGTCGGTACGCATGCCTTGGTCGCGGGCGGTAGTACGCACGGAAGAACCATCGAAACAAGCGGATTCAAATACAATGGTGGTGGTGTCATCCATAATTCCGCTGTATTCGCCGCCCATAACGCCGGCAATCGCTACAGGCTTTTTACTGTCTGCAATGACCAAGTTTTCATGGGTTAATGTACGGTCAACACCGTCCAAGGTAGTAATGGTTTCACCGTCTTTGGCGCGTCTGACGCGTATTTTTTGATCTTCAATAAAACGTAAATCAAATGCATGCATTGGCTGTCCGTATTCCAGCATGACATAGTTTGTAATGTCTACAATGTTGTTAATTGGTCGAACTCCCATAGCGCGCAGTCTTTCACGCATCCAGCGGGGAGACGGCTTTACTCTAACATTTTCAACAATTCTGGCACTGTAAACAGAACATAAGGAAGGCTCCTCTATTTTTACATCCAGCATGTCTTTGCAGGAACCGTTTCCTGCTTTTACAACAGGAGTATGTAATGTAAGCGGTTTATCAAATGTAGCAGCGGCTTCTCTTGCAAGTCCGATGACAGAGAAACAATCAGGACGGTTAGAAGTGATTTCAAATTCTACCTTAATATCATTAAGACCGATTGCTTCACAAATTGGTTGTCCCGGTTGACAATCTTCTTGCAGAACGAAAATACCGTCTTCAATTGCATACGGAAAATCATTGAGAGTAAGACCTAATTCACCCAAAGAGCATAGCATACCGTTACTTTCTACACCGCGTAATTTTCCTTTTTTGATTTTTATGCCGCCGGGCAAAGTGGAATTGTTCAGTGCGGCAGGCACCAAATCTCCTACTGTTAAATTGCTGGCTCCTGTTACAATTTGAATTGGTTCTGATTCTCCGATATCCACTTGACAGATAACCAAATGGTCGGAATCCTGATGAGGAACAATAGACAGTATTTTACCTACTACCACATTGGAAATTTCGGAACCTTCTATTTCGTATCCTTCTACTTTAGAGCCGCTGATGGTCATTGCTTCGGAAAAATCTCTTGGTTTTATATCAATATCGACAAATTCTTTTAACCATTTCATGGATAAATTCATTGTGATTGCAGTCCTTTCATTGTGTTATTTTAGAATTGTTTTAAAAATCTTACGTCATTTTCGTAGAACAGACGCAAATCATCAATGTTATAACGGCGCATAACAACACGTTCCAGACCCATTCCCAGTGCAAAACCGCTGTAGACTTCAGGGTCAATTCCGCAATTGCTTAATACTTTTGGATGTACCATGCCGCAGCCCAAAATTTCAATCCATCCTTCATTTTTGCATAAACGGCATCCTTCACCATGGCAACTAAAGCATTGCACGTCCACTTCGGCAGAAGGCTCTGTAAAAGGGAAGTGGTGAGGACGGAAACGGACAACAGAATCTTCTCCGTATAAACGCTTAATAAAGGTCTCCAGTGTACCTTTTAAGTCGGCAAATGTAATTCCCTTGTCAACAACCAATCCTTCTATTTGATGGAATAAAGGAGAGTGAGTAGCGTCCACTGCATCGGAACGATATACACGACCGGGTGAAATGATACGGATAGGAGGTTCACGATTTTCCATAGTACGAATTTGTACAGGGGAAGTTTGTGTACGCAATACTACATTTTCATTGATATAGAATGTGTCTTGTGTATCACGGGCAGGATGATTTTTTGGAATATTCAATGCTTCAAAGTTGTAATAATCAGATTCTACTTCAGGGCCTTCTACAATATCAAAGCCCATGCCCACAAAGATTTCTTTGATTTCATCCAGTACAATGGAAAGCGGGTGTTTGGAACCCAGTTCTTTGTGTTTGCCTGGTAATGTGACGTCAATGGTTTCTCGCTTTAATCTTTGCTCCAGCAATGCTTCTTTTAAATGCGCTGCTTTTTTTGTAAATGTTTCTTCAATTGCTGCACGTACATCATTGGCTAATTGACCCATAATAGGACGTTCTTCGGGGGATAACTTTCCCATTTGTTTTAAAATAGCGGTAAGTTCTCCCTTTTTTCCAAGATATTTTACGCGCAGATTTTCCAGTCCTTGCTGGTCTTCTGCTTCTTCAATTGCCTTTAGTGCCAATTGGCGAATGGTTTCAAGCTGTTGCTTCATACAATTTGACATCCTTTCAAAAAGTTATCATAAACGGGATGATTTTGACATAAAAAAAGCCTTCATCCCTAAACAGGGACGAAGACGTATGCTCCGCGGTACCACCCTTATTTTTGTAAACCAAACACTCGTATGACCTGTAACGGGGTCTGCCGTCACAGCTTACTGTTTTGTTCGGCTGTGCCGCTCCAAAGGGAACTTCGCCATTTCCATACTGTAAATTTGATTTCAGCTGTTACAAATTCTCTCTGGTCAGCGGTAAATGGTTACTTTTCTTTTTCATCGCGTTATTTATAATAACTATACCATGTTTATGTCTTGTTTGCAAGATTTCCGCATAAACTGAAATGAGGATTCAAAGGGTTTGAATCATCTTTATAAGTTATTTACAATTTTTTTTGTAAATAACAGCATTTATTGAAACTATTATGCAAAAATGATATAATAAATTTATATAAAAAAGAAATGAGGCGTGATGATATGGAGGCTTGCCGTATCAGAGGAGCAGGCGTGTTGCTGCCTGTCAGTGCACTACCATCACCGTATGGAATAGGAACGCTGGGGAATGCAGCATATCGTTTTATTGATCAGTTACATGCAGCAGGGCAAACGTATTGGCAAGTGCTTCCGATAGGACCTACAGGGTTTGGAAACAGTCCTTACCAGTCTTATTCCGCGTTTGCGGGAAATCCTTATTTCATTGATTTAGACCGCTTGGCAGAACAAGGATTACTTACCCAAAATGATATCTTAAAATTCGATTGGGGAGAAAATCCATCTTGTATTTCTTATGACAAAATTGCAGAACATCGTTTACAATTGCTACAAATAGCATATGAAAACAGCAATCATTTATATCGTTCCGATTATATGGAGTTTTGTAAAAAACAGGAGCATTGGTTGGATGATTATGCACTTTTTATGGCTTGTAAAGACCATTTCGGACAATGTGAATGGCTCAAGTGGAATGCAGATATCAAAGAGCGTGATTCATCTGCATTGATGAATTATCGTATTTTGTTAAAAGAGAAAATTCAGTTTTGGAAATTTTGCCAGTATCACTTCTATCAACAGTGGAATGATGTAAAAACGTACGCAAATAAAAAAGGAATTTACATTATTGGAGATATTCCCATTTATCTTGCTTTGGACAGTTCCGATGTGTGGACACATCCTGAATTGTTTTTGTTAGATGACGAAAAGCAGCCCAAGGCGGTTGCAGGGGTACCTCCCGATGCATTTTCCGATACAGGTCAGTTATGGGGAAATCCGTTGTATGATTGGGACTATATGGAGCATACAGGATTTCAATGGTGGAAATATCGTATGGCTTGTTGCTCCGAGTTGTATGATTTTACCCGAATTGACCATTTCATAGGAATTGTGAGATACTATGAGATTCCTACAGGAGAAGAAAATGCGATAAAGGGTCAATGGCGGAAAGGACCGGGAGCAAAGCTGTTACATGCCATTCATGAGGTGATAGAGCCGCATCGTATAATTGCAGAAGATTTAGGTGTGTTAACAGATGAGGTCACTTCTTTGCGGAAACAAATGGGGTATCCGGGAATGAAGGTACTGCAATTCGGTTTTGACGGAAATCCTAAAAATGAGCATTTACCTCACAATTATGAAAAAGATACGGTTGCTTACAGTGGTACCCATGACAATGAAACCGTTTTGGGATATTTTTCAACACGGGAAGAAGAACACAAAAGAGCCTGCTTTTATTGTAATGCGACAGATTTAGAAGAATTGCCGAACGCATTTATGCGGATGTTATACGGCAGTGTTGCAGATATCGCCATGTTACAGATGCAGGATATATTGTCATTACCCAACACTGCAAGAATGAATTTTCCTTCTACCATAGGAGATAATTGGCAGTGGCGGTTAGAGTCGGAGCAATTTACGGATAACATAGCAGAGCATATGAGACAGCTTGCTCATATTTACGGACGATAAGCATATATATTGCTACAAGGCTGGGAGGATTGTATGAAAGCGTTAAACAATCAACAAACAAGAGAATTGGAACAATGGGCAGTTGATGAAGGAATACCGTATATTACATTGATGGAACATGCGGGAACTGCGGTCGCAGAATATATCAGCAGTCATTACAATATCAGAGAAAAGAGAACTGTGATTCTGTGCGGAAAAGGAAATAATGGCGGAGACGGTTTTGTTGCTGCAAGGAGACTGGATGCAGCAGGCGGGGAAGTGATTATTGCACTGGTGGACGGTTTGCCGAAAACGGATATTGCAAAAGAAACATTGTCCCGTATCAGGCAAACCAATGTTCAGGCGTTCAGTATTGCGGACGACCAAGAGCTTATCTTTGAACTGATACGTACAGCCGATGTATTGGTAGACTGTATTTACGGAATTGGATTTAAAGGGACTCCCGATGCACGTATGACAGAAGTGTTGGAGACAGCCAATTTGTCAGGAGCGGATAAAATTGCAGTAGATATTCCAAGCGGTATTGAATGTGATACGGGAACTGTGGACACCGTTTGTTTTCAGGCGGATGTTACCATTACGTTTACAACAATGAAAACAGCGCATTTATTATCTCCCGCAAAAGAATACTGCGGTGAAATTGTAGTTGCTGATGTTGGTATTCCTCATAATCTGGTGGCTCAGCAAGAAGCAGATATTGAAGTGGCAGAAGAATGGCAGATTGAGTCCATGTTCAAACCCAGAAAACAAAATACAAACAAAGGCGATTATGGTCACTTGCTTTGCATTTGCGGAAGTGAGGGAATGGCAGGCGCAGCAATTATGTGTGGAAAAGCGGCATTGCGCAGCGGAACAGGTCTGGTACATATGGTGGTTCCGAAAGAAATTTATCCGATTGTAGCAGGGCAGCTGACAGAACCGATTTATACGGTACTGTATCAGGAGCGTATGCTGCAGCAGTTAGACGAAGCAATGGAAAAGGCCACTGCTTGTGTCATTGGATGCGGAATGGGAACAAGTGAAACTGCCAAACTCATTTTGACCTATGTCTTAAAACATTTTAAGCATCCCATTGTGTTGGATGCCGATGCTTTAAATATTGTGTCTGAAGATATAGAATTGCTTCAGAATACCACAGTTCCGTTAATTTTAACGCCCCATCCGGGAGAAATGGCCAGATTATTAAAAATTACGGCCAAGGAAGTACAGCGAAACCGGCTGCAGATTTCCCGAGAGTTTGCTAAAAAACATGGAATTACGCTTGTACTGAAAGGCTCAGGAACCGTTGTTGCGGCGCATTACGGAAAAATAAGTATGAACCCTACAGGAAATGCCGGCATGGCAAAAGGCGGAAGCGGTGATGTACTGGCAGGCATGATAGGGGGCATATTGGCGCAGGGAGAAGCGCCGTTTGAAGCGGCAAGGACTGCTGTATATCTGCATGGTATGGCAGGAGATAAGTGTGCTGATAAATTATCTCAAATATCCATGCTTCCCACGGATATGATTGAAGAGTTACCAAGATTATTTTTAAAATTTGAGAAATAGGGTGGTTGCATTTGAAAAAGGCAATGCAAGCTTTTTTATGCAGTGGATTGGTGCTGTTCGTTGCACTGTTTGCTGTAGGATGTCAATCGTCAGGTAATGGCGGGTCGTTAAAAGCAGAGCAAATTGTCTTTGATATGGAATGTCAAATATCTGTGTCGGCTTCAGAAAAAGAAGTCGCTTGCGGAACGTTGAAAAACAGTGGCACAGAAACTATTTTTATACTTACAAGCCCTGAAACAGCCAAAGGATTGTGTTATCAGGATATTAACGGTATAGTTCAGATATCTCTCAATGACTTGTCGATTGACGGAGCTGAAGCTTTATTGCCGGAATACAGTTGGTTTTCACAGCTGGTGTCAGTATTGCGTTATGCAAAGGAACAACCTCAGCTATTGGAAAGCCAAGGAAATGGTCAGTTTTCAGGCAGTACGGAACAAGGTGTGTCCTTTGTAGTTACTGCAAGAAATAAAGGAACTGTAGAATCTATTACAGTTGACCGATACCAAATTAAATTTTTGTAAGTTATTTCGGTATCATTGATACCAACATTTGTGTATTCAAGAATAAAAATGATAAAGTAAGAGGCGGTTGTATTTAAGGTCTCTATTTGAATTTGTAGAATCATTTATGTTGATGTTACTGGTACGATTTTATAGATAGCATAGAAATAACATCGTTTTCATAAGGTAGTAACATAACAGAAAAAGCTCATGTTGTAGGAAAAATCTTATATCACATGAGCTTTTTATTTTCGTTGTGATTAGATGTACATACAAGTGTTCCGCATAGTTCCTAAATACAAGACAGAGCATTTATTTTTGCCGGCGACGAAAGGCACTCCTAAACATTCCCAGAAGGGCACCGAAGAAGAACCTAAGTAATACCACAGGAAGGGATAAAAGATTCATCGCCGAACCCACTAAACTCTGTACAGGGTCTTTTTTATTTGTTCTAGGTGTAAAAATGGTGTGTTTCCGGTGCTTTTAGGGAAAGTACCAAAGTCGGAAAATCAGGCCAAGCGGCGGTTTGATGCGGCAAAGGAGAGGGCGGGACGATATGGGAGTTTGCCCTTTTAGGGATATATGAGGCTGCCCTTTAACAGCTGAAACGTTTATAAAATGTTTTGAAATTTGCTGATAGAGTACGGAAGAATCTTTAAAAGTATTCATTGAAATATTAGGATAGAATTTCTGATAACAGTTCAGTCTGTTTTTAACAGAGCAAAATAAAAAGAAAAAATAATAGGAGGAAAGTCTATGGGAAAATAATAACTTGTTATGATTCATGCGAATGATTCTGTTGAAGAGGTAAAAATTGAAAAAGATAGTATTTTTA
>OLGF01004045.1_pt1 | contig 11340 bp, 11 predicted proteins | sample 1604971 | NCBI WGS metagenome assembly OLGF01 (sample SAMEA3888902, study PRJEB22519) | human gut metagenome | biome: human gut; feature: human-associated habitat; material: faeces | place: Denmark | collected 2011 | reverse complement strand
GGCCAACAGGCCGATTCAGGGCGCGCTTTTTCAATTTGACGTTTCCGCCAGCCGCGCAGCCGGTCAATCTCTGCCGCGAGAAGCGCCCGTGGCTGCGCGGCCGGCGGGCACGCCTTCCGCGCGGCCTCCCTGCACTACGCGCAGCGCGGGCGCAGGCTCCCGCGTCATGGCCGGGCCGTGTACGGGCCGCGGCTGCTGCACGCGGGGCATAAGGCCCTGCTGCGCCGCGAGCATGGCAGCACGGCGGCGTGCCAGCCTGCGCTTTTTGCGCTGCGCCTTAACGTACGCCACATAAGCGATGCGCCCGGCCACCAGAGCGGCCAGTAAAAGAAAGATACAAAACAGCACGCCCAGCACCTTGAGCGCGACCTCCCACCAGGCGGGCCTGTCCACAAATTCCTTCGCATTGGCGTCCAAAAGCGCGGACACTGCGCTCTCGTCGATGCCCAACGTATAAACGCCGATCTCGCGGTTCATACAACTCCCGGCCGAAAGGCCCTCCCTCAGGCTGACCGTCATTGCTGCGGTGAACGGCTCGTCCACCATGTAGCGCTCCGGCGTATCAAACGTGACCTGCACGTCATCCGCAGCCAGCGCACTGTGGAGCAGGAACGTGTAGCCCTCCTCCGAAAGGGCCAGCGGCGCGCTGCCCACCGAGGGCGCTCCTTCGGCGTAATACACCGGCACCTGCGGGGACGTAATATCCGAAGCCGCCAGCGTGACGGGCGTGAAATGATCGAAGCAATAATCCAGCAATGCGATGCTGTCGGAAAACTTGTCATACTTTTTTGCGCTTCCCATCACCACGCAGATCAGACTTCTGCCGCTGCGGGTGACGGTTTCCACCATCGTGTAGCCCGCCTCCTCCGTCCAGCCGCTCTTACCGCCGGTGGTGCCCTCATACTGGTATTTGTTCGTTACCAGCATGCAGTTATCGGTGCCAAACAGACGCTCCTGCTCCTGCTTGTTGGTGGGCTGCATGGTATAGGACGTTGCGCCGAACAACTCGGAAAAGCCCGGCACCGTCATCGCCCACTGTGTCAGGCGGGCCATGTCGTAGGGTGTGGTGTAGTGGTCGGCGCTGTGCAGGCCGTTGGCATTTACAAAATGGGTGCCCGCCAGGCCCAGCTCCGCGGCTTTGGCGTTCATCAACTCCACAAACGCCTCCATGCTGCCGGCGGTGTACTCTGCCAGCACATTGGCCGCGTCGTTGGCACTGGCCAGGATCGTGGCATGGAACAGATCGTTGAGAGACACGACCTCTCCCGGCTGCAGCGCGACATGGGACGAGCCCGCCTCCAGCGAATAGACCGCGTCCGGGCTGACCGTGACCTGCTGCGTCATGTCGCCGCCGCATTTTTCCATAGCCAGCGCCAGCGTCATAATCTTCGTGATACTGGCTGGATAATTCCGCTCGGCGCCGCCCTTCTGTACGAGCACCTGCCCCGTCTGTGCATCCATGACAAGGTATGCGTGCGCCGTCACCTCCGGCGGCACGGTGCTGCTTTCGGCGTACACCGGCCAAGCCAGACCCGCCGCCAGCGCCAGCGTCAGGATCATCCCCAGCAGTTTCTTCACTCGCCGCACTCCTCACCTCTGCTTTCAGCGCTTCCACCGAAAACAGGTTAAAGTTATCAATGGTATTATACAATTTGTATATCACAAGTGCAAGCCTTCCGCCGCCTATTTCCAGTGTTTTCACATTTTCGGCGGCTCATGCCTGCCCGGCCAGCGTTTTCGCCAGCGCCAGCAGCGCTTCCGGGAAGTTGATCTGCGGCGCGGCGATGACCGCGTCCAGCAAGCCCCGCAGGACCCATGCCTGCCGTCCGCCCCGAATGTGCGCCGCCGTCAGCTCCGCACTGGTGACGGCGAGCTGGGCGGGAAGGTAAGGCTCACGGGAGAGGCGCAGCGCCGCGTACAGTGCGGGCTGGCTGTTCCAGCGCGGGTCCGCCAGAGCCAGCGTGCGCGCGGCGGCGTCATAGTCCAGCGCCTCCGGCAGGCGGCTCAGCACACGCTTCAGCTCCTGCCGGTCCGCGGGCGGTGTTTTGCGGGCGGCAAGCACGTCCAGAGCAGCCATCAGCTCCGGCAGAGCGGCGTCCAGTTCCAGCGCGGCGCACAGGGATGCGTCCCGCACGGCGGATGTCCCGCACCGCCGCAGATACAGCCACCACCGCGCCATAGGCACGGCGGGCGCCTCCGCCAGGCCATGCAGACAGGGCGCGCGCTGCGGCAGCCCGAAAGATGCATACGCCCCTGCGGCGCACAAAACGCCCAGCGCTTCGGGTGCGCCGGAGAGCAAAAGCCGCTGTGCCGCTGCACCCGCTGCGCGCCCGGACAGGCTCCTCACGCCCGGCGCAGCCCCGGCCGCAGCCAGCAGCGTGTCCGCCTCCAGCTCCAGTCCCTGCTCCGCCGCCAGCACGAACAGCTCCAGCACCCGCCGCACATCCGCCGCATAGTAGGCCCCCGGGTCGTCCGCCGTGCAGCGGAGCACACCGTCCCATATCATATGCGCGCCTGCAAACTCCACATCCATCCGTATCCGCGCCCCTTTGCTTCCGGTTTTGTTTTTTCCAGTATACCAGAAAATGCCCTTTCCGGCCAAATTTACGGGAAATTGTTTATTTTACCGTCAAATCAATATATAATGTTAAAAGAACAAGGCGTATTTTTACGAGGTGATAGATATGAACGCATTCGACAGCAAACTGCTGGACGGCAAAACCAAGCTGCACTTTGTGGGCATCGGCGGCAGCGGCATGTTCCCGCTGGTGCAGATCCTGCATGAAGTGGGCTATGAGATCACAGGCTCGGACGTGAACGAGGGCGATATCATCGACCGCGAGCGCAAGCTGGGCATCCCGATCTCCATGGGACACAAGGCCGAAAACGTGCACGGAGCCGAGCTGGTGGTGTATACCGCCGCCATCATGAAGGGCAACCCGGAGATCGAAGAGGCCCACCGGCTGGGTATCCCTACCGTGGAGCGCAGCATCCTTCTGGGCTATGTGGCCAACACCTACCCCCATCCCATCTGCATCGCGGGCACACACGGAAAAACCACCACCACGGCCATGACAACGCAGATCATGGTGATGGCTCACGCGGACCCCGCCGCCGTCATCGGCGGCAAGCTGCCGCTCATCGACGCCTACGGCCGCTACGGCACAGGGCGCGAGATCGTGGTGGAGGCATGCGAATACAGCAACACCTTCCTGCATCTGGTGCCCTATATCTCGGTGCTCCTGAACGTGGACGCGGACCATCTGGAATTCTTCAAGACCATGGAGAACCTGGAGGAATCCTTCCGCAAATTCGCACTGCTCACCACGCACACCGTCATTGCCAACCTGGACGACGCCAATACCGTTAAGGTCATACACAATCTGGACCGCCACATCCGCACCATCGGCATCGACACGCCCGCGGATTACCGCGCCGTGCATGTGCGCGAATACCGCCCATCGTTCTTCTGCTTCGACGTGCAGGTACTGGGTGTGCCCGCAGTGCACATTGAACTTTCGGTGCCCGGACGCCACAATGTGTACAATGCGCTGGCCGCTTTCGCATGCGCCACGATGTCCGGCTGCACGGCCGACGAGTGCGCCCGGGGCATCAACGCATTCCGGGGCGCCGGCCGCCGCTTTGAGTTTCTGGGAGAGGTAAACGGCGTGACCATCGCCGACGACTACGCCCATCACCCCACCGAGTTGGAGGCCACGCTGCGCGCCGCCAAGGAAATGGACTACAAACGCGTGTGGGCCGTGTTCCAGCCCTTCACCTACACCCGCACGCAGATGCTGCTGGACGATTTTGCCCGGGTGCTGCAGATCGCGGACAAAGTGGTGATGACGGAGATCATGGGCAGCCGGGAACGCGCGGAGGATTACGCCGTCCGAACAAAGGACCTTGCCGCCAAGGTCCCCGGCAGCGTGTGGTACGACACCTTTGACGAGGTCGTGGACCATGTGATGAAAAACGCCCGGCCGGGCGACCTTGTCATCACGCTGGGCTGCGGCGATATCTATAAAGCCGCAAAAAAGATGGTCGCCTGGGAAGCGTAAGGCGCACCCTGCGAAAAGCCCGGTCCCCACAGCGGGGCCGGGCTTTGCAGTTTTGCACACGGAAAAGCGGCGCCCGGCATGCAGCATGCCAGGCGCCGCTTTGTTCTGTCTGAAAGGTCCAGGGCAATACCGCACAATTCTAAGTGCTGAATTGAGCCGGCAGATTTTTTGGCAATTTAAACAAAAAACGCAGCGAATACTTTGTGTATTCACGAGGTTTTTTGTGACAACTGCCGGAAAATATGCAAGCGGGGCGGCACTTAAGGCGACAGCCATGAATTGTGCGGTGCTGCCCTAGAACGTCTCCAGCCCGAAGCTGATTTCCAGCGCCTCGTCCACACGGCGCTGCACGTCGGGGTCTATCTGCCCCGCCCGCTCCCGCAGACGGCGCTTGTCCAACGTGCGCACCTGCTCCAGCAGGACTACGCTGTCCCGCGTGAGGCCCCCGGTGCCCGCCTTGATGCCAATGTGGGTGGGCAGGTTCGTCTTATCCTGCTTGGACGTGATAGCCGCCGCGATCACCGTGGGGCTGTGGCGGTTGCCCACGTCGTTCTGCACGATAAGTACGGGGCGCACGCCGCCTTGCTCGCTGCCAACGACAGGGCTCAGGTCGGCGTAAAATACCTCGCCGCGCTTTACTTCCTTGTGCTCCAATCAAAAACCTCCCTGCGTGAAAAACTTCCTGCTTGCCGACAAGAATAGCTTTCCCGCGCCGGGAGGCGCTTAATCACATGCGCCAAAACACGGCACATTGTTCCGTTTTTCGCCGCGCTTACAGCACCGTCTGGCCATTCACCACCAGCCGGAAGGAAAGGCTCAGCTTTTCAGCGGCCTTGCGGCACAGCAGCATGCGCTCGAGGAATATTTCAAAATAATCGATGACGGGCGACATACCGGTGTCCAGCTGCAGGTCCAGCACTACGGCCTTTCCGGCGGCGTCCAGCGTGGTGCTGGCCTTTTCCACCGCGTAGTTCACACGGTCGTGGATGTCAAAGGTGGCCTTGTCCCGGTTGCGCACGCGGGTGCGGCGCACGTCCGTTTTGTCAGCCAAAATCAGCGCGGCGGCCACAGCGTTCACGGGGAAGGCCGTGCTTTCGTCGTGGTTGCCGATGGCCGAGCACACGGTTGCGATCTCATCCGCGGGCATGCCCAGCTTGTCCAGAATACGGAACGCCATCACCGCGCCGCTCTGGGCATGGTCGATGCGGTTGATGACGTTGCCGATGTCGTGCATATACCCGGCGATCCACGCCAGCTCCTGCATGCGCCGGGGATAGCCCAGGTCGGCCATGATCTTTTCGGCAAAATGCGCAACGCGCGTCACGTGTGCGTAGCTGTGCTCAGTATAGCCCAGCGCGGCCAGCGCTTCGTCTGCCTTTTCAATGTAAGTGCGGATCTGTTCGTTTTGTTTGATCTCGGTTGGTGTTATCATGCTTTGTTGCTCCCATTTTTCAAATCACAGGCGGCGCGCCATTCCAGCGCGTCGCGCTCCACCGCCCCAACAAAGGCGTCCTTGCCGTCGCAGTAGCCGTCGATGTCATAAGGGAACCGGGCCGCCAGTTCCAGCTTGAGCGCGCCGTAAGCCGCCGCGCGGGCGGGATGGGCGCGCAGATAATCCCGCACGGCCAAGTGCCGCGCAATGGCGTGCACATCGTCCGAGGCAAAAATATGCATCTGATGCGTCCGTTCATCGCCGCCCTTGCGCAGATACCTGCGGCCCGGAATGCCGAACTCGCCCAAATATTCGTAGCCCAACGCCTCGAAATCCGCGCGGCATTCATCGGCCTCCGTGACGGCCCGCACCACCGGCATAATGTCGATGACGGGCTTTGCAGCCAGCCCGGGCACCGCCGTGCTGCCGATGTGATGGATGGCCGTGAGCCGCTGTCCCAGCACCCCCGCGATGGCCTGCGCCTCCGCTTCATAAAGGCCAGACCAGGCTGGGTCGTAAGGCACTACCGTAATGTGCTGCATTCCGGTTCCTCCTTCAGGGAGGCCGATGCCTCGCGCCGCTCCAGCACCACAAAGGCCGCGGCGGTGCCGCCCTCGTGGGTCAGCGAAAGATGCGCCGTCAGGCCGCGCGCCTGCATCAGCGCCGCCGCCCGGCCTGAAAAGGAAAAATACGGCGCGCCGTTTTCATCCCGCAGCGCCTCGGCCTCGCACAGTGCGAACTCCCGCAAAAGCCCTGTGCCAAGTGCCTTGCCGAAGGCTTCCTTTGCGGCAAAATTGGCCGCCGCCGTCTGCGGGCGCATGCCCCGGCCCTTCAGCAAAGCGCGCTCCGCAGGGCCGTATACCTTTTCCAGAAAGCCCGGCCGCTTGATGCTTCGCGCAACGCGCGCCTCGCTTACCATGTCCACGCCGATGCCCATGATCATCCGCCGCTCCCCCTCGTTTCCCTTCCACACTGCGCTCTAGTTTCAGTATATCCCATCCGCGTGCAAAAAGGAAGCGGAGGAATGTAAAATCCGTCGCTGCAAAATGCAAAAAAGGAAAAGAGATGCCCGGGGAAAAGCTATGTAAAGTTCTGTTGCTTTACAGAAAACGCAGCCCCGGCAAACGCCTTTTTGCACCGCGCCCTTTCCTTTTATCATATACCATTCCGCCGCTCCGCCATTTCCTCCGCGTCCGGCGTCCTTCTGCCAAAAAAGCCTTGCAATCCGGCGCAAAGGCTTGTATAATAAATGCGTCAAACATGTTGACTGAGAGAGTACGCGCGAGGTTCTGTCCTCCTGCAGAGAGGGGCGCCGCAGGCTGCAAGCGCCCGGGGATGGTTTCGCGCCGAAGTTCACTCACGAGTGGCTTTGCTGAAGGCTGCGGCTGGTAGGCAGAGACGGGTGTTCCCGTTACAGAACAACAGAGTGTTTGCTCTTGTACAATCGTACGGCAAAAACGTGGGTGGTACCGCGGAGTTTACGAACAGGTAAGCTTCGTCCCTGTCAAAGCGCAGGGGCGGGGCTTTTTCTTTTTCCGCTTCGTCCCGCAAAACATACAAAGGAGAGAACGGTATGAAGGAAGCATTGCAAAACATCCGGCAAAGCGCGGACGCGCTGATTGCCCAGGCGGCCGACGCCGCCGCCGTGGACGAACTGCGCGTGCGCTTTCTGGGCAAGAAGGGCGAGCTGACGGCCATTTTAAAGCAGATGGGCCGGCTTTCCGCCGAGGAACGGCCCGTCGTCGGCGCGCTGGCCAACGAGGTGCGCGAGGCCATCACAGCCGATATCGCGCGCCGCACCAAAGAGCTGGAAAGCGCGGCGCTCGCCGCGCGCCTGGCCGCGGAGGAAATCGACGTAACGCTGCCGGGCAAAGCGCCCGCGCAGGGCAAGCGCCACCCTTTCGAGCAGGTGCTGGGCGAGCTGAAGGAAATTTTTCTGGGCATGGGCTTCGACATCGTTTCCGGCCCCGAGGTGGAGCTGGACCACTACAATTTTGAAATGCTCAATATGCCCAAGAGCCACCCGGCCCGGGACACCCAGGATACGTTCTATTTCACCGAAAACGTGCTGCTGCGCACGCAGACCAGCCCCATGCAGATTCGCACGATGGAAAAGCAGAAGCCGCCCATCCGCATCATCTGCCCGGGCCGCGTTTACCGCTCCGACGCGGTGGACGCCACACACAGCCCCATTTTCCACCAGTGCGAAGGCCTTGTGGTGGATAAGGGCGTGACGTTCAGCGATTTGAAAGGCACGCTGGAGCTTTTCATCAAAAAGCTGTACGGCGAAGAAACGCGCGTGCGCTTCCGCCCGCACCACTTCCCCTACACCGAGCCGTCCGCCGAAATGGACATGAGCTGCTTTAAGTGCGGCGGCAAGGGCTGCAGCATGTGCAAGGGCGAGGGCTGGATCGAGATCCTCGGCTGCGGCATGGTGCACCCGCAGGTGCTGGAAAACTGCGGCATCGACCCCGAGGTGTATTCCGGCTTCGCCTTCGGCGTGGGGCTGGAGCGCATCGCCATGATGCGCTACGGCATCGACGATATGCGCCTGCTGTACGAAAACGACCTGCGTTTTCTCAAACAATTCTGAACAAAGGAGTGTATAGACCATGAAAATGCCGATGAACTGGGCGAAAGAGTTCGCCGAATTTGAATGCACTCCCCAGGAATTTGCCGACCGCATGACCATGAGCGGCAGCAAGGTGGAAACCTACGAGTGCGAGGCCGACGGCATAAAAAACGTCGTCGTGGGCAAAATTTTGGAGATCGTCCCCCATCCGGATTCCGACCATATGGTAGTGTGCCAGGTGGACGTGGGCCGCGATGCGCCGGTACAGATCGTCACAGGCGCAAACAACCTGAAGGTGGGCGACCTTGTGCCCGCCGCACTGCACGTGGCAAAGTTGCCCGGCGGCAAGGAGATCCGCAGGGGTAAGCTGCGCGGTGTGGAATCGGGCGGCATGCTGTGCAGCCTGTCCGAGCTGGGCCTTACTACACACGATTTTCCAAACGCCGTCGAGGACGGCATTCTGGTGCTGGACGAGGAATGGCCCGTGGGCACAGACGCTGTGAAGGCGCTTGGTATGGACGACGTGTGCGTGGATTTTGAGATCACGCCCAACCGGCCCGACTGTCTGGCCGTGCGCGGTCTGGCGCGGGAGGCCGCCGCTACCTTCGGCGTGCCCTTTCTGGACCACGAGCCGCAGGTAAAACCCGGCCACGGCGATGTGAACCGCTTTTTGAAGGTAGACATTGAAAACCCCGGACTGTGCTACCGTTATGTGGGCGCAGTGGTGGAAAACGTGCGCGTGAAGCCCAGCCCCCGCTGGATGCGCGAGCGCCTGCGCCTGTGCGGCGTGCGCCCCATCAACAACCTGGTGGACATCACCAACTATGTCATGCTGGAATACGGCCAGCCCATGCACTGCTTCGACTATAAATATGTAAACGGCGGGCACATTACCGTGCGCAACGCGAAGCCCGGCGAGGAAATTGAAACGCTGGACGGTGCAAACCGCACGCTGGGTGAGGAAATGCTCGTCATCGCCGACGAAAAAGGCCCCATCGCCGTGGCGGGTGTCATGGGCGGCGAGTTTTCCGGCGTGTATGACGACACCACCACCATCGTGTTCGAAAGCGCCATGTTCAACGGCCCCTCCGTGCGCACCACGGCCAAAAAGCTGGGCATGCGCACCGAGGCCAGCGGCCGCTATGAAAAAGGGCTGGACCCCAACGGCTGCCGCCGCTGCCTGGACCGTGCGCTGGAGCTGGTGCAGCTTCTGGACGCGGGCGACGTGGTGAACGGCGTGGTGGACGTCTGGGTGCACAAGCGCGAAGAACGCCGCATCCCCTTGCGCGTGGATGCGGTGAACCGCCTGCTGGGCACGCAGCTGGACAAAGCGCAGATGGTAAATATCCTGCTGCCGCTGGGCTTCGGGATGGACGGCGACGATATTGTCATCCCTTCCAGCCGCTGGGATATGGAGCGGGACTGCGACGTGGCCGAAGAGGTTGCCCGTTTTGTGGGCTACAACAAAATGCCCAGCACGGCCATCCGGGGCGTGGCCAGCGCCCGCCCCACCGAGCGCCAGACCTTCCATGAAACGCTGATGAACGCGCTGGTGGGCTACGGCATGTACGAGATCGAAACCTTCAGCTTTTACAGCCGAAAGGCCTTCGACGCCGTCAATCTGCCGGAAAACGACCCACTGCGCAACGCGCTGGTCATCTCGAACCCTCTGGGCGAGGACACCAGCATCATGCGCACCACGGCGCTGCCCAGCATGATGGATGTAATCGCGCGCAACTGCAACGCCCGCGCCGCCGAGTGCGCGCTGTTTGAGGACACCACCACCTATACCCCCAACGCCGACCCGGACCAGCTCCCCACCGAGACGGAAACCCTGATGCTGGGCGCCTACGGCGCGGGCTGGGATTATCTCGGCCTGAAGGGCGTGGTGGAAAAGCTGCTGGAAACGGCCCGCGTTGCAGACGCGCGCTTTGCGCGCAACACGGCGGGCACATCGTATCATCCGGGCCGCTGCGCGGATATCTGGCTGGGCGAAGATAAGCTGGGAACCATTGGCGAGGTACACCCCGCCGTGCTGGCCAACTACGGCGTAAAGCCGCGCGTTGTGGCCGCCGAGCTGCGCATGGACGTTCTGTTCGCTCACCGCGGCGGCACCCCCGCGTTCAAGCAGCTGCCCAAGCACCCGGCCATTACCCGTGACCTTGCGCTGGTGGCGGACGACGCCGTGCCCGCGGCAGACATCGCGTCGCGCATCCGTAAGGCTGCCGGAAAAGCGCTGGAAAGCCTGACGCTGTTCGACGTATACACCGGCGAGCATATGGCTCCGGGCAAAAAGAGTCTGGCGTACAGTCTGGTTCTGCGCGCGGCGGACCGCACGCTCACCGACGAAGAAGCCGAAAACGCCGTGAAAAAGGTACTGGCGAACCTGGCGGAGATCAGCGTGGAACTGCGCAGCTGAAAATGGGGTTCGAACCGGAATGGGGCTGCCGGTAAGCCCGGCGCCAATGCTTCTCAGGCGCTGCTTTGCCGGCAGCCCCCAATACCGATTGCGGCGTTTTTGCCCCAAATGCTTGCATCGGCGGCTCTTTTAGGCTACAATATAGATTGATACCGAACGCTTTTGTAGGAGGGAATGAGAGTATGAGCGAACCGACCACCATCTTCTCCATTTACGATGATAAGGACCGCGAGATCCGCGCCGTGCTGACGGAGGTTTACCGCGCCCTGAAGGAGAAAGGCTACAACCCCATCAACCAGCTTGTGGGGTACATCCTCTCGGAAGATCCCACCTATATCACTACTTATCAGGGCGCCCGCTCCCTGATCCGCAAGATCGACCGCGACGATCTGCTGCAGGCGCTGCTGAAAAGTTACCTCGGCGAATAATCTTAAAAGGAGACCCGTTTCATGGCTTTTACACCCAAACTCACATATAAGGGCCGTCCGCTGGTGCGCTGCAAAAACGACATCTATTACGGCAGCCTGTCGGACCCGTATGTCATCTTCATGCAGGTGCTCACCAGCAAGGAAGAAAACGGCGTGCAGGTGGCGGACCGCATCCACGTTACGCTGCTGTCCACCGACACCACCAAAAGCCCCATCGAGCGCATGAAGAAGCAGAGCGACAAAAACGGCCTGTGGAGCGCGCTGGAGATCGGCACCATCTGGTTGGAGAAATCCCTGCTGGACGCGAAAAAGGAAGAGAAAAAATAATCGGCGAAGCCGGGCGGGGAAAAACTCCGCTCGGCTTTTTTGTGTACAATAAATATCCCCCGGCAAAGCCGGGGGTTTTTCATATGCGGGCATAGCCCTAG
>OLGF01004043.1_pt1 | contig 11348 bp, 13 predicted proteins | sample 1604971 | NCBI WGS metagenome assembly OLGF01 (sample SAMEA3888902, study PRJEB22519) | human gut metagenome | biome: human gut; feature: human-associated habitat; material: faeces | place: Denmark | collected 2011 | reverse complement strand
TCCTGGCCATCCTGGAGCGATATCGGAAAAGTATTTCCTCCCGATGGATGTTCCCATCTCCGAGAAAAGAGGACTCCCCACTGGACCCCGCCGCGGTGCGGAAGAAGCTGTCCGCCGTGCTGAAGCGGGCTGGCTGCCCCGCCGCCCGCTTCCACGATTTGCGGCACACTTTCGCCACCAGCGCCCTGGAGCACGGCATGGATGTAAAGACCCTGTCCACAGTCATTGGCCATGTGTCCAGCGCCACTACCCTGAACACCTACGCTCACATCACTGACACCATGAAGCAGAAGGCGGCGGACAAAATCGACCGGGCCATCACCGGGACAGAACCGCCGCATGAGGAAACGCCGAAACCGCTTGGCAGGACTGCCTTTCAGCCGGTCAAGGGCAAGTACCGCAAACCGGGCACCGGGTGTATCTCCCAAATCAATGGCCACCTGTGGGAGGGTCGCTACTCCCCCAAGGTCAACGGCAAGCGCATGGCCCGGAACGTCTACGCGACAACGGAGGCCGAGTGCGAGGCGAAGCTGGCCGAACTGATCCGGGAGATGAAGGCGGAGATTGCCGCGCTTCAGACACAGAGCAAAGCCAGCTGAATATAGCAAACCGCCCTCCGGGAGCAAAGCTTCCGAGGGCGGTTTTTCTCTGTCTGTGGCTGAAACTGTGGTCATTCGGAAAACGCATGACCTCTCGATTTAAAAAAGCAAGCTAAAAGTTGCAAAAACCGCCGTTTTCTCTAGAAAACAGCGGTTTTTGTGGTGGACGATACAGGACTTGAACCTGTGACCTCCCGCACGTCAAGCGGATGCTCTACCAGCTGAGCTAATCGTCCGAACAGCATGGACTATTATATATGCCGCTGGGTGGAATGTCAAGTGTTTTTTCTCGATTTCCGGAGAAAAATATGAAAAAGGGAAATGCGAAAATTTCCAAATTTTTCGTGAAAAAAGCAAAAAGATGTGTTACACTGAAAGCATAGATCTTGATACCTGTGAGGAGGATTTCTATGTTAAAGCTTGATCTGTCTCAGCTGGCCGGATTTCTGCCCCAGGGCTACGCGGTCTCCCGTCAGACCGGCCTGAAGAAAGCGGCCGACATGCTGGCCGCCGGCAACGGCCCCGGGGGGGATTTCACCGGCTGGGTGGCCCTGCCGGAGCAGTACGACCGGGAGGAGTTCGCCCGCATCCAGGCGGCGGCGGAGCGCATCAAAAAGCAGTCCCAGGTCCTGGTGGTGGTGGGCATCGGCGGCTCCTACCTGGGTGCCCGGGCGGTCATCGAGCTGCTGTCCTTCCCCAACTATAACCTGAAGGTGAAGGACACCCCCGACATCTACTTTGCGGGCAACGGACTGTCCACCGACGCGCTGCTGGAGCTGATCGCCCTCATCGGAGACCGGGACTTCTCGGTGAACGTGATCTCTAAATCAGGGACCACTACCGAGCCTGCGGTGGCTTTCCGGATCTTCAAGGGGATGCTGGAGCAGAAGTACGGCAAGGAGGGAGCCAGAGAGCGGATCTACGCCACCACCGACCGGGCCAGAGGGGCACTGAAGGGCCTGGCGGACCAGGAGGGGTACGAGACCTTCGTAGTGCCTGACGCCGTGGGCGGCCGCTACTCCGTGCTCACCGCAGTAGGGCTGCTGCCCATCGCCGCGGCGGGGATCGATATCGCCGCCCTGATGGAGGGCGCGGCCCGGGCCATGAAGGAGCTGTCCATCCCAGGAATGGACAACCCTGCCTGGCAGTATGCCGCCGCCCGGCACGCCCTGTATGAGAGCGGCAAGTCGGTGGAGCTGCTGGCCTGCTATGAGCCCAGCTTCCGCTTCTTCGCGGAGTGGTGGAAGCAGCTCTACGGCGAGAGCGAGGGCAAGGAGGGCAAGGGCCTGTTTCCGGCCAGCGTGGAGTTCACCGCTGACCTGCACTCCATGGGCCAGTACATCCAGCAGGGCCAGCGCCTGATGTTCGAGACTGTGGTCCGCTTCGAGCCCAAGGGCACCTTCCTTATCCCGGACGACCCGGAGAATGTGGACGGGCTGAACTTCCTGTCCGGCAAGCCCCTGTCCTTTGTGGCGGAGCAGGCCCTGCGGGGGACCATCCTGGCCCATGTGGACGGCGGCGTGCCCAACATCCTGATCCGGATGCCCCAGATCAGCGAGAGCTCGGTGGGTTACCTGATCTATTTCTTCGAGTATGTGTGCGGCCTGTCCGGCTACCTGCTGGGGGTCAATCCCTTTGACCAGCCCGGCGTGGAGGCCTATAAGAAGAACATGTTCGCTCTGCTGGGCAAGCCAGGCTATGAGGAGATGAAGCAGAAGCTGGAGTCCCGGCTTTGAGCCCTCCCTGGACAGATCCCAAAAAATTCACAAAGAATCCGGTTGAAAAAAACGGTTCGATATGGTAAAGTGATAGCAAGGAAGGGACCAGCTTCCCACGTTTAACATCGTAAGGAGTGAGTAACATGATTAGAGTAATCATGGGTAAGAAGGGCTCCGGCAAGACCAAGCAGATGATCGACATGATCAACAACGCCGTCCAGACCGAGCACGGCAATGTCGTCTGCATCGAGCGGGGCTCCAAGCTGACTTATGACATCCACTATCAGATCCGTCTGGTGGAGGCCAGCAGCTACGATATCGACAGCTATGCCACCCTGAAGGGCTTTGTCAGCGGTCTGTACGCTGGCAATTATGACATCACCCATATCTTCATCGACAGCCTGTGCAAGATCGTTCCCGGCCCCTGCGACAACGAGACCGAGAAGTTTCTGGATTGGCTGAACGCCTTTGGCGAGAAACATGGCATCAAGTTCACCATCACCATCAGTGACGACGCCTCCCTGGCCCCCGAGGGAATCAAGAAGTATTTCTAAAGACCTCCCCCCGTCTGAATGAGATAAAAAGAAGCCCGGGCACTCCTGTTTTGGATGTGCCCGGGCTTTTTGCGCCTGCCGAGAGGCGGGAGCGCCCCCCTTCTGCCGGCGCGGTCCCTTATTTCGGGACCAGGGAGAAAACTCCGACAGGAAGAGATGTCCAATAGGGTTGACAGGGGAAGGAAAAGGGAGTATTCTATGACTGAAATTAGAACATATGTTCTATATAAAAGGGAGTAAAAAAGCATCCGAAGACAGGCGGCCTTGCGGTCCCGGACCGGCAGGGCCGCCGTTCCGCCCGTAAAGGGGGCCGCTGGACCGAAAGGAGTGTGGGGGACGGCTTGCTCATATCATTTGACATCCATTTCCGGCCGCTTCGGGCTGGTGGAAGCAGAAAACCCTAAAAGGCTTGAAAATAAGCACTTTTAGGGTCAAAAAAAGAGCAGGATCGATGGGAGGTGAGGGTCAAATAGAATCACAGAGAGGCGGCGGACGGCATGTTTTTTGTCCTGAGGATAAAAAACATGGCCGCAAAGCGAACTTTGCGGCCATGTGGTGGAGGAGGGTGGATTCGAACCACCGAAGCGAAACGCAACAGATTTACAGTCTGCCCCCTTTGGCCACTCGGGAACTCCTCCATATGAAATTGTGGAGCTGGTGGACGGATTCGAACCCCCGACCTGCTGATTACAAATCAGCTGCTCTACCGGCTGAGCTACACCAGCACTTGTCAAGACGGCTGTCCAACAGCAAGGGATACTATAACAGACGTCTCGGCTTTTGTCAAGTATTATTTTGAGAGGAGAGAGAAAAAATTTACCAAACAGAGGAGAAGATCCAAATAGTCCGGCGGAGCCGGGGGCCGTACCCGCCGCTGCGGGACATCCAGCAGGCGCGGCCTGTGCTGGTATGCCCGAGGTGCGGCGGGGAGCAGTACCGCTGTGACCAGCTGGTCTGGGCGGACGGAGGACTGCTGTGCGCCGCCTGCGCCGCAAAGAGGGAAGAGGAGGAGTGCGTGAGATGACCTTGTTGGAGCTTTCGGTGGAGTACCGGGACCATGCCCGGGCGCTGGACTTCCGCATCGTCCAGCTGCGGGATGCCTGGGAGCACACCATGGACGAGGGGGAGCGATGCATGCTGGCCGAGCGGATCAGGGTGCTGTCCACCATGCTGCGGGAGGCCCGGGAACTGGCAGTGCTCTGTGAGCGCTACTACGACAGGGGGTACCGGAGAAATGTCAAATACACGATATAGGCGGGGCAAGCTGTACGCCGCGGATATGGCGGTGTACACCCGGCAGATGGCTGCGGACAACAGCGCCGAGCTCAGCCGGCTCAAGCGCAACCTGATCCGGGCCCTGAAGGAGGACGTCACGCCCAGGCAGCGGGAGGTGCTCACCCTGTATTATGCCCAGGGGCTGAACATGCGGGAGATCGGGGAGCGGCTGGGGGGGGACAAGTCCACGGTGTCCCGGAACATCAAGCGGGGGGAGCGGAGGCTCCAGCGCTGCCTGCGCTATGGGGCGGAAGCATTTCTGCGCAACCTGTATGACTGAGGATTGCGGCCCCTGGAGGGCTGTGGTAAGATAGAAAAAACGGCTGAGGGGAGCATGTGCATGAAATATCGGGCCATCTGTTTCGATTTTGACTATACCCTGGGGGACTCCACCGACTCCATCGTGGCGGGATTCCAGTATGGATTCACCCGCCTGGGGTGGCCGGCCCCCGACCGGGAGACAGTGAGAAGGACGGTGGGCTATCTGCTGGAGGATGCCTACACCCTGCTTACAGGGGATCGGGACCCGGAGCACCGGGCGGCCTTCCGTCCCCTGTTCCTGGAGGCGTCCATGGAGCGCCAGCGCCGGGAGACCACTCTGTTTCCAGGTGCCCCGGAGCTGCTCCGGGAGCTGAAGGCCCGGGGGATCGGGCTGGGGATCGTGAGCACCAAGCGCAGTGATACCCTGGAGGCCATCCTGGAGAACCGGGGGGTGCTGGGGGAGCTGGACCTGATCATCGGCAGCGACCGGGTGAAGCGGCATAAGCCGGACCCGGAGGGGCTGCTGGCTGCCATGTCCCGACTGGGGGCGGGGCCGGAGGAGACTTTGTTCTGTGGAGACACGGTGCTGGATGCGGGGGCGGCCCAAAATGCAGGGACAGAGTTCGCCGCGGTGCTCAATGGCACCACGCCGGCCTCTGCCTTCCGGGAGTGGCCCCATGTCCACATCGCCCCGGACCTTTGGGATCTGAAGCGGTGGCTGGAAGAACAATAAAAAGGCGGCAGGCATGGCCTGCCGCCTTTTTTCTGCCCCGTCCCTCTTGACATACCTAGAATATCTTGGTATATTGAGCCTAGAGGTACTAGGTATATCGTCCGGCAGGGGCCGGAGAAAGGACGGCGAACATGAAATTCGATAAAGGGCTGATCGCGGGCAGCTCTACGCTGCTGGTGCTGACTCTGCTGGAGAGCGGGGACATGTATGGCTATCAGATGATCGAGGAGCTCTCCCGCCGCTCCAACGACGCCTTTCAGTTTCAGGAGGGGACCCTGTACCCCATCCTCCACGGGCTGGAGAAGGGGAAGTATCTGAGCGGCTATCAGCAGCAGGCCCCCTCCGGCCGGATGCGGAAGTACTACCGGCTCACCCGGAAGGGGCGGGAGCTGCTGGCGGAGAAGAAGGCGGAGTGGGCCAGCTTCCACCGTGGCGTGGCCGACGTGCTCTCCGGCGGAGCCAACGCTCTGGCGTGAAGGGGATGAGAGGCCGGAGGTGGTGAAGAGATGCAGAGGCGGAAAAAGCAGAAGAACGAGCTGGAGCGCTGGGCGGAGCGGGCGGCGGAGGGGATCATCTTCCGGCCGGACCAGCGGGAGGTGGAGCGGGAGCTGCTGGCTCACCTGGAGGACAAGGCGGCGGACCTGGCCCGCATCTTCCCGGATATGGAGCGGGAGGAGGCGGAAAAGCGGGCGGTGGAGCAGATGGGGGACCCGAAGGAAATCGGGAGGGCGCTGGCCCGGCTCCACCGGCCATGGCTGGGCTGGCTGTGGCGGCTGAGCCAGATCGCGCTGGCCTGGGCAGTGCTCTGGTCCCTGCGGGAGGCGGTTCCTGACCTGCTACGGGGGAACCAGTACTGGTTCCAGGAGCAGGTGTACCTCAGCGCCCAGGACTGCTACCTGATGGGGGAGGACCCCTATGGGCCGGAGGGGGCCCTGACTGGGGAGGTGCCGGAGGCGGCGGAGCGGGAGCTTCTGACCCTGCTGGAGCCGGAGACGGAGAAGCTCCGGGTGGGCTGGTACCGGTTCTGGGTGGAGGCCGCCGCTCTCTGGTCCCTGGATAGGGAGCGGTGGCTGTTCTGCGCCCTGGGGGTGGACCAGCTCCCCTGGGAAAAGCTCTATCTGGACCCCATGGCCTACGTCACGGGGGAGGACAGCCTGGGCAACCACTACCCGTCCATGGCGGCGGAGCGGGAGAACAGCCTGGGGGTGACGGGCGGCGCGGAGTGGAGCCAGTTCCACAAGAACCTGATCTTCAGCGTCCCCAACGTCCCGGAGGGGGTGGAGTGGGTCCGGCTGTCCTATGACCGGGGCGGAGTGGCGTGGTCGGTCACGGTGCCCTTGAAGTGAGGTGGGAGATCATGGAGCTGACAGAAAGAAGAAAGAGGCTCCGCCTTCCGCGGCTGAGCCGAGGGTGGCGGATCGTCCGAAACGTGGGGGCAACGCTGGTGATCCTGTCCCTGGCCTGGGCGCAACTTTTTTTCCCCGTGGGGGATTTGGAGCGGAATTTCCGGCGGATGGAGCGGGTCAACCTCCTTGTACCCAGTGAGGTCGTCTTCCAGAGCGACGGGCCGAGACCGACCATGGTGGGGCTCCGGGACGGCTGGGCCCTGGTGGCGAGGAACTTTGGGGACGCTTTGGGGGATTGGAACGTCTGCCGCTATCCCATGGAGGAAGGGGTGACGATACTCCCCCTGGGTGAGATACGCCGATATGAAGGCGGTAGCATTACCAGCGGCCAGGGGTTCCTGGTCTTTGGACTGCCGGAGGAGGCCGGTATGATCCATGGGGTGCTGGACCTGTCCCGGGACAGTTGGGAGGGGACCGTCTTTGCCCGCGGGGAGCTTCAGGAGTCGGGGGCGTGGCTATTCTTTTTCCAGTGGCCGGAGGACATGCCGGAGGCAGGCCGGGCCCAGCAGGAGCTGGGAAGCGGCTATTGGAGCGTCCCCTGCACCCTGCGGGTGTACGGCCCCGGGCTGGACCTGCTGGAGGTGGAGGAGATCCAGGTCAGCACGGCGCTGGGTGAAGAGGAACTGGCGCGGAGACAGTGAGCGGGGAGGAACGAGATGGTACAGACATCAGAGGGAAGGCGCTGGCTGGACCGGGCGGCGGCAGGTATCCGCTCCCGGCCTGACCGGGAGGCGGTGCGGGCTGAGCTGGAGGCCCACCTGGAGGACAAGACGGCGGACCTGGTCCGCATCTTCCCGGACCTGGGGCGGCAGGAGGCGGAGCGGCAGGCGGTGGAGCAGATGGGGGACGCGGAGGAGATCGGAAAGGAGCTGGCCCGGCTCCACCGGCCCTGGCCGAGGTACTTGTGGCAGGCCAGCCGGGTGCTGCTCACGGCGGGCCTCCTGTGGCTGCTGGCCATCGGTATGTTCCGGGGGGATGACGCCTATCTGGGGGACGACCACCGCTCCGAGTGGTGGGACATGGACGGCCTGCCAGGGACGGCGGTTATGGGGGACTGCGACGATATCCGCTATCTGCCCGGTGGGGACCCGGACCAGATCCTCACCCTGGAGCCCTGCCTGACAGCATCAGTGAATGGACAGAAGATCTCACTGCTCCGGGCCGCCCTGTGGCAGCGGGAGGACGGGCGGCAGGGGCTGTACTGCTATCTCCGGGTGGACACCTGGCGCTTCTGGGAGCGGGGCCGGCTGCGGGAGGAATGGATGACTGTGACCGACAGCACCGGCGCAGTCTGCGGCCTGGGGCCGGATTCCCCGGAGGACCCGGAAACGGGCGGACTGCTGAACGGGATGAGCCAAATGGGCTTCGGGCCCTTCCACAGCGGCTATGAACTGTATCTGGAGGACTGGGACCCGGAGGCGGAGTGGGTCCGGCTGGACTACGGCCCAGGGAGCCCGATATTCACTTTTACTGTGGACTTGGAGGAGGAGAGGGCGTGAAGGGAGCGTGGAGGGCGCTGTGGGAGCGCCGCCCCCGGCTGGGGCACAAGGGAAGGGCTGCCCGGAACCTGCTGCTGGTCCTGGCGCTGGCCGCCCTGGTGTGGGGGCAGTACGGCTGTCCCATGCCCACAGCGGAGATGGCGTTCCGGCAGCTGGAGGGGCAGTATCTGCTGCCCCGGAGCGAGATCGTATATCAGAGCGGCTTTTGGAATACCGGAGATATAGGGAGTGTGGAGAGCCGGGATGGGACCTATCTGAGTGTGTTCGATCCGTTTGTGGTGGGTGTTGCCCAGAATCGGGTCTATTCTGTCACCTTGGACCGGCCCGGGCGGCAGGTCCTGGGGGTCTTTCCCCTGGGGGAGGGGCCGGCTCCGGTCCCGATCAACGGTGTGATTGCCTGGGTCCCGGAGCCCGGAAGGACGCGGATGAGCGGCTGCAACCTCCTGTTTCTCCAGATCCCAGGGGAGACGGCCCGGGCGGAGCTGGATGTGGACACCGCGCTTCCGGGGGGTGAGCGCTTCCTCCGCCGCGCCCAGGAGGGCTTCTGTCTGGAGGACGGCGTGTGGCTGTTTCCGCTGGAATCACCGGAGGGAGCGTACTCCGGGGACTGGTACGAGGGGGCGGCGTACACCCTCCGCCTGTACCGGGAGGACGGGGCGCTGCTCCTGGGGCAGAGCGGCACGGTGCGGGAGTCCTGAGCGCAGGCGGGGCCCCGGGGACCGTGTTTCGGGGGCCCGCCGGCGGGAGCGGCGGGCCGCCCTGGCAGGATGCCCAAAGAGGCCGGAGGAAAAAGCCGGGGAAATTGGCGGAACACCGCCGAAAAATTTTCAAAACACCCTTGACACACACGGGGGTGTTGTTGTATGATAGCAAAGCGCCTGTGAGGGCGCAGTCTGCGATGATGCGGGAGATTGCTCGGAAACGAGGTAACTTCCGCGGAGTATGTCCGAGAATCGGGCGGCTGAGAGGATCCGTGTCACGGCGTATATCGCCTGGCAGGGATAAAACCGGCCTGTCTATGCGCCGGTTTTCTTCATGACCCGGAGTGATACGCACGATAGCGTGGACGGAGATCTCTCACCGTACGAAGCGCGACAGAGTCAACTTCGTATGTATGTTAAGGAGGAACACCCATGGCAGCTCAGAAAGAAATGATCCGCATCCGTCTCAAGGCCTATGATCATCAGCTCATCGACCAGAGCGCTGAGAAGATCGTGGAGACCGCCAAGCGCACCGGCGCGTCCGTGTCCGGCCCCATCCCCCTGCCCACCAAGAAGGAGGTCGTGACCATCCTGCGCGCCGTCCATAAGTACAAGGATTCCCGCGAGCAGTTCGAGCGCCGCACCCATAAGCGCCTCATCGACATCCTCAAGCCCTCCCCCAAGACCGTGGAGGCCCTGATGTCCCTGGAGCTCCCCGCCGGCGTCGAGATCGAGATCAAGCTGTAACGAAGCGCGGAGAAGCCGGGAGCAGGCACGCAGTGAATCGCGCAGGTGAAAAAACAGGCGACGCCAAAGGCGGAGCGGCATTTTTCACGGAGCGATGAACAGCGTGACGTTGCGAAGGCTTCGCAGCGTGACACAGCCATCTCAGACAATTACCTTTGTGTACCCGCAGTCCGCCGCGCTTTTGAGGCGGACGGGTCAAGTTGGAAAACCAATGGGAGCCAATGCCCACGTTTTTCAACCAATAACCTTATTAAGGAGGAACTATCATGGAAAAGGCCATTATCGGCAAGAAGATCGGCATGACGCAGATCTTTGACGCCGACGGCAAGGTCATCCCGGTCACCGTTATTGAGGCTGGCCCCTGCACCGTGGTGCAGAAGAAGACCGAGGAGAAGGACGGCTACAACGCCGTTCAGCTCGGCTACGGCGACGTGGCGGAGCGCAAGCTCACCAAGCCTGAGCTGGGCCACCTGAAGAAGGCCGGCGACGCCCGCAAGAAGACCCTGAAGGAGTTCAAGCTGGCCAAGGCCGCCGAGATGAACGTGGGCGACGAGGTGAAGGTGGACGTGTTCGCCGAGGGCGACCGCGTGGACGTGACCGGCATCAGCAAGGGCCACGGCTACCAGGGCGTCATCAAGCGCCACGGCGCTCACCGTCTGAAGGAGACCCACGGCTCCGGTCCTGTGGTCCGCCACGCCGGCTCCATGGGCGCCAACAGCGATCCTTCCCGCATCTTCAAGGGCAAGATCGGCGCCGGCCAGATGGGCAACGAGCAGGTCACCGTCCTCAATCTGGACGTGGTGAAGGTGGACGCCGAGCTGGGCATCCTCGCCGTCCGCGGCGCGATTCCCGGCCCCAAGGGCGGCATCGTGTATCTGCGCAACTCCGTGATCAACGTCAAGGAGAAGGGCGCCGCCGCTGGTATCTCCAGCAACCCGCAGAAGGCTTCCGCCCGCGTCAATCCCCAGAAGGCTTCCGCCCGTAACAAGTAAGAAAGGAGAGAAACCAAATGCCTAAGGCAATTCTTGTGAACATGGCCGGCACGCAGGTCGGCGAGGTGGAGCTCTCCGAAGCTGTGTTCGGGATCGAGCCCAACCAGACCGTCGTCCACGAGGTGGTCAAGAACCACCTGGCCAACTGCCGGCAGGGCACCCAGAGCGCCCTGACCCGCGCCGAGGTCTCCGGCGGCGGCATTAAGCCCTGGCGCCAGAAGGGCACCGGCCGCGCCCGTCAGGGCAGCACCCGCGCGCCCCAGTGGACCCACGGCGGCATCGTGTTCGCCCCCAAGCCCCGCGACTACAGCTACGTGCTGAATAAGAAGGTCAAGCGCCTGGCCCTCAAGTCCGCCCTCTCCGCCAAGGCCGCCTCCGGCGACATCGTCGTCGTGGACAGCCTGAACCTGGACGAGGTCAAGACCAAGGCCATGAAGGGCTTCCTGGATACCGTCGGCGCCAAGAAGGCCGTCGTCGTCACCCCCGAGGTGAACGAGACCGTCATCAAGTCCGCCCGGAACATCCCCGGCGTGGTCACCACCACCGCCAAGATCCTGAGCGTTTACGACATCGTGAACGCCGGAAAGTTTATCGTTGACAAGGCGGCCCTGGCCGTCATCGAGGAGGTGTTTGCGTAATGGCTACCACCGCTTATGATATCATCAAGCGCCCCATCATCACTGAGCAGTCCATGGCGGAGACCGAGGCCAAGAAGTACACCTTCGAGGTTGCCAAGAGCGCGAACAAGATCGAGATCGCGAAGGCCGTCGAGGAGATCTTCGGCGTGAAGGTCGCCAAGGTCAACACCCTGAACATGCAGGGCAAGGAGAAGCGCACCGGCCGGTTCCCGGCTGGCCGCCGTC
>OLGF01004037.1_pt1 | contig 11360 bp, 8 predicted proteins | sample 1604971 | NCBI WGS metagenome assembly OLGF01 (sample SAMEA3888902, study PRJEB22519) | human gut metagenome | biome: human gut; feature: human-associated habitat; material: faeces | place: Denmark | collected 2011 | reverse complement strand
CATTTCCTGAAGAGGTGTATGAACAATTGCCAGTGTTCTTGAAGGAAGTTGTTGACAATGCTATTTCTTCAGATGATAGAGGAACAATATTGATTGGATCCATTGCAACACTCTCTGTATGTTTCCCTAATTTCTGTGGAGTTTATGATGAGCGTGTCGTTTATCCTAACCTTTACCTTTTCGTGACGGCAGAGGCTGGTATGGGCAAAGGGGCATTGACTTTGTGCCGGGAGTTGATAACACCCATCAATCGGCAACTCCATGAATTGACGAAAACTCTTGATGCGCAATATAAGGCAGACATGGCGGAATATACCAAGGGGAAGAAATCGGAAAATGCTCAAATGCCAGAACAGCCTCCTATAAAGACGCTCATAGTGCCAGCCAACAGCAGCGCAAGTGCATTCAAACGTATTGCAAAGGAAAATGATGGCATCGTGATTCTTTTTGAAACCGAAGGAGACACATTAAGCCAAACTTTGAAATCGGACTTTGGCAACTATTCGGATGTATTGCGGAAGGCATATCATCATGAACCATTAGGGGCAAACCGCGCCAAGGACAGAGAGTTCTACGATGTTGACAATCCACGCATATCCGTAGTCTTGGCTGGTACGCCAGAACAGGTATGTCGTCTCACGCCGACAGCTGAGGATGGCTTGTTCAGCAGATTCGCGTTCTACTTCATTCCGTTCAAAAGAGGCTTTCGCAATGTGTTTGCCACAAGCGATGTGTCACAGTCAAAGAATGCAAAATTCAAGTTGTTGGGAGAGCGTTTTCTTCATTTGCGTGAATCTTTCATGCGGGAAGGCAACTACACGTTCTATATTCCAGAACACTTACAAATGCAGTTTTTGAAACACTATGAGAGTACCAACGATGAATGTTGTGACGAAGTGGGTAATGGTATGCAAGGCATTGTTCGCCGTATGGGATTGATGGCTTATCGCATCATGATGGTATTGACGGCCGTGAGGACATTTGAAACGGAAATGTTCAAACTTCCTTATGCGCCAGACGGTTCAGTTCATCTTTTCTGTCAAGAAGAGGATTTCCGTACTGCGATGAGTATCTGCGACACGTTACTTGCCCATTCGGTTTTCATCTACCGAAAACTGATGAGAGTTCAGAGGCGCTCGGTTCCAGACCTGCAAGAAAAAAGTGTTGCTTCAAGGCGTAACGCTTTCTTCGAGTTACTGCCCAACACATTCACCAAAAAGGACTACGATGCTCTTATTGAAGCACAAAACGAGAATCGAAGCACAGCTTCAAAGTGGATAGATGTGTTCATAAAGGAGCGTCGGCTATGTCGAGTGGGACAGGGAATTTATCAAAAGAAAGAAGGGTGATTTTTAGAGTGGCAAGTTTGTGTTTTAGTGTCACTAAAACTGTAGCTTCATGCCATCAAGGCAAAACTCCGATTTGCAATGAATGACATTATGTACTTCCCACTCTAAAAAATTACCTACACATCATACCTTTATTAAATATGAGACAATGACAAAAGTAAAAGATAGCAAAGGAGGTCGCCCCAAGTTGGCTGACTATCAGAAGCGCACAAAGTTGGTGCGGATAATGTTTTGTGAAAATGATTTCATCTACATTCTATCCAAGGCATCAAAAGCAGGATTGTCCGTCAGCGAGTATTGCCATCAGGCAGCAATGGACAACCATATAAGAGAAACGATTTCTCCTGAATTGGCAAAGCAGATTCGTGATTTGTCGGGTATTGCAAATAATGTAAATCAGATTGCACACCAGATGCACATTGACGGTTTTGATGCCGTAAAGGAGCAATGTCTGCATATTATTGCTGCAATCAGCAATATTATTAATCAAGTAAAGCCTATGCGTCATGATAGCTAAGATAATGAACAGGGTAGACTTTGGCGGCCTCGTCAACTATGCCCATAATGACAAGAGCCAAACCAAGCGAGCCAATCTGTTGGCTCACGAAGGGGTATGCATAACGGACAACAAGACTATTGCTGACAGCTTTTATGTTCAAGCTACCATGCGTCCCAATCGCAAGAAACCAGTAAAGCATATAGCACTCTCGTTTTCTCCGCGAGACGCAGAGCGTTTTCCTGACAATGAAGAGGGTGACGCTCTTATGGCAGAGATTGCAAAGGAATGGTTGAAGCGTATGGGAATCGTCAATACGCAGTTTATCATAGCCCGCCATCACGATACCAAGCATCCACATTGTCACATTGTTTATAACATTGTAGACAATGACGGAAATGTTCTCTCTGATAGAAATGAGCGTTATCGCAGTGCTCGCATCTGTAGAGCTTTGACAGAGGAATATGGTCTGTACATCGCTCGAAAGAACAGCAAAGAACAGAACTTGAATCGCTTGCGTCCGCAGCAAATGAAGAAAGCACAACTCAAAGCTGCCGTATTGGATGCACGACAAGCGTCTAATAACTGGGAAAGTTTCATTACAGAACTATCCAAAAGGCATATAGAGATGCAGACGACTTCCAATAAGTCGACAGGTAAAGTCGTTGGATTGTCATTCTCCTTAGACGAAACGCATAGTGCTGGCTCCCGTTTAGACTTGTCTCTCAGCTATTCCAACTTATGTGTATTCTTCGGTCAGGCATTGGAAGAATTGATCTTTCAGCCTCATGTCCAGGCTACGGAATGCGGCGGTGGTCCTACCAATAGTCAAGGTTGGCGTGACAAAGATGAGGATAAGGACAAGTGGAAACTTCAACAGCAAACAAAGTATAAACCTTCAAAACGCAGAAGATAATGAAAGAAGATATCATTGCAGCGAATCTCAGCAGTTTGCGCTCAGATATTCAGGCATTGCCGCAAAGAATTGCGGAAGAACTGCAACGTAATAACCCAGAAACATCAACGCCATCACAAAAGCTTGATGATGACAATTTGACTGAGCTTATATCTCAAGCCATAGATGCGGCTTTGCAGTCTCGCCTTTATGATGATGAGAAATATGTGGACAAGATTATTGGTTCTTTTACGGAACTTGCCAAAATGTATAATACCGTCACAGCTAATTGCAATAAAAACACAGAGACTCTAAATCGCAATATTCAACTGACGGAAAAGCGATATGCATCAATGATGAAGCTTATGCAAGAAAAGAAATCCAAGACAATAGAGCAACCACCCATACCGCAAACCATAAAAGCCTTGCCTCGCTTCATATTCATGACATATCCCTGGTATTTGATAAAAAGAATGTATCGAAGTAAGCACTTTCGTCAGTTTCTGGTTATTTGCATGGCGTGCCTCCTTGCCATATCTGTGTTCTTGACGATATTCTTGGCGTATGATAATGCACAGTTGAGAAAAGTGAACAACATCATCTTTAAGGTATAATGTAAAGCTAGTGTTTTATGAAGTCTGCCACAAATATTGGTATGTTATTATAAAAATATGGTCTTTAGCAAAGCAAAAGCCTATGAGAGTATAAATCTCATAGGCTTTCACAGTTATTATTCTACATATTTGTCTTTATCCAAAAATCAGGCATAACAGTCTTAAATTCTACATCAATGAAATGACATTGTTCCTTTATAATGCCACGACGACGAATTGCCGGTTGTAGGCAGTAAGTATCAAAATCATCAATGTTTACATCTTCAACATGAGTCCAATGAGGAAACAATAGCTTCATGTATGCTACTGCTATACGCTTAACCGCATTGAAATCTCGTGTATCAGCATTTTTGTCACATCCCACTAATTCGTCAAACAATAGTCCATATACATTTTGAGTGCGAAGCGAATGTAGTATTTCAGAGAAGTATTCTACATTTAATGTCCACCCTTTGTAAATAATGCCTTTGTTGATACGAGGCAAGTGCCAACCTTCAATAAAACAATGGAAACGGTCAAGTAAAGCAGATTCGCGGAATGACTGTGGTAAAGAATCAAAGTATCGGTAGTTCAAAGGTCGGCGCTGCTCGTTAAGAGGTATATTGCCCATTATCATAAGCCCACACTCTGAACTGAATTCATTGTTGTCTATCGTTGTTTTACCAGACTCTAAATACGATTTGAGAGCAGCCTGAATCTCTGCCGGTTCTTGGAAAATGATGGTCTGAATTTCATCAAAAGCAGTGAAATCATGGTTCTTGATGATGCCATTCTGCTGCTTGGCTTTGTCATAGAAAAGTTTGGCACGTGTAACCTTACCGCCACTCACAAGCCATCCATATTTTGAGAGGTTTCCAAATACGAATGACTTGCCTGTTCCTTTAGGAGCGAGTTCTATAACATTCAGGCGAGGCTCGATAAAGATTAGAAGACGTGTCAAGAACTCCATTTTCTGAGTCATTGTCTCAAAACCCTCCGCTTCGTATTCCATAGATGACAGAAGTACATCTATCCACTCCTCTGTAGAGAAAAAGGCACGGGCGTTTCGCAAATATTCAATATCTACACTGCGGTAAGGTTTGAATGGTTTGTAGTCAACCATTTCAACATGATTTTTCTTTCCGTCTTCATCAGGAAGTACAGACAGTTTGATGATTCCCCATTTCTCACCATCAACGAGTTCGCCTTGATGATTTTTGTAAACGTACTCAGGTATTTGTCCTTCATTTATTTTGATGCCAAGATCAGGAATTCCGAATCTGCGCACACCTTTCACCAAGTCTATGTAGATGATGAAACGTGTGAGCAAAGTAAGTTCCTCACCAGAAGCCAAACGGTCTTTTACCTCTGTCTGCTTTTGCGGTATGACCATATCAAGGAAGTTTGTCAACTCAGCACGGTTGACATTTCCATCCGCATTGATAAACCGCTTTAGAATAAAGTCTTTTACAAATGACGGAAGGTTTCGCCCGGCAAACAAGCTGTTGGTTGATGCTGGGTCTTTATATATAGCCATCGAGGAGAACTGTTCCCGAATCTTTTGTGTGATAGTTGCTTGCATAATTTAAAATCCGAATAAGTCGTCTTCCTGAACACCAGTGTTGATGCTCAGATTGTCTGTTTGCTTAAATTCTCCTATATGTAGGATTATTCTGGTTGAAGTGCTGACGAGATTCAATCGTTCACTCTCATAAACATCTCCATCCATATTGTGAAGCTCATAGTCAACACCATTGTATGTTACATATGGAGTGTCTATGCTGCTGATTCCCTTTATCGTATATCTAACTATGGGGCTACTTGCCACAATTTCGTTTGACTGCAATTTCGCAGAATATACATTTGCATTTTTTTGACTGGAAACAATTATGATAGGTACAAGTACCTCTTCTGGTGTTGTGCCTCCATGAGCACCCTGTCCCATTGGCGTTTTGGTGGAAAGAGAGTTGTTATTCAATGAGCACAGCGTCTGGCCATCATCCAAAACAACGTAGTTATTGTCTGCCGGAGCAGACCCTTTGAGCCAATGTCCACAACGTCCAGCATGATCTGTCTCCACGCCTGCGAGGTTAAGTCCAGCTCCGAACTGTGCCATATAGCTGACTCCATGATCAGAGACAAATGCTATCTTCTTGCCATTGTACAGTGAGAGAACTTTCGAAATGGCATCTTCTACAATTGAAACTCCTCAATAAGGTATGCAGGATATTTTTTCTGCGTATGCGCAAACTTGTCAACATCTCCGATTTTCTCCAGTTTGCCATCTGCCATCTCATCCAACTTCGTCTTGTTTACAGAAGTGACTGTAGGCAATTCTGAAGCTGCAACATAAATTTCATTCAAGAACACCCCGTCTGCCTTATGTTTTTCAACGACTTGAGCTATGAATGGAATCCAGTCTACACCAAGTCCGTCTATCCAATAGTAAATGTCAATATCCTGCCTGTTGTGCATGAATGTCTTTACAGTTTTGAAACCATTGCGCCATGCCTCAAAACTGACTTGTGAGGCGTTAAGTTCCTTGAGCTTGTTTGCCAGGTTTTCTGTTTGACTATTCCCCACTTTTGAAAGACAATATTCCTGGAAATATTCATTTATCCAACCGTTGACTTTCTCTGTTTTCACACTTGAAGGCAACAAATAGGCATACAATTCAGGGAAAAGAATCTTTATATAGTTCTTTTCTATCTTTCCGTGACCAACCCATTCCGTCATAAGACATTGTTCTGACAAAGTGAGTGGTGACATATATTTCATCGCAAACAATGGTCCACGTTCTGGATCAGCAGCCATTGCCGACAACTTTGCCTTAACCTTTTGTTCTGCCAAACTCGTTATCTGCACATGCTGTCTTTTTGCTTCTCTAAGCAGAGCCAAACGTTGGCTAATACTGGTCTCGTCAAGAGGCTCTTCAAAGATTTGGGTAGCTATTTGTGAGAACAAATCTGACGAGCCCAAAGAGGCAACGTTCTCCAAGACCCTAATGAGATAATTGCATTCCTCTGTTTTCCATACAAAATAAGTTTTCAGCAGCCAACGTGAGAACTCATCCCTATATTCAAACCATGTCTGCACAAAGGCATTCTCTTCATTCAAACTTGATGTATTGAACCGTTGATTGACAAAAGCGTCAAAATCAAAATCTGCCACATCAATATTGGAAGCCAGTTCTTCCCAATACGGCATATCTTCTTCTCTTGCATTCAATTTGCCAAAATCAATACGGAGTCCTTTGGTCAAGAATTCAAACGCATTGTTGCAAATCGTATACTTGAAGGCATTGTCTGGCTGGGCATTATTACTGTTGGCGAAAATACACTTTGATGTACAAATAATCTGCGGCTTTATCTTGGCACCCACATTTTTCCAAAGGGCAATCCAATGGCGTAGGTCTTCACACAGCGTATAATGTTCTTCAAGTCCTTTCACACCGTATGTTGTTCCCTTCGTAAGAATCAGGTGATAGTTGTCATACTCTGTCCCAGAGCGGTATTCCCATATGTGGATATTTGGATCGTCCTTGAATTTGCTCACCTTGCTCTGCATACCGATGACAGGCACGTATATACGCTGGTGATCATGTTGGGCTTCTTCCGGTGATTGGATAAGACGTATTGTCTTCAGCAACGAATCAAACTCAGCGTAATGTGCATTGTCATAGAATCTTGTTATCTCCGAAAATGGCGCGATGACGAAATCGTTTGCAGGCAGACTTTTAATGTAAGCCTCGAATAATGCGGCAAGTTGCGAATAGGTGATAAGTTTGTCGTCCTGTCCGTCTTTCATCCATTTTTCTATGCTTTGCACATACACGTCATGGTCTTGGCACACTTGCACGAAATCGCCAAAGTCGCCAAAATTCTCAAACAATACAAAACGTATTGGATAGCGGTTGCGGAGACTGCTCTCCGCTCCCGTCCAATGTTTGTCGACCTCTATTTCATGACAGAGGTCTTCCAATGTACCAAACTCCTTATACATAGATTTAACCGTTTATCTTGTCCAACAGCCACTCTCCACATTCGTCACACAGTCGGGTCAGCAGAGCCTTTGCATCATCAAGGGAAACAATGCTTGAAATGTGCTTTTTTGCTTGCTTGCGCTTCTCCTCCAATGCGTTAGAATCTGTATAGGATGTTTGTACAGTATTATTGGCAGGCGGTTTGGAAACTATGTCGTTGCTTTGTTGCCAACCATTGCTTTGTTGCCAACCATTGCCATTTGTTTTTTGCTGACCATTTGCAGATGAACTTCTTGCAGAATTCCATTGTAATGCCTTCTTCTCCACCTCTTCTTCAGTCCAATAACCTACTGTTGATTGTAGATTTTGCTCGATGAAGTGCTTCACGTCATCCACTTCATCTTCTTGTATGTTGATGAAGTCAAGCTGCATCAGATAATTCTTAAAGCCATCAGAGAAGGCAGCATCCACATTGAGGATGTTCTTCATCTCGAACCTCAGTTCAGAGATGAGGTCTATAGTATCCTTTACCAACGCTGGATTCCGCAGGTCGCGTTCCATACAGATGGTTACTATATCATCTATCAGCCTGCGCTCATCGTCCGTAATGGTGATTGATATCGGCAGACTTGCAAAAGCCTCTTCCGACGCATATTTCACTGTCCACAGCGGATAACCTTTTTTCCCAAGAAACTCTGATGTAATGGCATAGCGGGCATCTTTCAGACTGGTCACATCCGAATAGTCATTGTTCTTGTTGTTCAGTTTGAAAAGTGATATGAGGTCTTTACACAGTTTGCCTTCCTCGGGAGTCTGAAACTTGAAGTTCAGCTTACTGTTCGATTTCTTGTCATCCCACACCTTGAACAGCCACACGATATCGTCAATCAATGCATTCTTGTCGCGTGGCTTGCCCTGCATATCGAATATTTTGTTTGCCCAAGGCTTCAGAGCAAAAGCCATCATTGCCATTGGAGCAAAACTACCGTATAAGCCGTATGGGGGCTTCTGCAAAACTGAAAACTTGTCATCAAAGTTGAATGGAAGACTCTTGTCTGCATACTTGATGATACTCTGCACCTTGTCATATACAACCTTGAACGGATGGGTCTCTGGCACATCGTCCTTCCACTCCATGTTGTCATCCAAGCACTCTTGTACAAGATATTGTATAGGGCGCATCTGAGCGGTTATAGTTGTCAGTTCGTCCTTTGAAGTGGCAAAGATGAATGTACGCACAATCTCTTTAGAGTTCTGCTGACGCCAGAATGTTGATGGTGACTTTTGGCGCAACAATTCGCAAGCATCCGGACCATACGGGAATAAGGTCGGAGATATCACACTATTGACAATGCTTGAAAGATGCTTCACTGAAATAGGTTGCTTTTCTTCACCGTTTATATATACAACAGCATTGCCACGCTGCACGCTGTCCATCCATTCCTTTACCATCGACACAGCATGGTCGCGGTGTACTTTCTGCTGGTCAAGGAATCCATGACTGCTGGCACAGGCATAGTTAGCCTGGTATTCTATAAACTGCTCATACTTTGCGTCAGTGAGCACCTCGTCAAACACAAGGTACACAATATTCTTTAGGTCCTTGTCGTTCTCGTCTTCGGCACATTTCTCCGCAAAATTGCGCAGCACGCCAAGCTCAGTGTTGTTCCTTGCCATAAGCAATGCGAAAAACATGGCACTTGTCTTGGTGTCCTTTCGCGCATTCTTGATTTGGCTTCTGAGTACGGCTTCGTTCTGATGGTCAGAGAAGAATTTGAATCCATAAGGACGTATAACTTTCTGCATCATCTTTTTCTCAAAGGCAGTGCTGGCGGCATCTGAGAAGTTGAGTACCTGGTCTGTATAGCGATACTGCACATTGCGCATCTCGTTTTTCTTTTCTTCTATCTCGCCTGAAGGCAGGGCTGAGAACTGCACGGAATACAAACCGCCCGGCGCACGTTGTATGATGCCTTGTTCGTTGAACCACTGTAGCACTGCGTCCACCTCACTGTCATAGCATGTCCCAGCAAACAGGGCATGTATGTTGTCCTCCGATGGTGTTACCAGTCCGTTGTTGTTCTCTCCCGACACATTGTTGAAGGCGTTGAGCAACAATATTCCCTTAAATACAGCAAAATAGGCTGCACCTTCATTGCTGACCTGTAGCTTGTATGAGTTGTAGCGTTCCGTAACGGCTCCATAGTTGGTCACATCATCTTGGAATACCTTCAGCACATAATCCCACAGATAGTCTGCCGTGATGGTGTCGCGGTTGAGGAAATGTTCCTCGCTGTCAAGGAATTCTCGTATGGAGTCATTCTGTCCCAAGAACTCGAACACGCTTCGGCTGGATGAACCTACCACAGTGGCATAGTGGGTGGCAAGATTAGCTGTACCCGGATGCAGTGGGTAGAGATTGAAGAGATCTTCGCGAGTGGACTGTTGGTCGTTGCTGGTAGCGGTAAAAATATCAAGCAACTGCGAATTCATCGTATAGAATTGCTGGCACATCTGCGTATGTCGCTCCTCGTCGATGATTTCAAACTTACGCGACATAATCTTGAATGCCGATACAGATTCCATGTTGTACTTCATGCGGTGGTATCGCCCATCGGTCTGCTTCAGTTGTTCGGAGTCGATGCCGTTGAATGCAGACGGATGCGAGATAAGGAACAGGTAGGAATTACAGTCCTCATTCATGAACTTCTGAGCCACCTCTTGCAATTGTTTCAACACGGGTACACCAATGGCGTCGGTCATAACGTCGGTAAACTCGTCCCAAACAATCAGCAAACCGTTATACGTCCCCAACTCTGTCAGACGGTCTTGCACCTCACAAAGCCATTGCTTGATATTGTCGTTGTTAAGGCGTATATCGAGTTGTGCCTCACGCAGCGTGTCGCTCACGCGGTGGAATATACCAAGGTCGCCTGTCTTCAGGCTTTCTGCCAGTTGATCACTGTCGGCAACAACAGACGACAGAGCTGTATGAGTATCTATCAGATGATTCCATATTTCCGGATTCTGGCGTATTTGCTCAATGTAGTTTTCATAATCTGTCGGCACAGCTATCTCTATCTTGTGCTTGTGGAGGGTTTCAGTCACCGCCTTCTGCAAGACAAGAGCAAGATCGCCTGGATGGGTCATTGCTCCCAGTCCATAAACATTGACCGTGAGCAAACGCTTCGTCTCGCGAAGTGAATAAATAGCTTGACGGAGTGTGGCAAACTTTGCGTCCTTATACTCGTAGTCCACCCACTGGCGTATATCTTCCACGGCATCACCCAGCAAGTGACTGACAACTGCTACGGCATGGCTCTTGCCAGTGCCGTATGTTCCGTTTATCCAAAAACTCTTGTGGTTGTCAATGTCGTTTCCACGCACACTCTTTATGACCGTACGCAACACGTTGTTAAATTGTTCATTGGGGATGAACGAAACCCATTCACCTTTTTTTTCTTCTGCTATGTCGTAAGCGGCTTTGCCACCACGAAGCTTTATTATATCGTCATACTTAGTTGCCATAAGTGTATGATTGGTTCGTTATAGTTATTTTGTCAGGTATCGACTGATGATGTTCTGTTTTATATAATTCCTATTCTCTGCGTCTTGTAATAGCTCCCATAGCTCATCGTCCAATTTTGCATAGAGAAGATTTTCGCGGAGGTATTTGGCAGAAGGAGAGGATGACATACTCGGAGATTCAAAGTCACGCTTCCATATTAAATGATAAAATGGAGAACTTGCAAGATGATAAAATGGTTTAAGAAATGTTGACAAGCAACATCTTTTCTCACCATAGACCTTCTCATATTGTGAGAAAAACATTTGTTGTAAGTAAACATCATCTAAGCTAAATTTATTACAGCATAACTTACCATACTTGACACATTCAATCAAAGACAAAAGGTATAGTGGCTTTGATAACGAAATCCGTCCTCTATAATTACCCAATGTTAAAGAAAGAATCATATCTGTGTATGTAACGAGAGTGTAAACTAAACTGTGTCAAGCTACAATAAAAGTAGTTTAACACAGTTTT
>OLGF01004028.1_pt1 | contig 11372 bp, 11 predicted proteins | sample 1604971 | NCBI WGS metagenome assembly OLGF01 (sample SAMEA3888902, study PRJEB22519) | human gut metagenome | biome: human gut; feature: human-associated habitat; material: faeces | place: Denmark | collected 2011 | reverse complement strand
CGATCTTGGGGTCCAACTGCCGCAGGGAGCCGGCGGCGGCGTTGCGGGGGTTGGCCATGAGGGGCTTTCCCTCGATCTCCCGTTGGCGGTTCAGTTCTTCAAAGACGGAGCGGGCCATATACACCTCGCCCCGGACGATGAGCCGGGGCAGCTTCTCCGGCAGGGTCATGGGGATGGAGCGGATGGTTCGCAGGTTCTCCGTCACGTCCTCCCCGATGCGGCCGTCGCCTCGGGTGGCGCCACGGACGAATACGCCGTCCCGATACTCCAGCGCCACGGACAGGCCGTCCACCTTAGGCTCCACGCTGTATTCGGCATCCGGGAAGGTCTCCCGGATGTGAGTCAGGAACTCCTCCACCTCCCCGCCGTCAAACACGTCCTGCAGGCTCTCCAGAGGGACGGGGTGCTCCACCTCCTGAAATTGGGTCAGGATGGGTCCGCCCACCCGCTGGGTGGGGGAGTCCGGGGTGATCTCCTCCGGGTGCTCCCGCTCCAGATCCTCCAGGCGGCGGAGCATATGGTCGTATTCATAGTCGGAGATCTGCGGATCGTCCAGCACGTAGTAGCGGTAGCCGTGGGCGTTGAGGGTGTCCCGCAGCTGTTTCATTTCTTCCTGATAATCCATAGTCGTCCCCTTATCCGTTGTTCATGATATAGTCCTCAGCGTACTGCTCCGCCTCCTCCGGCGTGGTGCTGAAATAGGTGTAGGTATCCGGTACGCTGCCGATGATGATGGTCTCCGCCACGGTGATCTCATTGGAGACTTGGGTGGAGGTGCGGAAGCCCGGCAGGAGAATACTCATCTGCACGGTGACATCCAGCAGGATCTGATGCTTGGTCTGGTTGATGCCCGCCGCCGTAAAGGCGTTGCGGAGCTTGGCGGTGGTGGAGCCCACAGCCTGCATCCGGATACGGATGCAGGGGCCACGCCCCGCCAGCAGCGAGGAGCCTGTCAGCGTTCCCACAGGGATCTCCAGTTCCCTTGTGGACACCTCCGACAGCCGCTGGAGGATGCTGTCTGCAATGCGGCTTTGCAGGCGGTTGAAAGCCGCCATGTCGCTGCGTACCGCCGCCACATGGCCGCTCTGATCCTTCTCCAGATGCACCAGATCGTCGTAGTCCGCCTCCCCTGCGCTGACAGCGTCATAGACCGCCGTGACCACGATGCGGTTGACGGTATTGGAGACGCTGGCCGCCGCCAGATTGGTGAGGATGGGCTTCATATGCAGCACGGCCACACACAGAAGGCCCATCACCGCCGCCAGCAGGAAAACGCCCCAGATGGCCGCCCGTCGTCCGGCGGACAGGCGCACATAGCGCAGTCTCTTCACGGCACGCACCTCCCTTGCTCCAGTGTATGCCGGGAGGGGCGGCGGGGTGCTTACTCCTGCCAGCCGTTGACGATGGCCTTGAAGGTCTTGCCCCGCTCCATGAAGTTTTTGAACTGGTCGAAGGCGGCGCAGGCCGGGGACAGCGTCACCACGTCGCCGGGCTGCGCCCGGTCACGGGCAGCCTCTACGGCACGTTGGAAGGGCGTCACCTCCAGAATTTCCGGGTGGTCGGGGCGATAGCCGGGAGCCTGCTCCACGGCGGCACGGATCTTCCCTGCGGTGGCACCGCACAGCACCAGCAGCTTCACATGCTCCACGATCTCCGGCCCCAGCACGTCAAAGGGAATGTGCTTATCATAGCCCCCGGCGATGAGAATGACCTGCTCCGGGAAGGAGCGCAGCCCGGCAATGGTGCGGGAGGGGCTGGAGGCGATGGAGTCGTTATAGTACCGCACCCCGTGATAGGTACGGACCAGCTCGATGCGATGCTCCACGCCGTTGAAGGTGCGAGCGAAGTCCCGGATGATCCCGTCCGGCACCAGGCCCTCCACGGCGGCGATAGCCGCCATGTAGTTCTCCACATTGTGAACGCCCGGCAGGCGGATGTCCGCCGTGGTCATGATCCGGCGTTCCTGTCCGTTATGGCGGCAGAGGATATCCTCCCCCCGGAGGAACACGCCCTCTTCCGGCTCGGACCGCCGGCTGAAGAGGCGGACAGTCCCCACAGCCCGCCCGGCCTGCTGACGGGTGATGTCGTTGTCCTGATTGAACACGGCGATGTCGCCGGGGCGCTGATAGCGGAAGATGTTCTCCTTGGCCGCCACATACTCCGCCATGTCCTTGTGGACGTCCAGATGGTTGGGGGCCAGATTGGTCACCACGGCGATATGGGGGCTGCGATCCATGGTCATCAGCTGGAAGCTGGACAGCTCCAGCACCGCCCAGTCCTCCGGCTCCATATCATCCGCCTGACACAGCAGGGGCTGACCGATGTTGCCGCCCACGTGGACGGTTCTGCCCGCCGCCTTCAGCAGCTCTGCGATGATGGTGGTGGTGGTGGTCTTGCCGTCGCTGCCGGTGACGGCGATCATGTGGCAGGGGCAGACCTGAAAGAACACCTCCATCTCGCTGGTGAGGGTACTGCCCTGCCGCTGCGCCGCCAGCAGCTGCGGCACGTCCGGCCGCAGGCCCGGTGTGCGGAAGATAACGTCCTGCGTCAGGCCGTCCAGATACCCCTCCCCCAGATGGAGCGTGGCTCCGGCGGCCTCCAGCTCATCGGCCAGAGGACCCAGCTTCTCCCGGCTGCTTCTGTCACAGGCGGTGACGGCGATCCCCTCGGCCAGCAGGCGGCGCAGCAGCGGCGTATTGCTGACGCCGATGCCGATGACCGCCACGGTCTTATGCCGCAGCGAAGTGAGATATTCCTGTAAAGTCATAAGGCAAAGCCTCCTAAAACAGCAAATGAGTTAATTCAGTTCATTATACTCCTTTTTCCCGGTCAGTTCAATCGCTTTTGCGAGAAAACCGCCGCCCTATTTGGCGGGAAAGTGCATTTTGGGCTTTACACCCGACCTCCGGTGGGGTAAAATGGATGTACTGTACGTGGAAAGGAGACACTGTCATGATCTATTTCAACAGTGACTATCTGGAGGGCGCACACCCCGCCCTCATGGCAAAGCTCAACGAGACCAACATGGTCCAGACCGTAGGCTACGGCGAGGACGAGTACTGCGCCGCCGCACGGGTCAAGATCCAGAACGCCTGTCAGGCTCCGGAGGCCGACGTCCACTTCCTGGTGGGCGGCACCCAGACCAACACCACCGTCATCGCCGCCGTGCTGCGTCCGTGGCAGGGCGTGCTGTGCGCCGTCAGTGGACACATCAACTGTCACGAGGCCGGTGCCATCGAGTCCACCGGCCACAAGGTCATCACCCTGCCCACCACCAACGGCAAGATCACGGCCCAGCAGGTGCAGGAGTATGTAGAGTGGCACAGAAACGACGAGTCCACGGAGCACATCGTCCAGCCCGGCATGGTCTACATCTCCTATCCCACCGAGGGAGGCACCCTTTACTCCAAGGCGGAGCTGACGGAGCTGTACGACGTGTGCCGCCGGTACGGCCTGCCCCTGTTCATCGACGGCGCCCGGCTGGGCTACGGCGTCATGGCCGACGGTGCTGACCTGACCCTGCCGGAGATCGCCCACCTGTGCGACGTGTTCTACATCGGCGGCACCAAGGTCGGTGCTCTGTTCGGTGAGGCCGTGGTCATCATGAACCCGGCTCTGAAGAAGGACTTCCGCTTCATCATGAAGCAGCGGGGCGGCCGCATGGCCAAGGGCCGTCTGCTGGGCATCCAGTTCGACGCCCTGTTCACTGACGATCTGTATTTCAGAATTTCCCGCCACGCCGACGAGATGGCCTATCAGATCCGGGATATCTTCGTCTCCGCCGGGTATCCTCTGCTGTTCGACTCCCCCACCAACCAGCAGTACCCCATTATGCCCGATGAGGAGTTGGCCATTCTGGGGAAGAACTTCGGCTATGAGTACTGGGAGCGCACCGATCCCACCCACTCCGGCGTGCGCTTCTGTGCCAGCTGGGCCACCACTCAGGAGAACGTGGACGCCCTGCGGGCTGCTGTGCAGGCGCTGAAAAAGTAACAACAGCGAAACGCCGCAATCGATACAAGGACCCCCGGCCGACGGCCGGGGGTCCTTTCAGCGTGTCGAAAAGACTTTTCGCCACGCTGAGGCATTTTTCAGAGCTTCAAAAAGCTCTGAAAAATGGGGATCATCATCGTGCAGGACACCCTTCCGGGTTTCCCGCACACACCCTTCCGCCCCGTTGACGAAAGGCTCCCCCTCTTTTGACAGGCTCAAGGACCCCCGGCCGACGGCCGGGGGTCCTTTCCTTATGGGGTTAAAGCGGTCACGGGTCAGAATTTTCTGGCGGACACGTCGCATAGCTGGAGGCGCACGCCGTTCTCGGCGGCCAAGGTCCTGCCCTTTTCCAGCAGCTTGTCCCGGTTCCGGTTCAGCAGCTGCACCAGCAGTTCATCCTTCTTCTCCTGCGGCATCTTATCCAGCACCGTCCGGGCCATGGAGGCCGCCAGTTCCTTGTTCTGGGACAGCATCCCTCCCAGCACGCCGCCATCCTTGGCCATACTCTCCGCCAGTGCCGGGATCAGCACCTCTGACAGGGAGCGGTAGTCCACCTCGTCCAGCAGAATCTTCAGCTCGATCATGGCTCACTCCGCCTTAGGGCCTGCGGCCACCACCTCAGCACTCATGCGGGTGTACTTCTTGAAGTTCTCCACAAAGGAGCTTGCCAGCTTGCGGCAGGCGGCCCGGTAGGCCTCCTTGTCCGCCCATGTATTCTCCGGGATCAGCAGTTCACTGGGCACGCCCTCGATGGCCGTGGGTACCTGAACGCCGAAGGTGGGATCGGTGACGAAGTCCGCCTTCTCGATGGCGCCGGTGAGGGCCGCCGTCACCATGGCACGGGTATAGCGCAGCTTCATGCGCTGACCGGTGCCGTTCCAGCCTGTGTTCACCAGATACACCTTGGCCCCGGCCTTCTCCACCTTCTCCGCCAGCATGGCGGCATAAACGGAGGGATCCAGCGGCAGGAAGGGTTCACCGAAGCAGGTAGAGAAAGTGGGTACCGGCTCGGTGACGCCGATCTCCGTCCCCGCCACCTTGCTGGTAAAGCCGGAGACGAAGTAGTACATGGCCTGATTCCTATCCAGCTTGCTGATAGGGGGCAGCACGCCGTAGGCGTCGGCGGTGAGGAAGATCACCGTCTTGGGGACACTGGGGCTCATGCCGGAGAGCTCTGCGTTGGGGATATACTCCACCGGGTAGCCCACCCGGCTGTTCACCGCCAGCGAGTCGTCGTCGAAGTCGAACTCCCGTGTATCGGGATCCATGACCACATTCTCCACCAATGCGCCGAATTTGATGGCGTTGTAGATTTCCGGCTCCCCCTCCGCAGAGAGGTTGATGCACTTGGCGTAGCAGCCGCCCTCGAAGTTAAAGACGGAGTCGTCGGCCCAGCCGTGCTCGTCGTCTCCGATGAGCCTGCGGTCAGGGTCGGCGGAGAGGGTGGTCTTACCGGTGCCGGAGAGGCCGAAGAACACGGCGGAGTCGCCGTCCGTTCCGATGTTGGCGGAGCAGTGCATGGGGAATACACCCTGCTTGGGCAGGATGTAGTTCATGACGGAGAACACCGACTTCTTGATCTCGCCGGCGTAGCGGGTGCCGCAGATCACCACCAGATGCGCCTCGTAGTCCACCAGAATGGCGGCCTCGCTGTGGGTGCCATCGATCTCCGGGACGCACTTGAAGCCGGGGGCGGCCACGATGGTGTAGTCCGCCGTAAAGTCCGCCAGCTGCTCCGGCGTGGGCCGGCGCAGCAGCTGATGAATGAACAGGTTCTGGCTGGCCAGCTCGTTGACGATGCGGAAGGACTTGGTATACTTGGGGTCCGCCCCGGCGAAGCCGTCAAAGACGTAGACCTCCTTATTTTGGAGATACGCCGTGACCTTGGCGAAAATGGCGTCGAATTTCTCTTTTTCCATGGGGCGGTTCACCTTGCCCCATGCGATATCGCCGTGTACCGCCGGGGTGTCCACGATGAACTTATCGTTGGCGCTGCGCCCGGTGTACTTCCCGGTCTTTACCACCAGCGCCCCGGTGGCAGACAGGGTTCCCTCTCCCCGGCGCAGAGCGTGCTCCGTCAGCTGGGCCGGGGTCAGGTTGCGATATACCGCCGCCGTGTTGACGATGCCCAGCTGCTCCAATCCGTAGGTTTCCATGACAGTTCCTCCTTGTTCCTCCCGCAGATCACGGGGCCGATAACAGCAGTATAGCACAGGGCCTTCGGAAAAGAAAGCCCTGTGCTATGATTTCCTTTTCAGTGCAGCACGATGCGGGCGCCGCCCTCATAACGGCGCATAACGCCCACCCGCTGGGCGCTGGGCACGGTGCCCTTCAGCTCCGCCAGCAGCACATCGGCGTCCGCCGGGTCCACGGCCATCAGCAGGCCGCCGGAGGTCTGGGGGTCATACAGCATATCCTGTACGGCGATCTCCGTCTGTCCGGCATCCACCCATTGCTCGGCAAAGGTACGGTTGCGGTACATCCCCGCCGGGAGCACACCCATGCGGGCAAACTCCAGCGCCTCCGGGATCAGGTCCACCGCCGACACCTCCACCTCGGCCCGCAGATCGCTGCCCTGCGCCATCTCCAGCAGGTGGCCCATAAGGGCAAAGCCCGTCACGTCGGTGCAGGCATGGACCCGGTACTTCACCATGGCGTCCCGGCCGTTCTTGTTCAGGGTGGTCATCAGGCGCATGGCCAACTCCGCGCTCTCCTTGGAGCAGAGATCGGCCTTCATGGCGGAGGTGAGGATGCCGATGCCGATGGGCTTGGTCAGCAGCAGCACATCCCCCTCCTTGGCGCCGCTGTTGGTGAGGATCCTGTCGGGATGGACGAAGCCCGTGACGGACAGGCCGTACTTGGGCTCGTCGTCGAAGATGCTGTGGCCGCCGGTGATGAGGGCGCCCGCCTCATAAACCTTCTCATAGCCGCCCCGGAGGATCTGATGCACCGTGTCCTTGGGCATATCCTCCGGCACGCACATGATGTTCAGAGCCAGCTTGGGGTCACCGCCCATGGCGTAGATATCCGACAGGGCGTTGGTGGCTGCGATCTGGCCGAAGGTATAGGGATCGTCGGCAATGGGCGGGAAAAAGTCCAGCGTCTGCACCAGCGCCAGCTCGTCCGATACCTTATACACCGAGGCGTCGTCGCTCTTATCAAAGCCCACCAGCAGATTGGGATCCTTGTGGACCTGGATCCCCTCCAGCAGCTGCGCCAGCACACCGGCGCCCACCTTGGCGCCGCAGCCGGCGCACTTGGCCAGCTTCGTCAGTTTTACATTCTCTTCCACGTTATGGTTCCTCCTTCAATTTCCCGGACAGGGCCAGCACCGCCTCCAGCACACCGCCGCCTACGGCCAGCGCCTTGTCCGATACCGTATCACAATATTCCCGTTTGCCACGGGGATCCACATCTCCGGCCTTCATCCCCCGGAACACCGGCGTTCCCTCCGGCAGGATGCCCCGCAGCACGCCGCTGATGGTGCAGCGCATGGGCTGCCCCTCCACCGTGGCCACCACATCTCCCTCAGAGACCGTGACCCCGATATCCGCCAGCTGGTGCAGGATGCCGTCTGCCGGAGCACGCAGCACCCGCTCCCCGGCGAAGCCGCCGACGAGTCCCGGTATGCTGGTGTTGGGCAAGGCGCTGCCCCGATAGATGACCCGGCCCAGCGTATGGCCCCGCATGGTCTCCACCACCGCATGGCAGTCCTCCCCTGCGGTGAAGCCCGGCCCTACGCCCACCACCACCGGTGCATCGGCGATGCGGGTACCCAGATTCCGCTTGGCCAGAATGGCATCCACCAGCGCATCCGGCCGCAGTTCCTCCCGGCACCGCAGCTCCGGATCCGCCAGCACGGAGATCTCTCCCGCCGCACAGATCCTTCTGGCCTGAAGGACATCCTCTGCCCGGCGGGCCGTGGCATCCTCCACCTGCGTCTCCCCCAGCACGATGGCCTGCGAGAAGCACACGGTGCGGCGAATGGCCGTGGGCTGGGGCAGATCCGTCATAACCACCTGCACGCCGGCCCTCCAAAGGCGCATCGCAATGCCTGTGGCGATATCCCCCGCTCCCCGGATCAGTACCAGCATCGTTTTTCCTCCATCCGTTCTCTTTTTATGAGGATAACACGTTTTCCCGTTTTCGTCAATCACCCCGGTATGGAGGAAAGCCAACGTACCGCCCCGCTATCGTTAATTTCCATCCTCAGACGGCGGTTTCCATTGACGGCAGGCGGCAAGCCTGCTACAATGAGCACATGGAAGAGAAATTATCGTATCGGAATACCGTCCGCCTGTTCGCCGGGGAGAAGTGCTTCGGTCCGGGCGTCGCTCAGCTGCTGCGCCATGTGCAGGAGTTTCATTCTCTGCGCTCTGCGGCCAAGGCCATGAACATGGCCTACTCCAAGGCGTGGACCATCGTCAAGTCCTCGGAGCGGATCTTGGGCGTCCAGCTGCTGCATACCTCCGTGGGGGGAAGGAGCGGAGGCGGAGCGCAGCTGACGGAGGAGGCGGTGCTCCTGCTGGATGCCTACACCGCCTTCTGTGCCGATCTGCACGCCGCCGGGGACGCTCTCTTCGCCCAACACTTCGGGTATCTGGAGGGCCGGTCGTAAGCAGTTCCTCTCTCTATCTGACAGTCTCACGAAAAAGCTGGTGCAGCTCCTGCGCCAGCTTTTCTATTTGCGCCGGAGTGTTGAAGTCGGAAAGGCTCAGGCGCACCGTGCCGGTGTCCAGTGTCCCCGCCGTGCGGTGGGCCAGCGGCGCACAGTGAAGCCCCGCCCGCAGGGCGATACCCCGGCGTCCCAGCGCCTCCGCCAGTTCTTCGCAGTCCCGGCCCGCCGCCCGGAAGGACACCACACCGGTGGGATGGGGGCCGTTTGCGGGCGTGAATACCTCCACCCCCGGCAGGGCCTTCAGGCGGCGCACCGCCTCCGCCGCCAGCTGCCGCTCCCGGCAGGCGATGGCCTCCGGCGTCCGTCGGCGGACGAACCGCAGTCCCTCCAACAGCCCGGCGATGCCCGGCATATTGTGGGTGCCGGCCTCCAGACGATCCGGCAGGGTCGGGGGCATCTGCCGGTCACGGGAGGCGCTTCCCGTGCCGCCCAGCAGCAGCGGCCGGGCGGGCCGTTCGCCGCACAGCAGCAGCCCCGTCCCCTGGGGGCCGTAAAGCCCCTTGTGACCCGGCATGGCAATGAAGGCCGCCCCCAGCTCCGTCAGGTGCAGGGGCAGCGTTCCTGCCGATTGGGAGGCGTCCACCAGCAGCGGCACACCCCGGCTGCGGCAGACTCCGGCGATCTCCTCCAGCGGCTGGACGCAGCCGAACACGTTGGACACATGGTTGACGATCACCGCATCCGCCCCGGCCAGAATGGCCCGCCGGAACTCCTCCGCCGCCTGCTCCCGCCGGAAGGGCGGCGTATCCACCACCGTCAGGCGCACCTCCGGTATGGCATACAGGGGGCGGCAGACGGCGTTGTGCTCATAGCCGGAGATCACCACCCGGCTGCCGGGAACCACCAGCGACCGGATGGCGATGTTCAACCCGTGGGTAGCGTTCATGGTGAACACCACATTCTCCGGCGACGGCACGCCGAATAGCGCCGCCGCCTCGGCCCGACACCGGAAGGCCGTCTCCTCCGCCCGGCGGGCGGCGGGATGGCTGCCCCGTCCGGGAGTGGACAGCTCTGCCGCCGCCTGCGCCATGGCCTGCCGCACCTGGGGCGGCTTTTCCAGCGTGGTGGCCGCAGCGTCCAGATAGATCATGTCCCCGCCTCCTGCCAGCCGCTATCCGTCCGTTCATATATGCCAAGGGGCGTCAGCCCCGCTGTCTGTAAGCACGTCTGGGCCTCCTGCTGCCGCTGACCCCGCACCTTCACCGCATAGCTGCATCCGCCGCCGGTAAGCCCCGCCGGGGCCCGGAACAGGAAGCTGCGGATGCCGCACTGCTCCAACGCCCGCACCATACGCTGGGCATGGGTGACGGAGCGGGCGATGAAAAGAATCTCGTTCATTCTGCACTCCTCCTCACGGGACATTCTATGTGAAAGCGCCCCCGCCGGTGCGGTATCCGCCATACAAAAAGAGGAGGACAGCTCGTCCTCCTCTTTTTTATCGCTTACGGATCAGCTCTCCGCCCGCTGGATCAGCGCCACGGCGTGGGCGGATATCCCCAGTCCCTCGCCGGTGAAGCCCAGATGCTCCTCCGTGGTGGCCTTGACGTTCACCTGCTCCGGCCGGATACCCAGCGTCCGGGCCAGCGCACAGCGCATCTCCTGCCGGTAGGGGGCGATCTTTGGGGCCTGCGCCACCAACGTGGCGTCGATATTTACCACCTGCCACCCCTGCTCCGTCAGGGCCTTCATCACCCGCTCCAGCAGCGTCAGGCTGGAGATGTTCAGAAAGGCATTGTCGCAGTCCGGGAACAGTCTCCCGATATCGTCCATACCGGCAGCGCCCAGCAGGGCATCCATCACCGCATGGGTCAGCACGTCTGCATCGGAGTGGCCGTCCAGCCCCTTCTCCCACGGGATGGTAACACCGCCTAAGATCAGAGGCCTCCCCTGTGCCAGACGGTGGACGTCGTACCCGTGTCCTACCCGCAGTCCTGTCATGCCTGTTTCCTCCTCTCGGCCAGAATGGCCTCCGCCAGACGCAGGTCCAGCGGCGTAGTGATTTTGATGTTCTCCGGATCCCCGGCGGTGAGATAGACCTCCTTGCCCAGCCGCTCCACGGCGGAGCAGTCGTCCGTCAGAGTCACCTCGGCGTTCACCGCCGACTGGAGCGCCGCCTTCAGCAGCTCCGCCTGAAACACCTGCGGCGTCTGCACGGCAAAGAGCGTGGACCGGTCCGGCGTTTCATCCACCGCGCCGGTTTTGGATACCTTGATCGTATCTTTGACCGGAATCGCGGGCGCTGCCGCGCCAAACTTCGCCGCCTTTAAAATCGCTTTTGTGATGACCTCCGGCGGCACCAGCGGACGCGCGCCGTCATGCACCGCAACAAGCTCCGTCCCTTCCGGCACAGCCTTGAGCCCGTGCATCACCGACTCTTGTCGACTCTCTCCGCCGGGAACGACGATGCGCACCTTCCGATACGGCGAACAGACCCGGCTGATTTTGGGCATCCGGTCCTCGCGCGCGACGACGATGATGGTGTCGATCATCTCATGATCGTCGAACACGCGCAGCGTCCGGCTCAGAACCGGAAGCCCGCCCAGCTCCGCCAGAAGCTTGTCCGTCCCGCCCATCCGGGCAGAAGACCCGGCGGCGACAATCACCGCCGCACAGCTCGGATGCGAGAGCTTGTTTTTCACCTGCCGCGCCTTGCGGATGCTATCTGCAAGCTGCATGAAATCCCTCCTTATGTGAGGCTGCC
>OLGF01004022.1_pt1 | contig 11385 bp, 10 predicted proteins | sample 1604971 | NCBI WGS metagenome assembly OLGF01 (sample SAMEA3888902, study PRJEB22519) | human gut metagenome | biome: human gut; feature: human-associated habitat; material: faeces | place: Denmark | collected 2011 | reverse complement strand
GACTGCGCCTGTCCCGTGTAGGTCAGGCTCCCGCTCTGTGTGGGTACGGCGGCGATGGTGGCCTTTCCAATGCTCCACTGTACCGTCTTGGCCTCGTTGGTGTCGTCTCCCCAGGTGTACCCCTCCTTGGGCGTGAACGTGGCCTGGTAGGTCCCCGCGTCCGTCCCCGTGGTCGTGCCCCCCAGGGTCATGGTCTCCGGGTTGTACCCGTTCCAGCTGGGGCTTTGCGGGCTTCCCGTATAGGTCAGCGTGCCGTTCTGCGTGGGCACCGCGTCAATGGTGTGGGCGATCTTGGTGATGGCCTCCAGCGCCGCGTCCGCAGAGGTCTGCGCGTCGATGGCCTTCTGTGCCGCCGCGTCCATGGCCGCCTGCAGGTTGGTGGCGCCCAGCTCCTTGTTGTCCGTGTACCCGATGTCGTGCGCCTTGGTCCCGTGTGGGTTCCCCGTCTTGACCTGGCTGTGGTCGTAGGCCGTCTTGCCCCGGTCCCCCCGGTAGGCGGTGGAGGAGGTCTCGCCCAGGGCCAGGTCCGAGCCGATGGCCACATACACCGTCCCGCTCCAGCGGTAGGTGATGTTGCTCTCCACGTCCACATAGATTTTCCCGCTCTCCGGCGTGATCTGGCTCTGGTGGCCCAGGTCGGTATAGAAGGCCCCCTCGTGGTAGTAGCCCTCCACCACATCGTCCACATAGCTCGGGAGCTGGGCCGACGGCACATGGCCGCTTTCGTCCAGCTCCGCCAGGCCGCGGGGCGAGCCGACGGGCAGCTGCTTCACCGGCACCTTTCCGTTATCGTCCAGCCCTGCCACGCCGCCGGCCGTCCCCACCGGCAGCTGGTCCACGTCCATCTTGCCGCTCTCGCTCAGGTCCGCCTTCTTAGCGAACAGCGCCGCGTGGGCGCCCTCGTCCGCCTCGTGCTCGCCCACCGCTGCCGCCACGGCCTGCCCCAGCGTCTCCGCCGTCACTACCGCCGCCGCGTCGATATTCACCGTCAGGCTCCCCTGGTTGGAGAAGGCCAGCAGCCCGTAGAACGTGTACACAAAGTCCGGCATGTCCGCCTTGCTGGGGATTTCCACGCCGATGTCCGTGTCCGTCTGGAACAGGGCGATCATCTTCTCGTCCTCGTCCTCCAGCCTGGCCCACACGCCGAACTGGTTCAGGCTGTACCCCGCCTCGCTCTGGGGCGTCACCTGGAGCTTCAGCCGCTGCCCCTTGTCCACCGGTGTGTTGGAAATAATGCTGGCTGCCTGCTTCTCATTCACCAGGTCCGCCTGCGCCAGCATGGCCGCCGGGTCCACCCGGCCCTGTCCCGCCGCCGCCCGGGTGATGGTCAGCTGTTTCCCCTCCACCCACCGGGTCAGCAGGTCGTTTCCGTTGTTGGTGATTATTCCGATCCAGGCCATAGTGCCTCCTCCTTCTGTTCTGTCGTGCCGTACTCCGTCAAAATGCCACCCACGCACGCCGCCAGGGCGAAGGCTGTCGCCGTCCCCTTCTGATCGTCCGGGCTTGGGTTCACCCGCATGGTGGTACAGCTCTCCACAAGCTCCCCGCCCACATAGGCCACGAAGCCCCAGCCGGTGGCCGTGCCGCCCGCGTCGTAGTATTCCACCTCTTCCAGGTGGGAGCTGAACCGCTTGGCCGCTGCCAGCCGCCGCTCCACCTCCGCCATGGACATGGCCGCGAATTTCTCCTGCTCCTCCACGGTCATGATGTTGACCCGCAGCCGGAAGTAGCCGGGCTTCCCCCCGTACTCGTACCACTCCTCCACCGTGGACCCCGGGTAGATGGCGTCCGCCTGGGCCTTCACCGCCGCGGCCGTCCCCATGGTCCGCCGGATGGTCAGCGCCGTCTGCACGATCCGCCGCTTCTGCTCCAGGTCGTACTCCGGGTCGTACCAGTCGATCTTCCAGCTCACCGCCAGCGCGTCCAGCACCGCCTCGCTCACTGTGTCGATGGCCGTGTAGATTTGGCTCCCGTCGATAAAGCCCATAGTCTGCCGGTGCAGGTCCAGCACCGCCCGGGACAGGGCCTCCACCCACGGCTGCTTCTGTAAGACCCGCGGCACCCCGTCCCGGAGTTCCGCGTCCAGCAGGCTCTTAATCATCCTCCAGCCCTCCATAGTCGGCGGTGGCCCCCGTGCACTTGGGCAGCTCGTTCTTTTCCACCACCGTGTCCGCTGGGGCCGTCAGCTTCACCCGCTTGGCGCCCGCCTCCCGCACCCGGGCGATCAGCTCCGTGGGGTTGATGTCCCGCCCCAGCTTCCGCTGCCAGGTCTGGAACTCCTCCACCGCCGCGCTCACCCGGCTCTGGATTTCGCTCACCGATTTCTGGTCGCTGGACCCGATCCAGTAGGTGAGGGAGATGGCGTACTCCACCTCCTCCGGGGCCTTGCAGTTCACTTGGTCGCACAGCGGCCGCATGCTCTCTCCGCTCATGTACGCCTTCATCTCCGCCAGCTCCGTGGGGTTTGGCAGCCGCAGGCCCTCCTCGTCCTGGATCACGAAGTAGATGTCCACCTGGTTGGGCTGCGGGCTGTCCGTCCGCACGTCCGCCACGTCCCCCCGCCACTCCCGGGCGTAATATTCGTAGGCGTCCCGCGGCCCCGCGCAGCTGTAAACGCTGGGGGAGAGATAAATCCGCCTCGTCAGGCTGTCGTCGTCCTCCGTGTCCAGCCCGCCCGTGCTCTCCGTGGTGTTGCTCACGCCGGCGATGTAGGGGATGGGGTCCACCAGGATTTTGATGGCCCCGGCCAGCAGGCCGGCGCTGCCTGCGCCCGCCTCCTCCGCCTGCACCACCACGTCGGCGTACAGGTCCCCCGCCGCGATCTCCGCGTAGTCCAGCGTGTTGAAATACTTCCCGTCCTCCGTCTTTACCCGCGTCCCCGCCGGGATGGCCGTCACCGTCCCCCGGGCCTCGGACAGGGTAAAGCGTTCCGTGGCCGTGGCCCGGGTCGGCTCCTTCCGGCTCACGCCCACCAGGGCGCCCAGCGCGTCCAGGGCCTCCCCGGTGGAGGTCTTCAGCAGCTCCATCCGCCCCTTGGTGTCCGCGTACTGCATGGTCTGGTATTCCATGGCCGCAAACGCCTTGATCAGCAGGTTCAGCGGGTCCGCCGCCCCCAGCTCCGGCTCCTTGCCGGTGATCTCCCGGTAGTACCGTGTGTAAAGGGCGCGCAGCTGCTCCTCCGTCTCCCGCAGCGTCATGTTCTCGATGAAGTTCAGCTCCGGGCAGTTGGCCAGTTCACTGATGTTAGACAAGCTCGATCACCACCTTTGGGATCATCATTCCGTCGGCGGCCTTGTCCGCCGTCCATTCCACCCGGGCCACCTTGGCCCTGGGTTCGTACCGTTCCGTCTTCCGCACATACTCGGCCACCAGCAGCGCCTGGGCGTTTTCCTGCGGCCCGTCGATGATACTGCCGTCAATGCCGAACTCCCGGTCCAGTGCCTGCTCTCCCGCCACGGTGCCGTACAGCACCTGCAGGTTCCGCAGCACCTCCGCCGCCGTGCTCTCGTCCGCCTTTCCCGGCTGAATGTCGATCACCGCGTCTCCCGTGCTCAACATGCCTCCTCACCCCCTACAAATACTCCTCGATGGTCAGCGTCACCTTGCATTCCACCAGCGCCCCGCTGTGCAGCACCGCCGCCCACTCGTCGCTCACGTCCGTGATCTTGAACGGGTAGGAGGAGATGGGCGCGTTTCCCACGATGAAGTAGTCCGCCACGCCTTTTTCCGCGCAGCTCTGAAAGTGCTCCAGCGTGCTCCGCGGGCTTGCCCCGTCCTGCGCCCGCAGCAGCAGGTCAAAGCTGTATGACTTCAGCTTCGGGGCGATCCACTGGCTCCGCGCCTTGGCCCCCGTCCGGTCGTGGGTGGCCCAGTCGCTCCCGCTCTGCCCCTTCAGGTTGCTGGGGGTGAAGATACGCCGGTCGCTCACCGTGAACGTCCGGCCCATGAAACTGCCGATTGCCATTGCCTCTCCCCCTTACTTGTCCGGCGGGGCGACTGCGCCGCTGTTGTGGGTGTGGTTGACCAGGCTCACGCCTTCGATGGTCACGTCCCCGGTGCCCGCTGTGGCGTTGATCTCCGGGGCCGTCAGCTCGATTTTGGTCGGGCTGGTAATGCTCACGTCCCCCGCCTCGCTCACGGTGATCACCGCGCCGTTCAGGGTGATCTTGGCCTCACCGCCGCTCACCTCGATCTCCAGGCCCTCCTGGCCCTCCAGGGAGACCTTGCCCCCGGCGCTCACACTAAGCTCGCCCCCGGCCTCCGCGCTGACCGCGCCCCCGGCCTCCAGGCTCACCGTCGTGCCCGCCGCGATCCCCACGCCCGTCTTGGCGTTCAGGCTCACGCTGGCCCCGCTGCTGCTCACCTGTATCTGGCCGCCGCCCACCAGGCTGATGGGACCTTTCGCCTCGTCGTAGATTTCGCCGTTGCAGGTGCGCCCTGTCCGCTTGTCCACATACTGGGTGTAGACCCCTGTATTCTCGTCGTACCGGTCGTAGGCCTGCCCCTTCCGGCTGGCGTATTCCTTCCGGTACAGCCCCTGGTAGCCCTCCGCCGGCGCGTTGGTCTTGTTCCACACCGTCCCCGTGGTGGTGGCCGCCGCCAGCCCGCTGCTGGTGTGGGTCACGCTCACGATCTGGCCCACCGTGGGCATTTTGTATTCGCCGTTGCTCATGGCGTTGATCTTCCGGGTCACGCTCCGCCCCCGGTCAAAGTAGGTCACCTCATAGGTACCCGCCGCGTAGTCGATGGAGCTGACCCGCCCCGTCCGGTTGGTGCTCGCCATGGCCTCACCCCTCCTGTGTGATCCCCGTGCAGTAGCTGGCCGGGACCCAGCCTGTCACGTTCTTGCCCACCGGCAGCTTCCCGCACCGGTCCGCCGTGTTGGTCATGCGGTATCGCCCCCGGATCAGAATGCCGTCGTAGAAGTAGTACGTCCCGCTCTTGTGGCAGGCCGGGCTTTCCGACGTGCTGGCCACGTAAAACGGCGCATTGGTCAGCGTCACCGCCGCCCCCGCCGTGGCCCCCGCCGCCGAGCTGGCCGCGTTTGCCGCCGGGCTGGTGGTGGAGTAGCTGCTGTCGTAGGTCTCGCCGCTCTCCCCGCTGTCCTCGTGGTGCTCGATCTGGCCGCCCACCTGCCAGGCGTAAAACGGCGTGCCAACTCCGCTGCACTCGAAGTCCGAGGTGAACCCGCTCTTGCTCACCTTGTGGGTCACCTTGTCCACAAAGTATTTTCCGTCCAGCTGGCCGTACCCGGCGATCTCAATGCAGTTGCCCGCGCTCACCTGCCAATCCCCGTCCACCCCGAACTTCAGCTTCACCGTCCCGTGGTTGGCGTTGTTCAGCTCCGCCACCAGCTGCAGGCTGGCGTCGTACACGCTGGTGGCCCGGCGGTTCACGCTCTTGGTGTGGGTCCCGCCGCCCACGCTGCACACGATGTCGATGTCCTTGTCCGCGTCCGTGTAGTTGAAGTAGCCGCCGGTGTATGTGCCGGACAATGTGGTGTCCCATCCGAAGCTCCCCGGCCGGATGTCCGTGCGGTGAAAGGTCTTCACCGCCGGCTTGGCCTTGTACTTCTCCCGGTCATAGACCCACAGCCGTCTGGCGTACACCTTCAGGATCAGGCCGTAGTTCCTGCACAGGGTGTTGTAGTAGCTGCTGTCCGTTCCGTCCTGCTCGTCGCACTCGATGTCGTAGTCGTCCGCGTCGTAGGTGAAGCCCAGTCCGTACCGCGCCGCGATGGTGGCCCCGATCCGCTGGATGGTGGTGTTTTTCCAGATGGCCTCCCGCTCCAGCTCGGAAAAGTCGCTGTCGCTGGGCTTGCTCACGCCCCCCAGCTGCAGCGTGGTGGGCGCGTCCGAAAAGCTCACGTCGTCCAGCACGAACAGGCCGCACTCGATCCTCCGGTGATCCCCCGGCCGCTCCCAGTCAAAGCCCAGGATTTTGGGCCGCAGGGTGGCTCCCTTGTCCGGCAGCCATCCGTTCAGCCATCCGCTGTCCTGGGCGTCCAGGGTGATGTCAATACTGTCGCTGTTGTCGGCCGCGTTGTCCACATAGGTCAGGCTCTCCACCAGCCCGGCGATCTCCTCGCCGGTCCCCGCGCCCGCGTCCTCGTCTACGCTCCCGCCGGTCTGCCCGCCCGTGTCCGCGGCCGGGTCCGCGCTCCCGCTCGCGTCCCCGGCGGAAAGCCCGATGTCCGCCGCGTCCACCCAGCCCGTCACGTTCTTGCCCACCGGCGTCTTTCCCACCCGGGACGGGGTGTTGGTGATCCGGTATCTCCCCCGGATCAAAATACCGTCGTACAGGTAGTAGGTCCCGGTCTTGGTGGCCGCCCGGCTCTTGGACGTGCTGGCCACATACAGCGGCGTGGCGTTCAGCGTCACCGCCGCCCCGGCCTTTGCGCCGCCGGACACGCCCCCGGCGGCAGCGGACGCTCCGGACCCCTGCGCCCCCTCCGCCGCCGCGGCTGTGCTCCCGCCTTCCTCCGCCGCGGCCTTGACCGCCGCGGAGTAGGCCGTCTTCCGGTATTCCACCGAAAGATCAATGCTTCTGGTCTTAATCATAGCTCGCCTCGTATTTCCACGGCGGCAGCCCGCCGTCCCGCGCCTCTTCCAGGGCCGGGGTGTTCAGCTCCACCCCGGCCTGGAATACAAAGGTGCCGATGTGCGCCCGGTTGGCCTCCATCAGCGCGTCGGCGCGGTATTCGCTTCCGTACACCGCTTTGGCGATGGCGTCCCAGGTGTCGCCGCTCTTGGTGATGTATGCCATGTCCGCCTCCTCAATAGGCCGTGCGGGCCTGCTTGCGCTGCATTTGCAGATACCAAGCCTCAAACTGCGCCTTGGCCTCCGCCAGGGCCTCGTCGATCACGCTCCGGTCCGCGTTGCCCTGAATGATGATCTGCGGGGCGAAGGTGAAGTCACCGCCGCCTCCGCCCGGGTTCTCCCGCTCCGGCAGCTCCTTCAGCTCCACCGGCTTCACGCCCAGCATGCGCCCGGCCATGGCCCACGTGCGCAGGTTGTCCTGCCGCACCGCCCGCTGGAAGCTGATCACCGCCTCTGTCCCGGCCTCACCCGCGATACTCGGCCCCGTGGTAAAGCCGCCCTTGGCCAGCATGGGGATTTCCGGGATATTGATGGAGAACTTCTTCCCGCCGATCAGGGGCACCCAGTCCGGGATGTCCAGCCCCAGGCCGTTGATCCCGCGGATCGCCTGGTTAATCAGGGAGATCACCGCGTTGATGGGCGTCTTGAACAGCGCCCCCAGCGTCTCGAAGATACCGCCGAAAATGTCCTTCACGCCCTGCCAGGCCTGCTCCCAGTTGCCCGTGAATACGCCGGTGATGAAGGTGATGATCCCCTCGAAGATGGCCTTCACGCCCGCGATGGCGTCGCTGATCCCCTGGGAGAATACCGAGATCGCCGCCAGCACCGCCGGGATCACCACCTGGCCGATGTTCAGCAGCACCGTGATCACCGTCTGGATGATGGGCAGCACCATCTGAAGCGCCTGCCCGATGATCTGCGCCACGGTCATGACCGCCGTTCCGATCCCGCTGATGATGGTGGAGATGTACGGCGCCGCCGTCTGGATGGTTTGCAGGATGACCGGCACCACCGTTTGGGTGATGAAGGTGAAAATGCTCTCGATGATGGGCTTCACCGTCGTGTTGGCGAAGGTCACCACCTGGCCCACCACGCTCATGATGGACTGCAGCACCGTCACGATCCCGTCAAAGGCTCCCGCCGCCGCCTCGTTCCCGGCGAAGATACCGCCGTCTCCAAACAGCATGTCCCGGAAGCCCGACAGCGCGTTGGCCACGCCGCCGTCCACAAACAGCCCGCTGATGAACTCGCCCACGCCGGACAGCGTGCTCACGAACTTGTCAAAGACCGCAAGCCCCGTATCTCCGAACACGCTGCCCACGATGTTCCGAATGCCTTCTAGGTTGTCCCCCAGAATGCTGACCACCGCGATGATGGACGAGATCACGCCCACAATGGGCAGTGCGCCGGACAGCAGGCTTCCAAAGCCCCCGGCGATTGGTCCCCAAATGCTGCTCAACAGGCCCGCTCCGGCGCCGGCGATTTTTCCCGCGCCGGAGCCTGCGATCCGTCCGGCCGCTCCGGTCACGGCCCCTCCGGCCCGCCCCAGCATACCGGACAGGCCCTGCCGCATGACGCTTCCCTGGATGATGGCCGCCGCGCCCACGCCCGCCGCTCTCTGCCGCAGCGGCATGGCCGTCCGGTTCAGCCATCCGGTGACGGCTCCTCCGGCCCTTGTGTTCCCGATGGCCGTCCCCAGGCCTCCCACTCCGGCGGAGACGCCGCCCATCCACTGGCCCAGCCGGCTGTTCGCCGCCGCGCCGCGCACCACGCTCCCGGTGCTGGTGTAGCCGGACAGCAGCCCCGGCGTGCCCGCCGCCGCGGACAAAAGCCCCGTTGTGCCCGCGATCCCGTTGCCCGAGATCAGGCTGGAGATGGTGGCGCCCAGGGTGGCCCGCAGTCCGTTGTTTCCTACCGCGCCCCGGAAGGAGCCGGCCAGTCCCGCTCCCGCGGCCGCCGTCCTCTGTCCTCCGGTGAACAGGCTCTTCAGGCCGCCCCAAATTCCGCCGCGCCTTCCGCCCTCTCCGGGGCCTCCGCCGCCGGCGCCGCTTCCGAACAGCACGCCGCCCGCTCCCCGGATCAGGCCCTCCGCCGCCGGGGCGAAGTGCATGCCCGCGAAGGCGGCCGCCAGTCCGCCGATCACCTTCACCACCTGGTCCCCGTGGTTCACCAGGTAGTCCAGGCCCGACTGGATATAGGGCAGCGCGTTGTTCAGGGCGTTGCCCAGCCGCTCCACGCCCTTGCTTGCCAGGGTCCCCAGGCTCTCCGCCAGCTTGTCCAGCTGTTCCGGGTTCGCCCGGATATTCTGGATGATGTCGATCAGGGAGGTGCCGAGGGCCTTGTACGCCGGCAGGAACGCCTCGCCCACGTCCGCCTTCAGCGCCTGCACCGCGCTTCCCAGCATGGTGCTGATGGCCTCCGGCGTCGTGGCCTTGATGATGAACTCGTGCTCCATGCTCCCGGTCCACGCGCTCGGGTCGTTGACCGCCGCCAGCATTTCCTTCAGCAGGTCCAGGTTCTGCGTCACCTTCGCGCCGCCCTCGATGGCCCACTGGCCGAATAGGGCGTTCAGGGTGGACAGCTTCTCCTCCCCCGGCAGGTTCCCGATGGCCTCAAAGATGTTTAGCAGGGTCCCGGTCCCGTCCACCTGCATGGCCTTCGCCACGCCCTCGGCCGTCATGCCCAGCCGCGCGAAGGCCTGCTGCTGCTTGGCTGTCGCCATGCTGCCCTTGTTGATGTTGGTGTAAATCCGCTTGACGGTGGTGCCCGTCACGTCCGCGCTCACGCCCATGGCCTGCATGCTGGCCGCGATGGCCGCCGTGGCCTTGGGGTCCACGCCGGTGATCTGGCCCATGGAGGCCGCCTCGTTCACGCTCTCCGCGATCTCCGCCGCCGTGGTGGCGTAGTTGTTGCCCAGGTAGTTGATCACGTCCGCGATCTCCATGACCTGGTCGTGGTTCATGTTGAAGGACTGCTCCCACTTGGCGGCCCAGTTGCCCGCCTGGTCGGCGGAGATGTCCATGGCCGTGCCCCACATGGCCACGTCCTTCAGGAAGTCCGTCTGCGTCAGGTCCTCAAAGCTCTTGCCCGACTGGCCCGCCGCGGCCGCCAGCCGCGTCAGGTCCTCGAAGGTGTAGGGGATCTGTGTGCTCAGGTCCTTCAGGCTGTCCACCATGGTCTCGTAGTTCTGCGCGTAAGTCTTTCCGTTGGCGGCCAGCTTGTCGCTGATCTTCCCGGTCTCATCCGCCATGCCGTCCACGACCTTCACCACGTCGGCCATGTAGTTTTCAAACTTCGCCGCTTCCTTGGTGCAGCTTGCGATGGCCGCCACGCTCCCCGCCGCCAGTGAGGACATGGCCGCAAGGCCTGCCGTGCCCAGGGCGCCCAGGCTCCTGGAGAAGCTGCTGATCTGGTTTCTCGCCCCGGTCAGCGTCGCCGTCAGGCTCTTGTCCATCTTTCCGGCGATCTTGATGGCAAGCTCCAGCTCCTTCTGCTTTGCCATTCCCCGGTTCTCCTCCTCTCTGCGTCCCCTGGGTCACTTCTTCCGGCGTGCCCGCTCCAGCTCCTCCGCCACCTCGTTGTTCAGCTCCAGAAATTCCCGCACCGGCATTTTCAGATAGAACTCCATGCTGGTCATAGTGGCCTGGCTCAACCGGATGGCCGCCTTCCGCAGGGCCTTCGCCCCGCCCTTTACCCGAAAAAATCCCCGTCGTTCACCGCGTTCTTCAGCTTCAGCAGCTCGTACAGGGGCAGGCTCGTGAAGAAGTCCTCGGGAATGCCTGTGGCCATGGAGGCGATCACGCAGGCGTACAGGTAGTTGGTTGCGTTCTCCGTCACCACAAAGCCCTCCCGGGCCAGCCGGTTTTCCGCCTCGCTCTCGTTCAGGCTGTTCAGGTCCGCGATGGCGTTCAGGTCGATCTCCTGGTACACCTTGCCCTTGTAGTCCCTGGGCTTCTCCAGCTTCATCACGTGGTGCTCCGTGACGGCCTCCACGTTCAGATAGCCCCGCACGGCGGCCGCCACCCGCTTCATCACGCCCCGGGGCATGAGCTTGAAAAACTCCACCGGCAGCTCCGTGGCCTTGGTGGCCATGGTCCGGGCAAAGGCCGTGGTGGTCTCGCACAGCACCGCCGCCGCCACCTCCTGCTCTCCGAACAGCTGCCGCTGGGCGTCGATGGCGTCCTGGATGGTCAGCTTTTCAAGCCCCGTCAGGTCGATCTCCTGGTACTCCGTGTTCTCGAACACATAGGGCTTCTCCAGCTTCACCGCGATCTGCTCCACGGTCTCCTTGTCCTCTTTCCCGGCGGTCTCCTCCGGGTTGCCGGTCTTGATCTCGTCTGTCATGGTGCAAAACTCCTTCCGTCGTTCAAATGATCCGCATGTTGTGCAAAAGCACGGCCCGCCCGCTTTTTTGCGGGCAGGCCGTGCCTCTCGGGCCAGGTCAGATCAGCTCGTTCACGCCCGCCAGCATGTCCACGCCGTTGACCTTGTAGACGCCGTTGAGCTTGTCCGCCTCCAGCAGCACGGAGCCGTCCACCTCCACCATGATGTAGGTCAGCTCCAGCGTGACGGTGGCCTCCATGGCCTCGCCCTTCTCGATCTTGCCGGGGTTGAACTTCTTCACCCGGCCCATCTCCACCACCCGCAGGCCCTTGAAGTTGTAGCCTCCGGTCTTGTCATACACCTGCTGGGCCGCCCGGAAGGTCAGGTTCACCGTGGACAGGGGAGAGAGCATATCCATGGCGGAGCTGTACAGGGTGTTGAACTGGATTTCCTGCTCCATGC
>OLGF01004008.1_pt1 | contig 11419 bp, 9 predicted proteins | sample 1604971 | NCBI WGS metagenome assembly OLGF01 (sample SAMEA3888902, study PRJEB22519) | human gut metagenome | biome: human gut; feature: human-associated habitat; material: faeces | place: Denmark | collected 2011 | reverse complement strand
CGGTAAAGATCACGACGGTATTGGCTTTCTCTTTGGTGAGGAACCACTCGCGTACCTGGCGGCTTACCTCTGCGGTACGCACCGCGGTTGCGCCGGCAGGGAGGGTGTACTGCACCATGATTTCTCCCTGGTCTTCGGTTGGCAGGAAGCTGCCCGGCAGTTTCAGCATGGCGAACCCCATCGCGCCGCAGAGCAGGGCGAAGATCACCAGCATGCCGCCGGAACGGCGCAGGGCGCGCAGAACCTTATTCTGATAGCCGTGCTCGGTCTTACTGTAGAAGCGGTTAAACGCGCCGAAGAAGCCCTTTTTGTGCGGAGCGGTGTGATTCAGGATCGAGCCGCACAGCGCGGGCGTCAGGGTCAGCGCCACGAGGCTTGAGAGCGTGACGGCGGTCGAGAGCGTCACCGCGAACTGGCGGTACAGCTCGCCCACGATCCCCGGCAGGAGCGCCACCGGTACAAACACCGCCAGCAGCACCAGCGTGGTGGCAATCACCGGCCCGGCAATCTGACGCAGCGCCAGCGCGGTCGCCGCCGTGCGGCTCTGCCCTTCCGCCATCAGCGTTTCGACACTCTCCACTACCACGATGGCGTCATCCACCACCATGGTCAGCGCCAGAATGATGGCGAACAGACTGAGCGTGTTCGCGGAGTAGCCGAGCGCGTAGAGCACCGCAAAGGTGCCCACCAGCGACACCGGAATGGCAAGGGCGACAATCAGCGTCGCGCGCCAGCTTTGCAGGAACAGGGACACCACGACCACCACCGCCAGCATCGTCAGCGCCAGCGAGACGCCAATCTCTTTGATGGTAGCGGCCACAAACGAGGTGGTGTCGAATTTGACTTCATAGACCAGATCGTCCGGGAAGCGCGTGGATAACCGTTCCAGCTCCGCGCGCACCGCATCGGCCAGACCCGCGCCGTGCACGTCATCAAGCTCATCGCGCACGACACCATTGAGGAAAAGGTCTCTGAGCTGCAAACCCGCAAAAAAGAGCTGATCGATCTGGTCGTCACGCCCGGCGAGGTGCTGCCCAGCGCCCTTTCCGCCAAGGATATCCGCGCGCTGTTCGATTAATCCCCCATTTCTCTTCAAAGGAAGGAGCTTTTACCATGGACATTTTGTTCAAGCAGGATGACTTCGTGTTCTCCTACCGTGTGGGCGGCGTTCTGATCCGCGATGGAAAAATCCTTCTCCAAAGGCCAAAGGGTGACGATTACGCCATCATCGGCGGTCATGTTGCCGCGATGGAAACCACCGAAGAGACGCTGAAGCGGGAATACATGGAAGAACTGCACGCTTCCATCGAAGTCGGCCGCCTTCTGGCAATCGGTGAAATCTTCTTCCCGTGGGGCAATAAGCCGTGCCACCAACTCTGCCTGTATTATCAGGTAGCGCTGACGGATGACAGCATCCCGCTGGACGGCGTATTCCATGGCTGGGATGATCTGGGCGGGGAACGAATCGATCTGGACTTCTGCTGGGTTCCGCTGGATGAGCTTGCGCAGGGCGCAGTGGTCTATCCGCAGGAGCTGATTCCGCATCTGCTGCACGACGACGGATCCGTATTTCATTTTGTTTCAAGGCAGGTTTGAACCATGATGCGCTATTCTGTGATTCTGTTTGATCTGGACGGCACGATTCTGAACACTTTGGACGATTTAGCGGCCAGCACCAACCGTGCGCTTGCAAAAAACGGTCTGCCGACGCGCAGTACAGAGGAAGTGCGCCGCTTTGTCGGCAACGGCATCCGGCTGCTGATCGAGCGCGCCGTGCCGTCAAACACGCCCCTTACGCTGACCGACCGCGTGTTTGACGATTTCCGCACGGACTACGCCGAGCACTGCGCCGACCGCACTCTTCCCTACGACGGCATACCGGAACTGCTTCGCGCGCTGCGAGCCTCGGGTGCGCGCACCGCGGTGATCTCCAACAAGGCCGATTCCGCCGTACAGGAGTTGATCGCGCACTATTTCCCCGGCCTGTTTGACGCCGTTGTGGGGGAGCGCCCCGGCGTGCGCCGCAAGCCTGCGCCCGACGCGGTGCTGGAAGTGCTGCGCGCGCTTTCCGCTGCCCCTGCCGACGCAGTCTACATCGGTGATTCCGAGGTTGATGTAGAAACGGCGCGCAACGCCGGCCTCCCCTGTATCGCGGTGGATTGGGGGTTCCGCAGCCGCGAGATTTTGCTTCAGCACGGTGCGCAGACCATCGCCTCGTCGCCCGCAGAACTGCAATTCCTATTAGCCTGATTTTTATCATTCTCCTATTGACAAGTCAAATAAAACGATTCATATTGTAAGTGACAAATAAAATATTAATATTCTTTAGAAAGATTATATCATGCAAAACAATCATTTTATACACGATCTTTTTATTGTTATCGGAATCTCTCTTCTATCCACGATCTCCATCGCAATTTCGATTTTTTCCCGGTATGGTTTTTTTTATCCTCCAGCTTTCAAACCTGTTTGGATTTCATTTGGAATAACACTTTTTTTCGTTCTGCTCGTTCTTCTTTTTATCAGAGATGTGCGGTCCAAGTGAATTATGCTCATTAAGCGCGCAATGAGTATAAATACAAGGCGGTTATTGTATGAAAAAGGTTATTTCTCTCGTTCTTTCTCTTACTATTCCTTTCTCTCTTGCCATCAGTACACGCTACTAATACTGAATTGTCTTCTCTCTCACCTACCGAGCACTTTGTCCTTTATAACCCAGAAGGAAATAGACTCGATGTGCTTATTTATCAAAGCTTAATCGAATCACAGGCAGAGGTGTACAAAGATGGTTTGCTAATTCAGCAAGCTGTTGCTAATAAGCAAACCATGACTGTACAAAGTGAAATCTACGATCTGCCAAACGAAAGTAATAGTTTCAATAATCAAAATACAAGTTTTAGTAAAGAAATGGGCTTTACAGGAATAACCCAACACAAAGCACAAAGTACCAATTCACTTAATCTGGTTATTCCGTTTTCAACTCGCTCCTCCTTATGGAATGAACCTGTCGAAAATTCAGGATTGTCCTCTTCTCCCTATGGAGACGGTCATTATCTCATTGGTACTGACGAGTTAACTGTACATCCAGGTATTATTGGTTATCTATACCGCAAATATACTAAGATATATGATGGTGAAACTGCATATTGGACATTTGATGTTCATCAAACAATGGCTGCAATAGCAGCAATAATCGGTGCTTCTGCTTGCGCATCAATTGCAGGTGCTCTTCTCACTATGCTTGTCTTTACTTCATCAGAATATCTTGCTTATCGTCAAGCCCTCCGCGTCGAAACATATACCTTTAACTATACCTATCGTGTGCGTATTAATGGTTCTATTCAGCTAACAAGTTATCGCGATATAACCTATTGGAAATCCTATAATACCACTGAAAAAACAACTCGTTGGGATGAAAAGTCGTTCAATGGTGGATTTGGCGGTTCAAACTCTGAATTAGTGTCTCAGGGAATTCAGAACTATGTAAACAGCCATAGTTAGTATTGTTTCCCAGACTAATGTTCTGAGCGCTTCAAAAAGAGCTTCCCGTTAAAAACGGGAAGCTCTTTTTTATGATTTAGGAATTACTTGTCCTCTTCGGGCTTTTCCTCTACGGGAAGCTCCGGCTCGGTCGCAGGCGTTTCCTCGACAGGAAGTTCATCCTTGTTTTCGGGCTTTTCCTCGGTGGCAAGCTCGGTCATCAGGCGCAGGGAGCGGGAAATAAAGGCGTTCATGCGCTCCGCGGGCAGGGACTGCTGCGCCATTTCGGCCAGATCGGTCAGTTGCAGGCAGATATCCTTAGCGGTGTCGTCCTGCGGACGGTTGGCCAGGTTCTGCACCAGCGGATGCTGCGAGTTGAGCACCAGCGTGCGCTCCAGCGGGAACTGCGGCATGCCGTCGCTGCCCCACAGGCGCATGGCCTCCTGATAGCGGCGCATGTTCTCGTCCAACAGCAGCACGGCGGGCGTCTCCTCGTTCTTCAGCGGCTCGATGCGGATCTTGAGGTTGATGTCGTCCACCGCCCACTTGAACATCTCTTCCAGCTTCTTGGTCAGGTCCGCGTCGATGGCGGCATCGCTGTCGCGCAGCGCATCGGCAATATCCGCATCCACGCGGGTGAAGTGAACGTTTTCGTTCTTGCTCTCGATCAACTGCATAAAGCCGATGTCGATGGGCGTACCCATCACCACGACCTCTATGCCGCGTTCCTCGTAAAGGCCAACGGTGTTGGCCTGACGGTTCTCGTCCTCGGCATAGAACACCTTGTTCTCATGCGTGTCCTTTGCCTTGTCCAGGTATTCAGCCAGGGTCTCGTATTCGCCCTTGCTGGTCTTGTAGACGATCGCGTCCTTCATGCGGTCGTAGAACTTGTTGTCGCGCATGCAGCCATACTTGATAAAAGGATGAATGTCCTTCCAGTAGGACTCATACTGCTCGCGCTCGTTCTTGAACATGCCGGTCAGGCGATCGGCGACCTTGCGGGTGATGTAGTCGGAAAGCTTGCGAACGTAGCCGTCGTTCTGCAGGAACGAACGGGAGACGTTCAGCGGCAGGTCGGGGCAATCGACGACGCCCTTGAGCAGCAGCAGGAACTCCGGGATGATCTCCTTGATGTTATCGGCAATGAACACCTGATTGGAGTAGAGCTTGACCTGACCCTCATTCGTAATCTCGTTCTTCAGGCGCGGGAAGTACAAAATGCCGTGCAGGTTGAACGGATAATCCGCGTTGAGGTGAATCCAGAACAGCGGCTCGTCCCACTCATGGAAGGTGTCGCGGTAGAACTTCTTATAGTCCTCGTCCGTGCAGTCCTTCGGCGCGCGCATATAGAGCGGATTGGGCGTATTGAGCATTTCGGGAACTTCTTCCTCGTGTTCATGCTCATGGTCGTGGCCGCATTCGCAGTTTTCCTCATGCTCGTGGTCGTGGCCGCATTCACAGCCGTCCTCGTGATCGTGCTCATGCTTTTTCTCGTCCTCGGCCACCTCGCAGTAGATGGGCGTGGGCATGAAGGAGCAATACTTGCGGATGGTTGATTTGACCGTATTGCCATCCAGGAACTCGTCGGACTCGTTGTTGAGATACAGGGTGACGGTGGTGCCGACCTCTTCGCGCTCGGTTTCCTCCATCGTGTATTCGACGCTGCCGTCGGATTCCCAGCAGACCGCCTTGGCATCGGGCAGACAGCTCAGCGTATCGATGCGGACCTTATCCGCCACCATGAAGGCGGAATAGAATCCCAAACCAAAGTGACCGATGATCTGCTCACCGCTGTCCTTGTATTTCTCCATGAAGTCGTTCGCGCCGGAGAAAGCGACCTGGTTGATATACTTGCGCACTTCCTCCGCCGTCATGCCGACGCCGTTATCGGTAAAGGACAAAATGCGGTGCTCCTTATCCACGCGCACGGTGACGCGCGGCTGATAATCGTCCGGAATCTGCCCCACCATGCGGCGCTTGGCCACCGCATCGCAGCAGTTGGAAATCAACTCTCTTATAAAAATATCCCGATCGGAATACAACCATTTCTTGATGATGGGCAAAAAGTTTTCCGTATGAATGGATAACTGACCTTTTTCCATGCTCATTGCAATTACCTCCGTCAGCGCAGTTATATAAATCTCGCTACGGATTATATTATAGCACCTGCAGAATGGATGTCAAGCAAAATTTAGCACTCATCAGCAAAGAGTGCTAATACTGTGTATGGGCAGAATGTGGACGATCTGGTCAAATACCAGATGGACACGTTCGGCTACTCCGAGGACGTGGCGCGTGAGGAAGTCGTGGCCAACTCCGCAGCGGCGGTGCTGACGGACGAGGAGTTCGTGCGCAATCTGTACAACAACGAGCACAGCCTGTTTGAGCAGATTCGCAAGTTCTTCAGCGAACTGGCGGACACCTTCAAGCAGCTCACCCAGAGCGCGAGCTGGAGTCAGGACGCTGCGCTCACGCCAGAGAATGTGCGCGCCATCGCAGAAGTGTTCGACAGGGTGGCGGCGGATACAAAGACTCCAAGCACGGGGATTGAGTTTGAACCTATGACGTGGTACTCTGCGAAGGATAGGAATATTATCGAGGGGTATTTGGGCGCTGTTGACACTGATTTGCTTGAAATTGCTCGTTGGTATAAAAGCAATAAGCAAGCAAAAAATGGCAGACATAAAGTTACAAGCGTGTCTGACCGAATGGCAAGTGATATAAAACTCCATGTGGGCATTGACGTGAAGGGATATGAGGTATGGGTAGACAAATCAACCTTTGACCACATTGAAAAACGTCACGGTGAGAACGGTAGTGCTGATCATAGCATGGCAGATCTAAATGATGTTGCGCGCATGAAATATGTCATTGATCACTACGACGACATGGAAGTACTAGTTGATAAAGACGGAAAATGGATTACGAGCAGCCGTTATACAGACTCAATGAATAATCAGGCGCCACTCGTTATAGTAAAAAAGAAAATCAACGGCACGTACTTCCTGTCAGAAGCGGTCGTTGATTCTAAATGACACAAGGTATGGGTCGAGACTGCATATATAAATAAAAAAGGCGTTACGCAAGTCGAGACGATGCCCGGTAAAAACCGAACCCCCGCGTCTACGTCCGAAACGCACCCTGCTTCTCCGCCTAAGTCCACCATAGCAGACGCATCTGACGTTGTCAAGTTTTCCGCGAAAGATCCTGTGGAGAAAAAGGGCACGCTGCTTGCCATCCACAACCTGACGGAAGAGAAGCTGAAGAAGTTCCTCGCGCTGGGCGGCGCGCCCATGCCCAGCATCGCGTCTTCGACAAATCGACCATTGACCCGAAGGCAAGCAGGAAGAACACGGTCTACTCTGCCGATGCGTGGACTCCCACATTCCCGCAGATCGAGTACGAAACGAACACGAAAGTGGATAACGCCGTTTACAGCCGCCTGACGGCACTCTCCCGGAACATGGACGAATTCTACCGTGAGGATTTGAAGCGCGTGCTCTACGGCGTGGACGATGGGCTGAACCGTTACGGCGGAGAAGCCGGATTCGTCGAGCACGCAATGGACAACCTCGGCCTGCAAACAGCAACCAAAAGGAAGAAGCATTCGGAAATCTCCGAATGCTTCCCTTTTTTGTTTTTAGCCCTCATGCTCCTTGAAGGACTTCTGTTCCAGATTGTGGTTTGTGACGTGGACGAGCACCGGGGTCATCGGCGCGGGGATGCGGCCGTTTTTGACCGTGACGCTGCCACCCAGCAGGTTCTCGTACTCACCGTCCGGCAGGGGCAGGTCGGCCTCGCCCGTGACCAGGTGGAAGTTGAACACGCCGTAGAGCTGTTCGTCGCCCATTTCGTAATGCCCGGTCAGGATGCTGTCCTGCTTGGGTTCGTCGAGGAAGAACGCGCCGCTCGTTTCGATGGGCATCTTCTTGATGGGACGCAACGCGCGCAGCAGCTCCGCCAGCCAGGGCGTTTCCTGCCGCTCAAAGACGACTCTGCTCGTCATGTCGGTGCGCTTGGCCACCTTGAACTCCTGCCCCGCATAGATCAGCGCCGGCCCCTTGAGGAAATAGGAGAACGCCGTCCACATCCGGAGCTGTTCGTCCGTGTGCACCAGTGAGCAGACGCGCACCTGATCGTGATTTTCGAGAAAGCGCATCTTGATGTAGTTCATAGGATACATGGCCTTTTGACGATTCAGGCCGTCCACATACTCCTTGAGCGTGCCCTTGCCCTTGAGATAATCCTCATAGAAATAGTGCACGTCGTAGTCATAGGTGATGTCAAACGCCTGATACATCTCCGCGTCGCTGTGCAGATTCCAGCCGCGGTCGCGCATCCTGGTCAGGAAGGGATAATGATGGGTTTCCGCCAGCCAGATGAAATCGGGATTGATCTTGTCCATCTCCGCACGCGCACGGCTCCAGAAATTCAGAGGCACCATCGGGGCCACGTCGCAGCGGTAGCCGTCCACGCCGAGCTTTGCCCACATCAGCGCGGTTTCGACCATGTAATCGCAAAGCGCTTCGTTAGAATAATCCAGATCGTAAACGTCGTTCCAGAAGCGGTACATGGGCTTGCCGTCCGCATCCTGATAGAAATAATCCGGATGGTTTTCCACCAGCACGGAATCCTGCGAGGTGTGGTTATAGACGATGTCGAGCATGACCTTCATGCCGCGAGCGTGAACCTCCTTCACCAGCCGCCCAAAGGAATCGAAGTCGCCGTAAGCAGGGTTGATCGCGCGGAAATCCCGCACGGAATAGGGAGAGCCGCACTCGCCGAACTTCATCTTTTCTCCGCGGGGATGGATGGGCATGAGCCACACCACATCCACACCCAGATCGCGAATGCGGTCGAGTTCGTCGATCACCCCGTCAAAGTTGTGTTTTTCCGTCAGGTTCATGACGCTCAGTTCATAAATGATGAGTGAATTGAGCGCCGGATTGGTCTGTTGAGCCATGGTTGATTCCTTCTTTCTCTTTTTTTATTCATATGGAAAAACGATTTTTTCAATCTCTGCCGTGAACAGATTGTCCCGCGTGACCACCACGCTGGCAAGCGTGCGTTCATCTGGCACCGCATTGCCGCGCAACGCCTCAGCGGCATATTCAACGCCGAGATATCCCATCCCAAAGGAGTTGCGGACGATGGTCGCGCTAACCGTGCCATCCTCAATGCACTCGATCAGTTCCGTCACAACGTCCGTCCCCACGATGGCAACATCACGCCTTAAGTATTTCACCGCTGCTGCCGCGCCCACCGTAGCTTTTGCTGAAAACACGACGATCGCATCCAGATCCGGCAGGAGATAGAGTTGCTGAAGAGTCTGCCGGTAGGCCCAATCGCGGCTGTCGCCGCAAAAGATGCGTCCCTGCACCGTTACGCCCATCTGCTCCAGCCGTTGGCGCAGCTCCGTTTCGCCGGAGAGACTTTCTGCGCTGTCCGTCAGCAACAGCACGGTATCTCCCTCCTGCAAGCGGTTGCCCAGAGCCCTTGCCATGTTATCGCCCATTTTCACATCGTCATTGAGCACAGTGGAGATTCTTTCCTGCAGCACCAGCTCCGTACCCACCGCCACGACGGGCAGCCTGATTTCCTCCAGCGCGGCGGTGATCTTCCTCTCGCCCTGCGTCGCAGCAACGATCATGTTCATCCCGTCCTCCAGCGCTTTTTCTGGCAGATCCTCTGCCAGCACGCCGCTTTCACGATCCGGGCGATAGATCTCCAGCTGTACGTTCATCCGCTGGGCGGCGGTCTGCGCACCCTCCGCGATGTTTTCCCAATAATGCCCTTCGCCTTCGGAAAGGATCAACGCGACCCTTGCCGTCTGCTCTTTTCGATTGCATCCACTCAGGGGAAGGAAGAGCAGCAGCACCACCAGCATCAGGGCCGATGCTTGGGGAATGTGATGGTGACGCATGTCCTCTCTTCCACCTCGCTTTCGATGGTCAGCCCATAATCGCTCCCGTAAAGGAGCTTGATGCGCCGGTTGGTGTTGCGCAAACCGATCCCGTAGCGGGATTTTTTGACCATGATGTTGCTGTCGTCACGCAGCATCTCCTGCAATTTTTTGAGTTTCTCCGGCGGAATGCCCAAACCGTCATCCTCAACGGACAGCACAATGTTATATCCTTCTTGCCGCGCGCGCACGATCAGCGTGCAGCCCGGCATATCGCTCATGCCGTGCTTTAGGGAATTTTCGATCAGCGGCTGCAAGATGATCTTGGGGCAGGGCAGGTCCTTGATGCTCTCGTCCATATAGAGCTCGTATTTGAATCTCTTCTTATACCGCACCTGTTGAATGGTGAGATAGTTGCGGGCATAATCCATCTCCTGCTCCACGGTCAGGAAATAATCGCCGTTGTTGATGGAAAGGCGGAACAGCTTGGCCAGCGCCTGCACCATCTCGATGGCCTCCGGCGTGCGGCCCGTTTCCATCACTCGAACGATGGAATCGAGCGTGTTGTAGAGAAAATGGGGATTGATCTGCTCCTGAAGCGCGCCGATCTCCATGCGCCGCAACTGCTCCTGACGATCCACCGTCTCCTGCATGAGTCCCCGGATTCTGCGCAGCATGACGTTATAGGAATGCGCCAGCGAAGCGTATTCGGCAAAGCCCTCTTCGGGCAGACTCATGCGGTTGTCATCCAGATTGCGCTCGATGCGCTGCATGCTCACCTGAATATCGGTCAGCGGCTGCACGATGCGCATCGACAGCCACAGCGCCACCAGCAGCACGCCCGCCGTCAGCGCGATGACCACCCAGGTCACGCGGGAGATGAATGCGGTCGAATATTTCGCTACGTCGTCAGATGTGACGGAGGCGGTCAGCTTCCAATTCGTGCCCTCGATGGTTTGGGCCAGCACCATGCTCTGGTCCTCGTTCTGTGTATCCTCGCTTAAGATGTTTTCCTCGGAGATCAACTCCAGCGACATCAGCTTCTGTTCAGGGTGATAGATGATGTTGCCGCTATCATCCAATATATAGAGATAACCGTTATCCCCCAGCGTCACGCTGCGGCAGATGTCCTCCAACGGCTCCAGACGCATATCCGCCATCAGGATGCCGGTATGGGGAAGATCGTCCTGCCAATAGCGCACCTTGCGCGTGACCGACACCACCCAGGGATATTCGCCCGGATAAAGGTTCTGCACATGCGGCCGGGAAAACACTGTCTCCCCCAAACCCGCTGTGCGCGCCTGATTGAACCAGTCCATTGAGGTCAGGCGACAAGTCTTCTTGCTCTCTGCGCTGGGCAAACCGAGCACAGGATTGCCATATTCATCGAGCAGCAGCAGCGCCGAAAGATTCTCCATCGCACCGGCGGACAAGCGTAGACTGCTGTCGAATTGCCGGCTGTCCGCGCTGCCGCGATCCTCCATCCCGTCGGCGACCTCGCGCAACACATCCTCGACCTGCCCAATCGAGTCCGACAGACGTTCGGATACTTGATCCATCGCCTGCAAGGTATTGCTCATGCCCAACTGGCTGAACATGGTCGTGGCGGTGGTGGAATAAATCACGCAGACTATCACCATCACCATCAACGCCACGCCTACCATGCACAGCGGCATCACCAGCCGGATGGAAGGGCGCCATTTCATCCGGTTGTCCCCCTCTGTATGCGGAACTCCTTAGGCGACAGGCCGCAGCGCTGCTTAAAGCAATAGCTGAAATAGCTCGCGTCGCCAAAGCCGGTTGCTTCGGCAATCTGATAGATTTTCTGGTTGCTTTCCGCCAGAAGCGACTGCGCCTTTTCGATGCGCAAATCAAGCAGATACTGCAAAAAGCTGGTGCCGGTTTCGCGCTTAAACAGCAGCGAAAACTGCGTCTGGCTCACGCCGAAGGTCTGGCAGAGCGATTCGAGCGACAGCTCCTTGTCCGGGTAGTTCTGCCGGACGTACTGCACCGCCCGCGCGATCATCTCCGATCCAC
>OLGF01004007.1_pt1 | contig 11424 bp, 9 predicted proteins | sample 1604971 | NCBI WGS metagenome assembly OLGF01 (sample SAMEA3888902, study PRJEB22519) | human gut metagenome | biome: human gut; feature: human-associated habitat; material: faeces | place: Denmark | collected 2011 | reverse complement strand
AACGATCAGCTCGTTCACGCACTCATGCCCAATGACCCCACGCGCCTTATCGAAGTTTGAGAGCTTGTAATAGGTCTTCTTTCCTCCGAGTTCAGAGTATGCTTTCAGAAAAGAACCGGCTGTTCCGGACGAATTGCGATAGACCGACCAGGAAAGATAGGTCAGATCCTGTTTTACCTTCATTATTTGCATAGGTGCCTCACCTCACTGTCATTGTATAATACAACTTGTCATACGTCAAGTTATTTTTGCGATAAACTTGCCATATGACAAGTTACTATATGCTTTCGGTTCTGCACAAGCTACAACTTGTTTATAGCATATCGGATAAACAAGTTGCGATTCAATATTTCACGGCACAGAAAAAGGCAGCCTCCGGTTGGCTTCAACCGGAGGTTGTATGAGTTCTTATTGTATCGTTCTGGTGCATGGGCACACGGTAAAGCTGTGCGTTCGACATTAAAAAGGAGTCTTCCTGACTAAGATAATCGAGGGAGATTGTTAATGCGCTGGGGAGGTAATGGTTGGGGGTAAATGTGGTAAAAAGTTGCAAAAGCAGGTTGTTTTTGGAGAAACAACCTGCTTTTGCTGGTCCGAGATGGGAGACTCGAACTCCCGACATCTTGCTCCCAAACTTATTGAGAACACTTTTTTCACTTGTTTATAGCTGTTTTTGGCGCTTTTTAATTTGTTTTACTTACTCTTTGGCGCTCTTATCTCCACTGTTTCCGAGTGTTCCAACGCCGTATGTGGTAATCTATGTGGTCAAAAACGCTTCCCGCTCGGTTTTCGGTGAAGATTCACCGGTGCCGGACGGGAAGCGTTTTGCGTTTCAGATTGTCTGCATTGTAACTCTAAGCAGGCGGTTATGCAAGAGGTTTCTGCAAGGGTGGCAGCTCAGCAGCTGCGGCGCTATAGACAAAGAATAGCATCACGCCTTCGCTCTCTAAAGGTGAAACTCCCTTTCCCTCAATAATTATCGCATTCCCGTAATTTGAAGGCCATTTTAAGGGAAAGTATATTGAAATACGAAAATGCACTTGTCCATATGAGCGTCGCTGTTTGCAATCGACTTACCCGAAGAAATACTGCTTCATATCTGAGACACCGCCATCCTTATCGCAGAACCACTCGTAATCAGAGTGGCAATTTTGGCAGTGGGCAATTACATCAAATCCGCCGGGTGAATGCTGGTTGTCGGTAATGCTCATGACCTCCAAGGGCTTCCCGCAGGCTGGGCACAGTCTGATTTTTCTTGCCTTACGAGTGGCACGCTCTCTCTGCTCTGTCTCAAGTGTACCTAAAAGGTCATGCCAAAGATTCGGATTCGGCTCGTGTTCCGCGTAATCTTCAAGGTGCCGCCGGATATCATCGGCAGCCAGTACGAGGAACTTATCATCCAGAAGCTGAACGTGACGTTTGATATAATCGGAAACCACCACGGGCATGCATGTGTTTCTGCCCATCGCATACCGCATTGCCGACAGCAGGATCAAGCGAAAGTCAGAGTCGCAGATCGGGGCGAGCAGGTCCTGAGGGAACAGCAGAAACTCCTTGCCATTATTCATGCATACGCGCAGCGGCCGCTGTTCCTCCGTTACCAGATTCAATAGGCTGTTGGTTTGATCCTTCAGCTCATCAATAGTGATCGATTCGTAGTCCCGAAACGGGCTTGCTTCATAATTCATCATTTGACCTCCAATTAGTTTGTCCTCACGATGAGGTGTTGGCATTGTAGCTCTGACTGCCCGGAGGTTCAACCGTTTCTTTTGCAGTTCGAAAAGAAATCCAATAGAGTCTGAATTCGTGCGGATTTATCATTTTCTTGCTTTTCCTGCCCAAATGTGCTATCATTATAAACAACGCTGTCAAGTGTTGGAATAGGCCTTGGCAGTATGGCTGCAATAGACCGAATGCTCTGCCAAGCGGCAGAGCATTTTTTGTATATCGGTACGGAGGAGATATTTATGTCTGTGAGTTATAAAAAACTCTGGAAGCTGCTCATCGATAAGGATATGAAGAAAAAAGATCTATGTGAAAAGGCGGGTATCAGCCCAGCGTCAGTTACCAAGATGGGGCGGAATGGGCATGTCACCACGGAGATACTCACGAAGATTTGCGCGGCACTGGATTGCCGGATAGAAGATATCGTGGAGATTGTGCCGGATCCTGATAAGAGTCGTTAAATAGTAGAATATTCTTGATAACAAAGGGATACATATGGGAAACATCATTCAGTCGATTCCGGAAGCAAAGCTTCTATTGGCCTCTTTACGCTCCGTTGGATATACAGAGGAAACCGCAATTGCGGATATTGTTGATAATTGTATTTCTGCTAAAGCCAAGCATATTGATATTATCTTTGAGACTGAGAAAATGCGAATTCTAATTCTTGATGATGGTATTGGTATGACAGCACAAGCCCTAATAGAGAATATGAGAATTGGGTCTTCTGATCCGTCGAAACAGCGGGATGATACTGATCTTGGACGATTTGGTATGGGCATGAAAACTGCCGCCTTTTCATTGGGGAAAAGGCTTACTGTTGTAACCAGATTTGAGGAAACTACCAGTAACGCTGCATGGGATTTAGACAAAATACCTGATATTGGATGGAATCTTATTATCGAGGAAAGTGACTCAATAGCCGAGATTTCATCCAGGCTTGGAGCGCAAGGTACTGTTGTTTGTATTGAGAATCTTGATCGAGTAATCGGTTCTTTAGATGAAGCGAAGGCCAAAAAGAAGTTTTACAAAACAGCGGAAAAAGTTGAAAAGCATCTCGCCCTTATTTTTCATCGGTTCATTGAGGAAGATGGCCTTGTTATTCGCATCAATGGAACAGAGATTCAACCATGGAACCCGTTCGTTATCAATAATAATGCCACTCAAGAGCTTGCAGATGAAACTATATGGTCAGACGATGGTGCATCTGAAGTTGTAATTCAGCCATATGTTCTTCCCCATAGAACCAAGTTTGCCTCGGATGATGACTATCAAGCTGCGGGCGGTGCAAAAGGGTGGAACTATCATCAGGGTGTGTATGTCTATAGAAATCGTAGACTTATAATTTGTGGTACATGGTTTGATTATATCAAGAAAGAGCCAGCATACAATCTTGCAAGGATTAAAGTTGATATATCTTCTGTTAGTGATGAAGAGTGGAAAATTGACATTAAAAAATCAACAGCCTCTTTACCTGGGTATGTTCGAGATAGTGTGGAACGGGCTATTGATATTTGTACGGAGGCGTCCGCTCGTGTCTATAACTCCCGTGGGACATACTCAAAATCTAATATAAGTGCACCGAACCTAAGTTATGTTTGGGAACAGCGAAAAAAGAATGGGCGCTATTCCTTCTATATTAACCGTAAACATGCCTTGCTCACCGAGGTCAAAAAGCATCTTGACACAGATGGCGCAGCTGCGTTGTCAGCGTATTTAGCTCTGGTAGAAAATTTTGCACCGTTTATGCTGTCTGGTGTAACAGACTCGCTGCAAAAATCTACTGAAACTGCAGTAGATAAAACCTCACTTGAATATCAAGTGGAGATATCCGAATTAAAAGAATACATCGCGTTGTTTCTGTCTCAAGGATTTACAAAAGAAGAAACAAGGTCCACCTTACTGGATATGGTGAATTACCGTCATCTCCGTAATGAGATTTTTGAGTTGTTGGAGGAAACCAAATGATAAACGTGCCTAAGGGCTTAGCCCCGCATGAAGTTGATCTTTACATAAGTGCCTTCAAGTTTTGCGAAAAGTTAATTCAGGAACAGAATACTGATATTGGCGCTGCAGTAACAGAGACAACAGAGAAATACAGCTTTATTATTTCGGATAAAGAGTTATTTGCACAGTTTCTTTTTAGAGAAATCACTGCATATACCGAGCCATCAATAGGTATTGTATCCCCAGAGATTGATGATAAAACTTGGTGGAGTAAACTTAAAAAATCAGAAAAATTTATACCCGAGTATTGGCAGCGTTATTATGATTACTTAAATAGAAAACCATCTTGGAGTTTAACTGCAGTGCAGGATATTGATTCATCCACCGATGAGATAATGAACGCACTCGCAAACCCACGAAGTGGCAGAGCATGTGATCGCATGGGCATGGTCTTTGGTTATGTACAATCTGGTAAGACCGCACATTACATTGGGCTGATCAATAAAGCGGTTGATGCGGGGTATAGAATTGTAGTAGTGTTGACCGGCATTCATAATAGCCTACGCAGCCAGACGCAATCACGTATTGATGAAGAAGTTTTGGGCTATGAGACAAGCTTGGAAAACTTGGCCGATATGATTAGGGAACCGAATGTTATTGGTGTTGGGATAGGTGCGCACAACCGCGTGAAAACGATAGTGCAGTCCATTACAACCCGTGATGAAAAAGGCGATGTAAATAAAACTACAGAAGGCGTCTCCATGGTTCCGCCGTTTATTATTGTTACAAAGAAAAATGCAACGGTTTTGCGTCGTATCCTGCGCTTTTTCCGAAAAAACCAATGTGCCGAAGTAATTGACGGCAAAAAGATTATAACAGCTAAATATCCGGCGCTCATAATTGATGATGAAGCAGACCAGGCCTCCATTAATACAAACGATAGTTATGATGAGAAGGGTAATCTTCTTGATGATTATAATCCTACAACAATAAATGGACTGATTCGAGAAATTCTTAAAACATTTGAGTGCAGATCTTATGTTGGATATACAGCTACTCCGTTCGCCAACATTTTTATACCACCGCATATTAACTCTGAGCGATATGGAACAGATCTCTTCCCTCGCGACTTTGTTTTCAGAACACCGCGGGCGGATCAGTATATCGGTGCCCGAGAGTTTTTTGGATTAAGCGGCGATGAAAATACGCCGGTAATGCCTTTGTGCAGAGATATTATCGCGGGAGCTTCTTACCTTGGTAAGGGTACTAAAGCAGGAGATCCTGTTGGCAACATACCAGAAGAGCTAAAAAAAGCAGTGAAATGTTTCTTGATATCCACCGCGCTTCGTAATTGCAGAGGACAAATTAATAAACCCAATACGATGTTGATTCACATTGTGCGTTTCGTTTCTCAGCAAAATGCAGTAAAAAAGAAAGTTGCTGCATACTACCAAGATGAACTTGCCAACTTCATCCGATATGGCGACTCAGGTATCTATGATGAACTGAAGACGATTTGGGAAAATGATTACCTTGAGACAACAGCTGCATTACGTTCTCAATTCAGTAAATACATGTCTGATTGTGCAGATATTGAATGGGATGATATTTGGGATGAAATTAGGAGAATCGTAGCAAAGAAAGAAATTAAAATATACAGTGTCAACGGAAAAAGCGAGGATGCTCTGCTATACAAAAACAACGAAGGAAAGCCATTTAATGTTATTGTCATTGGCGGGGATAAACTGTCCCGAGGCCTGACGCTTGAGGGATTAACTATCAGTTACTTCACGAGAAGCTCTAATACTTATGATACTCTTATGCAAATGGGACGCTGGTTTGGCTTCCGTCCTGGCTATTTGGATGCGTGCCGCCTATATACAACGCCAGGGCTAAGAGGGCTTTTTTCTCACATTTCTATGGCAACCGAGGACTTGGCTGGACAGTTTGATTTTATGAATGATGTAGATCAGACTCCAGCAGATTTTGGCCTGCGTGTCGCAAGTCATCCCTCTTTAGAGATTACAAGTAAAAACAAACTAAAGACGGGTCTTGAGGTAAAAAGAGACTTCAGCTGCAAGCTTAGCCAGACACGCGTTTTCGATATTGACGGTTCCCAATATGACCGCAATTTTGCAACAGTTGAGAATCTGCTGTATTCCATAGCGGGATGCAGAGTTTCAAGTGAACAGTATGAAGCTCGTCTTAAGAGAACGCACCCAGGTGATCATTATTTTTGGATGGATGTATCGGCTTATGATGTTGCTAATTTCTTCGAAGGCTATGAAACATCGAAAACGGCTACTCGCGCCAATAGTAAGTATATGGCAGACTATGTGCGTGCGATGAATGTAGATGGTCTTGGCGGAGTAAAAAATTGGACCGTCTGCCTTATAAATGTCAGCGGAAACGGAGAGCCATTTTCTATTGCGGGACTTGATGTTGGTGCGGGTATTCTCAGAAAAGAAGGCGCTGGTGTATCTTCTTTTGAGACAACCTGTTCAATACACACCATGACATCCGCTGGGCACGAGTATTTTGATTACAGTCAGGCACAGCTCGACAAGGAACATGAGCTCCGAGAAATGTACTCGGCTGATCCATCCATTAATCGGGTCAACGAAAAAATTCGAAAGGAAACGCGGTCTTTTGATCAAGGATTGTTAATCCTCTATCCAATTGCAGATGCAGGAAAACTAACTGCTCAGAAAGAAGATCACAATACCCCATTTGGCTTCGCAGCTGTGTTTCCTGATAGAAAAGGAAAAGGTAATCTAAAGTCTTATCGGATGAACGATATAGCACTGGAGAAAGATAACGATGAGTTTTACGGCTGACATCTATAAAGAAATATGTACGGATATTGTAAAAAACTCTCGGCCTAATTCTGTTTACGCCATGAGAATGTTGAAACTCTCCAACGGAATTAATATTGCATTCTCTATTAATACACTTACATACATGCGGGGAGCGTTTTTCTCAGTTGACGCTAAAGCAACGGCAAATCAATTCCCTCGCTGGAAAGGCGTTGACATCGTCATCGCTAAACTTCCTGCCTATGGTACTGATCAGGAGTATGTAAATGTAATGCAGTTACCAGGAAGTGCAACTGATATTTTCGAAATTGTCATTGAGAACTTGCGAAGCGAACTGGAGAAATGCTCCGTTGCAGAAGACTCCTTTGCAGTTATTGCTGCGGTTTTGACCAAATGGAGAGAATTCTTCAAGACAGATAAAGATCTTATTATGTCTGAAGAACGCCAGCAAGGGCTGTATGGAGAACTGCTGTTTTTAGAAGAATGCCTTGAAGTATTTGGACCAATGGCTGTTTCTCAATGGGCTGGCAGTAATGACGAGACTCATGATTTCTACTTCTCGTCTAATGCGGTTGAGGTGAAAACAACTTCTTCTCAGGCTCCGTACTATGCACATATCAGCAGTGAATATCAACTTGACAACAATGATATTCCCGGAAAGCTATTCCTGCGTTTTTATGCGTTTCGAAAAAGTCAAAGTGCAGGGGATAAGCTGCCAGACATTATAGAGCGGATCCGTCGGGCAATTTCACATATTCCACAGACAGCACAGACCTTCACAGAAAAAATTCAAAAGTATGGGTACTATGATGCGGCTGCGGATTATTATGGTGCCGGTTATTTTGTCCGTGATCAATACTATTTTACTGTTAAAGATGGATTTGCACGAATCACAAAAGCTGCGGTGCCCACAGGTGTAACAGATCTAACTTATACGATTAGTGTTGCTCAGTGCATGCCATTTGCGGTCAACAAAAATAGCGTGTTTGCAAAGTTGAAGGGAGGGGTTAACAATGTTGAATGATAAAATATTGGAGTTTTACAGCGAACTGCGCGAGGAAGTGCAAGATTATGTGAAAACCAACGGCCCCGTCTCTGTTAACACAGCGTTTAAGACACTTTTCTTGTCATATCTGACTGAAACCGGAGAAACACTTGTTTCGGACTGCACTCTCGTTGATTTCAAAAAAGATTCTGAGAATATGCGTTTGGACGGTTATGCCTTCAGTGAGTATTTTCGTTCATTGACGCTACTCGTCAGCAAGTATCAGGCTAAAGCCATACCAGATAAAATCAAAAAAACAGAGCTTGATAAACTGATGCGAAAAGCAGTAAAATTCTATAAGACCTGCCAAACGAATTATTTCGAGGAATTAGAAGAGTCCAGTGATGGGTATCAAGCCTATGAGTTTATTAAGGCACATAGAGCGGATATTGAGACAGTGAATATTATTTTTCTGACGAATGACGAAGTGGTACAATTCGTTCCAGAGGATATTTCTTACGGAAAGATTTCCATTAAGTTTGATGTCTGGGATATTGAACGCCTTTATCAGAGTATATTCAGCGGAACAGCAGTAGAACGTCAGCTTGTTATAAAGCTAAAGAAGAAGTATGCTGCTCCGTTGCATCTAATTAAAGTAAATGGGAGCAATGATATCTATGACTGCTATATTGGTGTCATTTCCGGGGAACTACTGGCTCGCATTTACAAGGATGAAGGGCAAGAACTAATCCAAAAGAATGTTCGTTCGTTTCTGCAAGCAACTGGCAAGGTCAATAAGGGTATTAAAATGTCCTTGGCAAGTAGTCCCGAAATGTTTATGGCATATAACAACGGTATTTCTACAGTTGCAGATAGTATTGTTATTGACGAAGCAAGCAGCCATGACGATTTAGTGACCATCACCGAAATTACTGGGTGGCAGATAGTAAACGGCGGACAAACAACGGCGTCTATTTATAATGCATTTCAAGCAAAACTGCCTCTGGAAAAAGTGCATGTTCAAATAAAGCTATCTGTCATTAAACAGAAAGAGCAAGCGGATGGTATTATTCAGAATATATCTAAATATGCCAATAGTCAGAATAAAATCAATATGTCTGACTTTAATGCAAATGATGTCTATCATGTGAAAATGGAACGGCTGTCCAGAAGTACCTATATTCCAGTAGCAAAAGGTAAGCCTACCGATCAGTGGTTTTATGAGCGTGCCCGAGGTCAGTACCTTGTTGAACTGAGCAGACAGCCAACCAAAGCGGCAAAAGATCAATTCAAAAGTCGATGCCCCAAGAATCGCTGTATTTCAAAAACTGTTGCCGCAAAGTGCGTCATGGCGTGGTCTGGATATCCATATATCGTAAGCAAAGGGCTGGAAACAAACTTTGTGTTTTTCTCAGATATGGTTTCCAAAGGCGAATTTCCAGAACCGTCTGAACAGAGTTACATCGAAATGATTTCAAGAGTGATTTTATTTAATCGATGTGATGATATTATAAAAAGCTTGAAATTCGGTGGTTTCAAGGCTCAGCAAGATTACTATACTGTTGCGCTTATCGGGAAATACTATTCGGATCTTATAAATCCTCAGGAAATTTGGAACAATCAAGATATTAATGCAGAAACAGCGAAGATAATCGAAACCTTGGCTTATTTTGTATGGGAGCATTTCCAAAATCCCAGTGTACCCGGTGTGAATATCGGTCAATGGTGTAAAAAAGAGGATTGTTGGGAACTGCTGCAAAAGCGCTTTGAAGCACAAAAAGATAAAGCAGGAGCAAGATAAGATATGTACACAGCGGTAGATCTGTTTGCCGGAGCGGGGGGACTCAGTCTTGGGTTCATGCAAACAGGAAAATATGATATTAAAGTGGCTTTTGAGAATAGCCCCTATATGCAAGATACATATCGCTTGAATCATCCAGGCGTAGAAGTTTTAGGTGATGTATGCTCGGCCAACTATAGTGACATTATGCGCAAATATGGCGCTATTGATGTTGTAATTGGTGGCCCTCCATGTCAGGGATTTTCCAATGCTAATCGCCAGAAAAACCATGCGATTAGCCAAAATAATATGCTTGTGAAGCAATATTTACGTGCAATTTTGGAACTGCAGCCAAAGGCTTTTGTTATGGAAAATGTAAGCATGTTGAGTTCCGAAGTACATCGATTTTATATGGAAAAGCGCGATGAAGAGACCATTGAGCGCTGCAACATCCCAGTAAAGGATACTCTTCTGCATTTGCTGGATGCGAAGTTTATGTTCGAAAAAGCACTGACTATTGTGCAGTCGGAAAAAGAAATTTCGAAGTATCTTTGGGCAGAAGAAGATTATTACCTGTTGAATGTTATTTACAAGGCATCAAGAAGCGCCGCTAAAATGCAAAAAGCATTGGATAAACATAAGAAAAAATTACTTAAAAGAGCAGAGCGGTATTTAACGATTGCAGAGAGTGATCATGTTTTTGCAGAAGCAAAAACAGCGTTTCAGGCGGTAGTGGACTTCTATGAGGGAAGACTGGCTATTGATAGAATAAAAGATAAGATTGAACCGTCCATAATGATCCAGCGAATGCTGAGCAAGGCTCAAGAAATATTTGAGAATAACATTGTTGTAGACAAATATGTTCAAGATAATGGCTTAGCCGCCCAAATACGTTCATTCGCAGTTTATGATTACCTGAAAAAAATCCTCGAAGCTCCAGAAAATGATTACGTGATTTATAGCGATGTTCTTTGCGCTGCTGATTATGGTGCACCTCAAAAAAGAATGCGTTTTGTTGTTATAGGAATAAAACGTAGTATTTCTGCAAAAATTGCTTTGCCCAAGGGGCATTTTGACGCAGATGAATATCGTACAGTAAGGGATGCAATTAGCGACCTGGAAGATGTCAAGCCGGTTATTGATCTTGCTGATGACCAAAATGGCATTGTACTACAGCCCAAGGAAAACCTTAGTGAACTTGCTTCATCTTTGCGTAACTCCTTAATCCTAAGAAATCACATGGTCACGAAAACAACTGATACTGCGATGGAGCGCTTTCGTGCTCTTAAACAAGGGCAGAATTTTCATTCACTTAAAGACTCTATGAAAACGAATACCTATACAGATGCTGCACGGACTCAGAATACAATCTACCTTAGACTAAATTATGATGAACCAAGCGGGACAGTGGTCAACGTTAGAAAGTCAATGTGGATTCATCCAACGCAGGATCGGGCGATAAGTGTTAGAGAAGCCGCGCGATTGCAGACATTCCCAGATAGTTTTGTGTTCTGTGGGTCAAAGGATAAGCAGTATCAACAAGTTGGCAACGCTGTTCCTCCAATTATGGCTAAGTCGATAGCAGAAAAACTCGCTCAGATTTTGGAAAAGAATTTAGCTGGTCGTGAAAGAAATGGCTGATAATCACTCTAAAGAAGTCCGGAGCATGAATATGTCCCATATTCGCAGTACAAATTCAAAGCCGGAAGAAATTGTGAGAAAATACCTTTTTTCACAAGGGTTCAGATATCGAAAAAATGTGAAGAAGCTCCCAGGATGTCCGGATATAGTACTGCCTAAATATCGTACGGTCATTTTTGTTAACGGGTGCTTCTGGCATAAACATGATTGCTCCAGATTTGTGTGGCCGAGTTCAAATCAAGACTACTGGAGACCTAAAATCCTGCGGAATGTTGAGCGCGATCAGAAGAATGTCGAAGAATTGAAGGCTTTGGGGTGGAATGTCATTACAGTATGGGAGTGTGAACTGAAAAGAGCTGTGCGAGAAGAAAACTTAAATCTGCTTGTAACAAAAATTCAACAGAGTAAAGGCTAACAAACAGAGAAATGTTTTGATTCTGAAATCTTGCTTCTTAAAGGGGTATAGTTAACCAGCGAGCCCGGTTGAAGCGGTAAACAACCCCCGCACTTAAAACTCAATATTTACACTC
>OLGF01004006.1_pt1 | contig 11427 bp, 5 predicted proteins | sample 1604971 | NCBI WGS metagenome assembly OLGF01 (sample SAMEA3888902, study PRJEB22519) | human gut metagenome | biome: human gut; feature: human-associated habitat; material: faeces | place: Denmark | collected 2011 | reverse complement strand
CAATAAAAAATATCGAGATTGAACTGGAAGAACAGGTGAAATATTTCAAAGAAGAAGGGAAGCTTCTGGAAGCACAGAGAATTGCGGAACGAACGAATTTTGATATAGAAATGATGCGAGAGACAGGATTTTGTTCCGGAATCGAGAACTACTCCAGACATCTGGCAGGGCTTGCGCCGGGGCAGCCGCCCAATACTTTGATTGATTATTTTCCGGACGATTTTATTATGATGATTGACGAGTCTCATAAGACAGTTCCGCAGATTGGCGGTATGTACCACGGAGATCAGTCCAGAAAGAGAACGCTGGTGGACTATGGATTTCGGCTGCCGTCTGCGCTGGATAACCGTCCACTTAGTTTCGAAGAATTTGAAAGTAAGATTGATCAGGTACTGTTCGTGTCTGCGACACCTGGACAGTATGAGGAAGAGCATGAACTTTTACGTGCACAGCAGGTGATCCGTCCGACAGGACTTCTGGATCCTGAAATCGAGGTGCGCCCGGTTGAGGGACAGATTGATGACTTGATTGGTGAGGTGAAGAAGGAGATTGCAGGAAAACATAAGATTTTGATCACTACATTGACGAAACGAATGGCAGAAGATCTGACCGATTATATGCGGGAACTTGGTATTCGTGTCCGCTATCTGCATTCGGATATTGATACGCTGGAGCGGACAGAGATCGTGCGGGATATGCGTCTCGATGTTTTTGACGTTCTGGTCGGAATCAATCTTCTGCGAGAAGGTTTGGATATTCCGGAAATCACGCTTGTGGCGATTCTGGATGCGGATAAAGAGGGATTCCTGCGTTCAGAGACATCTCTTGTGCAGACAATCGGACGTGCAGCACGTAATGCAAAAGGTCATGTTATCATGTATGCAGATAATATGACAGATTCCATGAAGAATGCGATTGAAGAGACGAAGCGTCGCCGCAAGATCCAGATGGCATATAATGAGGAACATGGTATTACGCCAACTACGATTCAGAAGAGTGTCCGTGACCTGATCAGCATTTCTAAGAAGGTTGCTGCCACAGAACTTCAGATGGATAAAGATCCGGAATCCATGAGCCGCAGGGAATTAGAAAAACTGATCGGGGACATCCAGAAGAAGATGAAGAAAGCTGCCGCAGAACTCAATTTTGAGGCGGCGGCAGAGTATCGTGACAAGATGGTAAAACTGAAAAATATGCTTCGGGATATTGAGGAATAGATAAAAGAGAGGAAATAAAATGCCGAAAAAACAGAGAAAATATATTAAAATACGAGGCGCCAACGAACACAACTTAAAATGCATCGATGTGGACATTCCGAGAGATGAGTTTGTTGTTCTGACCGGACTGTCAGGTTCCGGCAAGTCTTCGCTTGCGTTCGATACGATCTATGCGGAGGGACAGAGGCGCTATATGGAGAGCCTCTCGTCGTATGCGCGCCAGTTTCTCGGCCAGATGGACAAGCCCGATGTCGATTCCATCGAGGGCATGAGCCCGGCCATCTCCATCGACCAGAAGACCACCAGCAAGAACCCCCGCTCCACCGTGGGCACGGTGACGGAGATCTATGACTACCTCCGCCTGCTGTGGGCGCGGGTGGGCGTGCCCCACTGCCCCAAGTGCGGCAGGGAGATCCGCCAGCAGACGGTGGACCAGATCATCGACCAGATCATGGCCCTGCCGGAGGGTACCCGCATCCAGGTGATGTCGCCGGTGGTGCGGGGCCGCAAGGGTGAACACGCCAAGGTGCTGGAGGACGCCCGCCGCAGCGGCTACGTCCGCGCCCGCGTGGACGGGAACCTCTACGAGCTGTCGGAGGATATCCCGCTGGAGAAGAACCTGAAGCACCATATCGACATCGTGGTGGATCGGCTCATCGTCCGCCCTGATATCGCCCAGCGCCTGACGGACTCCGTGGAGACGGCGTCCAACCTGTCCGGCGGACTGGTGACGGTGAACCTGCTGAAGGAGCAGCAGGACATCACCTTTTCCCAGAACTACGCCTGCGAGGACTGCGGCATCTCCATCGAGGAGCTGACGCCCCGCCTGTTCTCCTTCAACAGTCCCTTCGGCGCGTGTCCCACCTGTACGGGGCTGGGGGTACAGCTGAAGGCCGACCCTGTGCTGATCGTGCCGGATGAGAGCAAGTCCATTCTGGACGGCGCTATCACAGCTCCCGGCTGGGCCTCCATCCGCTCCGACGGCGTGAGCCGGATGTATTTCGAGGCGCTGAGCAAGAAGTATCAGTTCTCCCTGCGCCAGCCGTACAGCGAGCTCAGCGACGCGGTGAAGCAGGTCATCCTCTATGGCACCGGCGGCGAGAAGCTGGAGCTGCACTACGACCAGCCCCGTGGCAAAGGCGTGCTGTATCAGGCGTTTGAGGGCATCTGCTCCAATCTGGAGCGGCGGTATAACGAGACGCAGAGCGATGCCAGCAAAAAGGAGATCGAGGAGTACCTGTCCCAGTGTCCCTGCCCCGCCTGCAAGGGCCGCCGCCTGCGGCCGGAGGCGCTGGCGGTGACGGTGGGCGGTCTGTCCATCTTCGATGCCACGGAGCTGCCGGTGGATCAGGCGCTGCCCTTCTTCAACGGTCTGGAGCTGACAGGCAACCAACAGCTCATCGCCGCCCAGATCCTGAAGGAAATTCGGGCGCGGCTGGGCTTTTTGCAGTCCGTGGGACTGAGCTATCTCACCCTGTCCCGCGCCTCCGGCACGCTGTCCGGCGGCGAGAGCCAGCGTATCCGTCTGGCTACCCAGATCGGCAGCAGCCTCATGGGCGTGCTGTATATTCTGGATGAGCCTTCCATCGGCCTACACCAGCGGGACAACGACAAGCTGCTGGCCACGCTGTGCCGTCTCCGGGATCTGGGCAATACCCTGATCGTGGTGGAGCACGACGAGGATACCATGCGCGCCGCCGACTGGCTCATCGACATCGGCCCCGGGGCCGGCGCACTGGGCGGGCAGGTGGTGTCCGCCGGTACGCCGGAGCAGGTGATGGCCGACCCCAACAGCCTGACAGGCCAGTACCTCAGCGGCAAAAAGCGCATCGAGCTGCCGGCACACCGGCGGGAGGGAAACGGCAAATTCCTGACGGTGCGGGGCGCACGGGAGAACAACCTGAAAAACATCGACGTCACCTTTCCGCTGGGCACGTTCATCTGCGTCACCGGTGTCAGCGGCAGCGGTAAGAGCTCGCTGGTCAACGAGGTGCTGTATAAGAAGCTGGGGGTGGAGCTGAACCGCATGAAGGCCCGCCCCGGCAAGCACGACCGCATCGAGGGCATGGAGCATCTGGACAAGGTCATCGCCATCGACCAGAGCCCCATCGGGCGGACGCCCCGTTCCAACCCCGCCACCTATACGAACCTGTTCAACCTGATCCGCGACCTGTTCGCGTCTACCCAGGACGCCAAGGCCCGGGGCTACGGGCCCGGCCGCTTCTCCTTCAACACCCGGGGCGGCCGGTGCGAGGCATGCGGCGGCGACGGTATGCTGAAGATCGAGATGCACTTTCTGGCGGACGTGTACGTTCCCTGCGAGGTGTGCCACGGCAAGCGCTACAACCGCGAGACGCTGGAGGTGCGCTACAAGGGCAGGAACATCGCCGAGGTGCTGGATATGACGGCACGGGAGGCGCTGGACTTCTTCTCCGCCGTGCCAAAAATTTACGAGAAGCTGCAAACGCTGTGCGACGTGGGACTGGGCTACGTGAAGCTGGGCCAGCCCTCCACCACCCTGTCCGGCGGCGAGGCCCAGCGGGTCAAGCTGGCCACGGAGCTGAGCCGCCGCGCCACGGGCCGCACCATCTATATTCTGGACGAACCCACCACCGGCCTGCACGCCGACGATGTGCGCAAGCTGCTGGACGTGCTGCAGCGCCTCACTGATGCGGGCAACACGGTGCTGGTCATCGAGCACAATCTGGACGTTATCAAATGCGCCGACTATATCGTCGATCTGGGGCCTGAGGGCGGCAGCGGCGGCGGTACGGTGGTGGCCTGCGGCACACCGGAGCAGGTGGCCGCCGTGGAGGCGTCCTACACCGGACAATATCTGAAGAAATATCTGAAATGACGCCTGCACCCTCCTGTGCATACACTGTGGCAGGGGGTGACGGCATGGAGATCTGGCAGGACGGCGTGCTGGCCGGACTGGCGGCCGTGGGACTGACGGCCATTCTATGGCTGCTGGCGGGACTGCTGTTCCGCCGCAGGGAGCGTCTGCTGGACGCGGTGTATCTGGTGCCGCTTTCCGGCGGTGCGGAGCAGCTGGACATGACGCTGCGGGAGCTGTCGCGGGAGCGAGCGCTGCCGGTGGTGCTGGTGGACTGCGGACTCACCGCTGCGGGCCGCCAGCGGACGGAGCTGCTGACCGGCGGCGCCGGCGCGGTGCTGGTGACGCCGCAGCAGCTGACAGACCTTTATACGAAGAAAGAAAACGCGCAGGGGAGGTAAGCATATGGGCCAGCGCTGTACCGTGGAGGGCGCCGTACAGTCGGTGATCTTTCAGAACGAGGAAAATGGCTATACGGTGCTGACGCTGATCGTGGACGGACAGGAGGAGCCTGTCACCGTGGTGGGCTGCATCCCCTGCGCCGCCGCCGGCGAGGGCATGACCGTCACCGGCGTCTGGGTGGAGCACCCGACCTACGGCCCGCAGCTGACGGCGGAGAGCGTGGAGCGCCGCATGCCGCAGGAGGCCCGGGACGTGGCGGCCTATCTGGGCAGCGGCATCCTCAAGGGTGTGGGGCCCGCCACGGCTCAGCGTCTGGTGGACCGCTTCGGCACCGATACCCTGCGGGTCATCGAGGAGGAGCCGGAGCGGCTCCAGACCCTGAAGGGCATCACTGCCAAGCGGGCCATGGAGCTGTCCGCCGCCCTGCGGGCGCTGACGGGTCTGCGCCAGGTCATGGAGTTTCTGGCGCGGTACGACCTGCCGGTACATCTGGCCATGGCGGTGCAGCGCACCTACGGCGACGGGGCCATGCAGGCCCTGCGGGACGATCCGTACCTGCTGAGCCGCCGCCAGTACGGCGTGGACTTCGCCGTCACCGACGCCATTGCCCTGAGCATGGGCTTCAGCGGTGACGACCCCTGCCGTCTGGACGCCGCCGTGCTCTATGAGCTCAGCCACAATCTGAACAACGGCCATGTGTTCCTGCCGCGGGAGAAGCTGGTGCTGGCGGCGTCTCAGCTCATCGGCGTGGAACCGGACGCGGTGGAGCTGGCGCTGGACAAGCTCATCCAGCGCTATGCCGTGGTGGAAAAGCCCATCGCCAACGTGACGGGCTGCTACCTGCCCCGTCTGTATCAGGCGGAGACCTTCGTGGCCCAGCGCCTGCTGTCCATGGTGCAGACGCCGGTGGAGCAGCTGCCGCGGGTGGATAAGACCATCGCCGACATCGAGCGTGAGCAGGGCGTGAGCTACGCGCCCCTGCAGCGTCAGGCGGTGGCGCTGGCGGCGGACAGCGGCGTGCTGCTGCTCACCGGCGGCCCCGGCACCGGCAAGACCACCTCCCTGCGGGGCATCGTGACCCTGTATGAGCGGATGGGGCTGGATGTGCTGCTGCTGGCCCCCACGGGGCGAGCAGCCAAGCGGCTGGGGGAGGTGACGGGCCGGGAGGCCCAGACCATCCACCGCTGCCTTGGCATGAGCTTCAACGAGCTGACGGGGCAGGTGACATTTAAGAAGAACGCCAAGGACCCGCTGGAGGCCCACGCCGTCATCGTGGACGAGATGAGCATGGTGGATCTGGAGCTGATGCAGGCGCTGCTGGAGGCGCTGCGCCCCAGCTGCCGGCTGGTGATGGTGGGGGACCCCGACCAGCTGCCCTCCGTGGGCGCGGGCAACGTGCTGGGTGACATGCTGCGCAGCGGCGCTATCCCCGCCGTGTCCCTGACGCAGGTGTTCCGTCAGGCGGAGCAGTCTGCCATCATCCGCAACGCCCACGCCGTCAACGTGGGCCAGCCGCCGTGCCTTGACAGCAATCAGGGGGACTTCTTCTTCCTGTGCCGCCGCTCGCCGGACCGTCTGGTGCAGACGGTGGTGGAGCTGTGCCGCGACCGCCTGCCCAGAAGCATGGGCGTGGAGCCGGGGCAGATCCAGGTGCTGTCCCCCACCCGCAAGGGCGAGTGCGGCACTGTGAACCTCAACCGCGCCCTGCAGGCGGCGCTGAACCCGCCCGCCCGTGATAAGCGGCAGAAGCCGTGGGGCGACATGGTGTTCCGCACCGGTGATCGGGTCATGCAGACCCGCAACAACTACGATGTGCTGTGGACGAAGGACGACGGCACCGTGGGCAGCGGCATCTTCAACGGCGACGTGGGCGTCATCGAGGACATCGACCCCGCCGGCGAGCTGCTGACCATCCGCTTTGACGACCGCACCGCCGTCTACACCGCCGACCAGCTGGCGGAGCTGGACATGGCCTACGCCATGACCGTACATAAGTCCCAGGGCAGCGAGTATCCGGCGGTGGTGCTGGTGTCCGCCCCCGCCGCGCCGTCCCTGATGGTCCGCGGCGTGCTCTACACCGCCATCACCCGGGCCAGAAAGCTGCTGGTGCTGGTAGGCGACGATGTGACGCCGGTGAAAATGGCCGCCAACGACCGGCAGCAGCGGCGGTACAGCGGCCTGCGCCGCCGATTGAAGGAGGGAATGGCATGAGCGTCAACGATCCGCTGGACAAGCTCCAGCGCAGCCTGCTGGATTTCTTCTTCCCGCGGCGCTGCCCCTTCTGCGGACGGGTCGTGGGCAAGGCACTGCTGTGTGAGACGTGCGAAAAGGAACTGCCATACAGCCGCGAGGTACGCACCGGTACATTCGGCCGCTGCGCCGCGCCGCTGTACTACGAGGGCGCGGTGCGGGAGGCCATCCTTTCCTTCAAGTTCAAGGGCCGCACCGAGGCGCTGGACTGCTTCGGCAGTCTCATGGCCCGAACGGCGGCGCAGGAGTTCTCCGGCGAATTCGATGCCGTGACCTGGGTGCCGGTCAGCGCCAAGCGCCTGCGGAAGCGCGGCTTTGACCAGGCGCGGTATCTCTGCGCCAGCCTCTGCGTGGACTGGCACACCACGCCGCAGGAGACGCTGCGGAAGGTGCGGGACAACCCGCCCCAGTCCGGTCTGGAGGACGCGGCGGCCCGCCGCGCCAATGTGCTGGGCGTCTACGAGCCGGTGTCTCCGGCGGACATCGCAGGAAAGCGCTTCCTGCTGGTGGACGATATCCTGACCACCGGCGCCACGCTGGGCGAGTGCGTCCGCGTGCTGAAGGCCGCCGGCGCGGCGGACGTGGTATGCCTGACGCTGGCCATGACGCCGCCGCAGCCGTGAGCGTATGGAATGGCGGAAAACCGTGCAGAATGGAAATGTGAACATTTGATGACATGGCGGAAAACCCTATTGCAAAAACGGGGCCCTGCCAGTATAATGATATTTCAGAGAATAGGGCAGTCATGCCATACAAAAGATATGAGGTGCATTGGTTATGTGTTCGTTTGCGAAGGATATCGGTATCGATCTGGGCACCGCCTCGGTGCTGGTTTATGTAAAGGGCAAGGGCGTCGTGCTCAATGAGCCGTCGGTGGTGGCCATCGACAAGAACACCGGCAAGCTGTTGAAGGTGGGCGGCGATGCGCAGGCCATGCTGGGCCGTACCCCCGGCAACATCGTGGCCATCCGTCCCCTGCGGGAGGGCGTCATCTCTGACTACGACATGACGGAGCGCATGCTCCGCGAGTTCCTGCACAAGGTCACCGGCGGCTTCCAGCTGTTCAAGCCCCGTGTCATCATCTGCGTCCCCTCCGGCATCACGGAGGTGGAGGAGCGCGCCGTGGTGGATGCGGGCATTCAGGCCGGCGCCCGCCGCGTGTACCTCATCGAGGAGCCGGTGGCAGCGGCACTGGGCGCTGGACTGGATCTCTCAGTGCCCCGGGGACGGTTTATCCTGGATATGGGCGGCGGTACCACGGATATTGCTGTGCTGTCCCTCAACGGCATCGTCTGCAAGAAGTCCATCAAGCTGGCAGGGCGCAAGCTGGATGAGGCCATTGTGCGCTGTGTCCGCACCGACCGGAATGTCCTCATCGGCGAGAAGATGGCAGAGCGCATCAAGATCGAGGTGGGCAGTGTCTTCTACACCGAGGATAAGGAGATGGAGGCCAAGGGACGCAACCTGCACACCGGCCTGCCGGAAAAGTTTGTGATCCGCACCAGCGATATCTATGACGCGCTGATGGAGCAGGTAATGCAGATCGTCACCGCCGTGCAGCAGATCCTGGAGATCACCCCGCCGGAACTCTCGGCGGATATCTGGGAGGACGGCCTCATTATGACCGGCGGCGGCGCGCTGCTCCATGGCCTGGGCGACCTCATCAGCCAGCATGCCAAGATCAAGGTGCGCCTGGCAGAGCATCCGGTGGAGTGTGTTGCCATCGGCACCGCCCTGAGCTTCTCCAAGCTGGACGAGCTGTATGACGGCTTTGTCACCCCCTCCACCCATACCCACTGAGTGATCCCCCTTTCCAAGAACAAACCGACGGCTGAGCAGTTCAGCCGTCTTTTTTTATCATTTCAAAAAGCTGGAATTTCAAACGGTACTGGAACTTTCCCTAAAAGAATTCCCAGGGATTTGGAATTATTGACAATGATTTGTCGAAAAGATTGACTCTGTCAGAGAATGTGTTAAGATAGAATCAATCTGTTATGCCCATGTCTGGTTCATGGGCGTTGCAAGGAAAGGAAAGGGAGATAATTATGAAACACAACAAGCGGCTGACCGCTCTTCTGGCTGGTCTGCTGGCGGTGTCCATGCTGTTTTCCGGTTGTTCCGGAACCACATCGGGCACCAGCGACACCGGCCTGATCGACGGCACCTATGAGGGTACCGGCGCAGGTTACGGCGGCAACATCAAGCTGGCTCTGACCGTAGAAGGCGGCAAGATCACCAAGGCTGAAGTCCTGGAGCACAGTGAAACCGAGGGCGTCAGCGATCCGGCCTTTGAACAGATCCCCGCAGCCATTGTGGAAAAGCAGGGCACTGAGGGAATTGAAACCGTAGCGGGCTGTACCCGTTCCAGCGAAGGCCTGCTGGCAGCAGCTGAGGCAGCACTGGTTCTCGCCAAGGGCGGCGAAGCTGCCAAGGTTCCCACCGCAACCATGACCGATCCGGATGTAATCGTAGTCGGCGGCGGTATGGCTGGTATGACCTCTGCCATCACCGCGGCTGAGGACGGCGCCAAGGTTCTGCTGGTGGAAAAGACCGGTACCCTGGGCGGCACTATGGGCGGCGGTACTCTGTCGGGTACCGGCACCAAGATGCAGATCGAATCGGGCATCACCGATGATACCCCCGAAAAGTTCTTTGATGACTTTGTACGGCTGAATGCCGGCTATCAGGAGCGGGAAGGCGTTTCCGCCGATGATTACTACTGGAACCAGAGCCTGGGTATGTACTATGCCCAGCACTCGGGCGAATGTGTGGACTGGATCGTTGAGGATCTGGGCGCTACTGTCAAGGACCGTACCCCCAGCCAGCCCACCCTGTACGAGCCTCTGAACACTCCCCGTGTATGGTCGGGCGACCGCTCTTCCTATGACAAGGTGCTCAAGGCAGAGCTGCAGAAGTACATTGACAGCGGCATGGTAGAAGTGCTGCTCAACACCAAGGCAGACGAGCTCATTATGGACGGCGAGGCTGTGGTAGGCGTCAAGACCACCAACACCGATGGCGTTCAGATGGATTACAAGGCCAAGGCCACCATTCTCTGCACCGGCGGTTATGGTTATTCTGAGGAACTGGTGAAGAAGTACAACTTCCAGAACTTCACCACCACTGCTCCTTCCTTTGCAACCGGTGATGGCTTCTTCATGGCAGAGCAGGCCGGCGGCGTGCTCAAGAACATGGACTTCCTCACCGCTTATGCAGGCGGTTTGAAGGTGGACGATTCGCTCACCAAGAAGCTGTCCATCCGTGTCAAGGACTTCCCGTACATCATCTTTGTCAATGAGAACGGCGAACGCTTTGTAGACGAGCTGGACAACGAGGACGGTTCCAGCTATGATGAGATCACCTCCTGGTGGAAGAAGGGCGACAACCGCGTTTGGATCATGCTGGACCAGGCAATGGTTGATGATCTGAAGGCTCAGAACAAGCCCATCATCTCGGGCGATACCGAGTGGAAGAACTTCGATGAGCAGCTGGCAAACGGCACCGTTCTGTGGAGCGGCAGCACCATTGCTGAGGTTGCTGAGAAGGCTGGCATCAACGGCGAAAACCTGGAAAAGACCATCGAGAAGTACAATGAGTACGCCAAGAATGGTTATGATGAGGAATTCGGTCGTACCCGTCTGATGAAGGAGTTCACCGGCGGTACCTACTACATCTTCGAGACTACTCCTTACATCATGATCACTGCCGGCGGCCCGGATATGAACGATAAGGGCCAGGTAGTCAACGCAAATGGCGAGGCAATTCCTGGTCTGTATCAGGCCGGTGAAATTGTCGGCATGGCAAATGCCTTCGGTCGCACCACCATCGGCGGCGTCGGCAATACCGGCTGTCTGGTATGGGGTCGTCTGGCTGGCGGCAGCGCCGCAGAGTATGCTCTCGAGGCATAACTGCCATTTCTACGCTCTCTTGAACCCCGGGGATTCTCCCCAATGAAAAACACAGGCTCAGCTCCCCAATGGGGCGGGGCTGTGTTTTTTTGTTTGAAGAATCCTTTGCCGCTGTGCTACAATAAAGAAAAAGACCGATTATGCGGAGGTGTTTGCAAATGCCGGAGATCCGGGAGTTTATGAAGCAGTTTTATATTCTGGACGATTGGGTGCGTCAGTTTCTGATTGTCGGGGAGGAGGAAGCCCTGCTCATCGATACCGGTGTGGAGGAGAGCCATGTGGCGGAGGCAGTGCGGCAGATCACCAGCCTGCCGGTGCGGGTGGTGCTCACCCATGGCGACCATGACCACGCCGGCGGCCTTGGGGCATTCGGTTCCTGTCTGGTCCATCCGGAGGACGCCGATATGCTCCCGCCGGAGATCCGTTGGCAGCCGCTCCGGGAGGGGGATACCCTGGAATGCGGCGGCTACCGGTTCGAGGTACTGCACATTCCGGGCCATACACCGGGAAGCATCGCCCTGCTGGACCGGGAACACGGCCTGCTGCTGCCCGGGGATTCCATTCAGAAGGAGGGCACGATCTATATGTTCGGCCCCAGACGGAACCTGGAGCGGTATCTGGAGAGCCTGCGGGAGCTGCAGCCTCTGGAGGGGGAGATCCGGCAGATTCTGCCCAGCCATGGGGAGTGTCCCATTGAGCCGGCCTATCTCAGCCGGGTGCTGGAGGACGCCCTCGCTCTGCGGGACGGAAAACTCTCCGGAGAGCCCCATCCCACCCTGCCCTGCCGGATCTGCATGGGAAAGTGGACTGGCTT
>OLGF01004003.1_pt1 | contig 11434 bp, 7 predicted proteins | sample 1604971 | NCBI WGS metagenome assembly OLGF01 (sample SAMEA3888902, study PRJEB22519) | human gut metagenome | biome: human gut; feature: human-associated habitat; material: faeces | place: Denmark | collected 2011 | reverse complement strand
AAGCCTTTATTTATGGGCTTTTCCGCGATTTTTCAAGCTACTCAAACTCAATCGTTCCCGGTGGCTTACTCGTCAGATCATAGAATATTCTATTCACCCCACGAACTTCATTTATAACTCTGCTCATCACTTTATTCAGAACTTCATACGGAATCTCCGCCGCCTCTGCAGTCATGAAATCAATCGTATTAACGGCTCTAAGAGCTACAGCATAATCATAAGTTCTCTCATCACCCATAACACCAACGCTTCTCATATTCGTAAGTGCTGCAAAATACTGACCAATTGTCTTATCAAGTCCGGCATTTTCAATCTCTTCACGATAAATAGCATCTGCATCCTGAACGATACGAACTTTCTCAGCTGTTACTTCGCCGATGATACGTACTCCAAGTCCCGGTCCTGGGAATGGCTGACGGAATACGAGTCTTTCAGGAAGTCCAAGCTCAAGTCCTGCTTTACGAACTTCATCTTTGAAAAGATCACGAAGCGGCTCAATGATTTCTTTGAAATCTACAAAATCCGGAAGTCCTCCTACATTGTGGTGAGATTTGATTACAGCGGATTCTCCGCCAAGACCACTTTCTACCACATCCGGATAAATTGTTCCCTGTGCAAGGAATTCAACAGTACCGATCTTCTTTGCTTCTTCTTCGAAGATACGGATGAATTCTTCACCGATAATCTTACGTTTTGCTTCTGGCTCTGTAACGCCTGCAAGTTTGTTATAATATCTTTCCTGCGCATTTACGCGGATAAAGTTCAGATCAAACTGTCCTTCTGGTCCGAAGATTGCCTCAACTTCATCTCCTTCATTTTTACGAAGAAGTCCGTGATCTACGAATACACAAGTAAGCTGTTTTCCAATGGCTTTGGAAAGAAGTCCTGCTGCCACTGAAGAGTCAACCCCACCTGACAATGCGAGCAATACTCTTCCGTTTCCAACCTTCTCGCGGATCTCTGCAATTGTATTCTCAACAAAAGCATCCATCTTCCAGTCGCCCGCACATTCACATACATTTTTTACAAAGTTGTTGATCATCTTTGTTCCTTCTACTGTATGAAGTACTTCTGGATGGAACTGGATTGCATACAGTTTCTCAGCTGCGTTCTCAGCTGCTGCAACCGGACAGTCAGCAGTGTGTGCTGTAATTTCAAATCCCGGAGCAATCTTTGAAATATAATCAAAATGGCTCATCCAACATGTTGTTGTCTCTGAAACACCCTCAAATACTTTGGAGTCTTTTTTATCAATAATAACTTCTGTCTTACCGTATTCTCTTACATCAGCACGCTCAACTTTTCCACCAAGTACATGTGACATCAGCTGTGCACCATAACACAGTCCGAGAACCGGAATACCAAGCTTGAACAGTTCTTCTGAATAAGTCGGTGAATCCGGCTCATAACAGCTGTTCGGTCCGCCTGTGAGAATGATTCCTTTCGGATTCATTGCTTTGATCTTTTCAATATCTGTCTTATAAGAATAAATCTCGCAATATACATTACATTCCCTGACACGTCTGGCAACCAGCTGATTATACTGTCCACCAAAGTCAAGGACAATCACTAATTCTTTCTTCAAATCTTTCCTCCTGTAAAATCCAATCAAAACTATTTACTTTATTTATATATCTTTTTCTGTTTTTCATTATAGTAGAGGAAGCATTGATTTACAAGTATTTGTTTATGTAAAATAAAATCTTATCCACAATTTCTATTACTATACACGGTAATTATTCCCCTTCTGATCTATCCAGAACAAAGAATGTGCCTCGGCACCCTCTTACGCCTGCGGTGGTCGCTTGCGACACCTAACCTACATCGTACACCGCAGTGCGCATTCTATGTATCCACTGTTATGGGTATAATATATCAAAAAAGATGCCGAACAAATGCCCGACATCCCATTTTTATGTTCCATTTTATGCTGCAAATCTTCCTAGCTGTCTTTCAAGTTCTGTGCAATCGTCTGCATACATCTGCAGTTCAATCACGTTATTCAATCCCAGATTCATGATTCCAAGTAATGACTTCGCATCTACTACTGCCCGTCCTCTTCTCATGTCCATGTTAAAGTCAAATTTACATACTGTTTTCAAGAAATCAATGATCTCATCCGGGTGTTTGAAAGTAATGTTCATTGTGCTCATTCTTTTCACCTCTTTCTGCCTTAACGGCTATGAAATCCTTTTCACTTTTCACATATATCATAGCACATTTTTTATATTTAAAAGGGCGAAATTTTTTATAAAAGTGTATTTTTTTAATTAAATATGCCTCTTATTCTCTACTTTTTTCTGTAAGCAATATGAAATTACTCCTGATTATGAAATTCCATTGGAGTTACGTCTGTATTCCGTCGGTAAAATTCCTTCCTCCTCTTTAAACACCTTACTCATATATTTGGGATCAGAGTAACCGACAAGCCCCGCAATCTGATTCATCTTATATTTTGTTGTCCTGAGAAGCTCCTTTATTTTTTCTATCCTGTATTTCCTCACAGTTTCTGTAAAATTATATCCTGTCTCCTTCTTAAACTGAGAACTCAGGTATTCTTCCGATACATAAAGTTGTCTCGCTGCTTCTTCCAATGTAATACCACTGTCATATTCTTTTCTTATAATTTCCATTGCTTTTTGGATAAGCGTACTGTACTGCTCAAATTTGTGCTCATATGATATCATCCGTTCCAAGCCTTGAATCGCTTTCTCTATCTGTTTCCAGCTGATGGCATATGTAATCTGCTGCATAAGACTCAGGATTTTTGTTTCGTCAATCTCCCCGCCATAATTTCTATAATTCAATCCAGCTGCCATGCAAAAACGAATGATACTGTATTTTATTTCTTTTGGAAAATATTTTTCTCTTTTCATTTCCTCACAAACAAGTTGAAATTGTCTGGCAATTCCTTTCTTGTTTTCATCGAAAATCATTTCTCGCATTCGTTGTTCTAATTCTACCGGATAACGCACCGGAACAGCTTCAAATTTCTCAACTGTCTGCTGACAGATTAAAACTCCTCGCGGCTGAAGAAGATTCCATTCCATGAGACTTCCTGCCTGAATCATTGCATCTACCAGCTTTGTCAGCTGTTTTGTCTCTATCCATACACAAATAATTGTCCCCGGAAAATTCCTACATAACCCAGTAACCACATTTTTTTTAAAATATTCTTTCCAGTTCCTTGCTTCACGTACCCGGTAAATGATCAGATACACCTGTTTCCATCGATCCGAACATATAACAGATGCCGAAAATCCACACTCACGTCTACAGATTTCTTCGAGAAATCCACGTATATTTTCCTTCTGCTCCTCGTATTCGTCTGCCATTGAAACCGTAAATAAATATCCCGGATCATCCACTGTAAAACCAAATTTCCGGATAGTCATTTCATTTAACTTTTGATTCGATATAATTTCTCCATATCTGCAGCTTAACAGAATATTTTCAACAGTAAAAGAAGCCTGCATCCAATATTCATTCCTGATTTTTTCATGAATACGGCTTAATGCCTTCTTAAGTTCCATCGGCCGGAACGGCTGTACTAAATATCCATCCACCCCCAGATCGATTGCCTGCTTTGCCTGTTGAAAATCTTCATCCTTCGTTATAATAATCACACGGAACTCACGTCCTTCCGTGCGTAATTTTCTCAAAAGATTTAACCCATTCATCCGCGGAAGCCCAATGTCCATAATAACAAGATTTGGCTGCATAACTGTTATCATCTCATATGCAGACTGTCCATTCCCTGCAATCCCCGCCAACTCGTAATTCGGATCTACGCGTTTTAAACCTTTTTTCAGTTCTTCTAATACTTTTTCATCCCTTTCAACGATTGCCACCCGCATTTGAACAGTCTCCTCTCAATGTCCGTGTTTCTGATTGAATATCCTCTTTTATTGTAACATTAACTTCAATAATTGGAAGCATGCAAGTGTAAATATTTTTCTCTGGTAGCGAGCCCTCCCCGGATGTGACGTTCTGATTTGTTAGTGTCTAAAACCTTACGTGTTTCATGAGCCAGTGATGGATTGATCTGAAGTAAGCGTTCTGTTACATCCTTATGCACCGTACTCTTACTAATCCGAAACTGTTTCGCTGTCTGTCTCACTGTCGCATTATTTTCTATAATATAATTTGCAATTTCCACTGCACGCTCCTCAATATATTCTCTCATAGAAAAGCCCCTGCATAGTTTGTTTTTTACAATCTATGCAGGGGCAAATTAATGTATGTCTAATTCCTGTTCCATCTATTCGTGGAAAACATCATACTATACAACTTAATACTCAAATACTGCCACACCATATCCCGGAAGAGGATATGCAAAGGAATATTTCTGACCATCACATTCCTGTTTCTCTGGCTTGTAAACCAATGGGCGTTCTTCTCCCGATCCACCGTATTTTGTCTCATCACTGTTAAGAACAAGCTTAAACTGCTTTCTTCTCGGAACACCAACACGGTAATCTGGTCTGTCTACCGGTGTAAAATTGCATACAAAGAGCAGATTTTTCTTACCATCTTTTGAATGTCTTGTGAAACTGAAAATACTCCGGAAGATATCATCCTTATTGATCCAGTCAAATCCCTTCGGATCATTATCCAACTCATACAATGCCTTATTCTTCTTATAAAGATGAAGCAAATCTTTATACCAGTTCTGAATCTGCTGATGCGGTTCTTCTGCAAGAAGGAACCAATCCAGTTCTCTCTCTTCACTCCACTCACGAAGCTGTGCGAACTCCTGTCCCATAAAGAGAAGCTTCTTTCCAGGATGTCCCATCATAAATGCATATGCCACCTTCAAGTTGCGGAACTTATCCCATCCTTCTCCCGGCATCTTATTCAACATAGAGCATTTCAGATGAACAACCTCATCATGAGAAAGTACAAGAATATAGTTCTCTGAATATGCATACTCCATGGAAAATGTCATCATGTGATGTGCATTTTTTCTAAAATAAGGATCCAGTTTCATGTACTCTGTAAAGTCATGCATCCACCCCATATTCCACTTCAAAGTAAATCCAAGTCCGTCATCCTCAGGAGATCCTGTCACCTTCGGCCATGCTGTGGACTCTTCTGCAATCATCATAACGCCTTTATTTCTTCCGCAAACTACAGAGTTCAGATGTTTAAAGAATGCAATCGCCTCAAGATTCTCATTTCCGCCAAATTTATTCGGAATCCACTGTCCATCTTCTCTTCCGTAGTCCAGATACAGCATAGATGCCACTGCATCTACACGAAGTCCGTCTACATGATAATGTTCAACCCAGAACAATGCATTCGCCAAAAGGAAGTTGGAAACTTCCGGTTTTTCATAATTGAAAACCTTCGTTCCCCAATCAGGATGCTCGCCCTTTCTCGGATCTGGATATTCGAATGTCGGTGTTCCGTCAAAATCTGCCAGACCATGTGCATCTTTCGGGAAATGCGCCGGTACCCAGTCAAGAATAACGCCGATATTATTCTTATGAAGATAATTTACCATATATGCAAAATCTTCCGGTGTTCCATAGCGTGAAGTTGGTGCATAATATCCAGTCACCTGATATCCCCAGGAACCGTCAAACGGATGCTCTGCGATTCCCATCAACTCAACATGAGTATATCCCATCTCTTTTACATACTTTGTAATTGCTTCTGCAAACTCACGATATGTATAAAATCCTTCATCTTCTCTTCCGGGATGTCTCATCCAGGAACCCATATGCACTTCGTAAATAGACACTGGTTCTTCTTTGTTATCCCACTTCTCACGAGCTGTCATCCACTTACTGTCTGACCAGTTCAGATTAGAAATGTCTGTAATTCTGGATGCTGTTCCCGGTCGGAGCTCTGCATAATTAGCAAATGGATCTGCTTTATATATCTTCTCACCCGACTGTGTCTCTATACAGAACTTATACAAATCCCCTTTCTTCGCCTCCGGAACGAAGCATGTGTATATTCCGAGAGGCTCTCCTCTCTTCATCTTATCTTTCGTCTCATCCCAGTCATTAAACTCTCCAATTACAGAAACGTTTACTGCATGAGGAGCCCATACCGCAAAATATACTCCTCTTTTTCCGTTCTTTGTCACCTCATGGGCACCCATCTTTTTATAAATCTCATAATGATTTCCCTGCCCAAAAAGATAATGGTCAAGTTCTCCGATCTCATAAGGCTGCACTTTCGTCTTCGTGCTGTTTTTCTTAACCATAAAGCCACCTCACTGCTCAAATATATTCCTGATTGTAATGATTTAAAAACCATACAATTTCTTATAGATCAAGGCACATTACCGAATCTTTCAATTGCTAACAAAGTTTCATTCTCCCCTTGAACACTATAGTTTTATTATACTTGATACTGTATAAAAAAGAAAGAGAAAATGTATTATTGCACAAAAATAGACAGTCGTTTTACTGACTGTCTATTAATTCTTAACAAATATATGTCATTAAATGTTGAAATCTTTCTCTGAAAGCAGAATTCTGTCGGAAGAATCTGTATTCTTTCCAAATACTCTCTTCACAAGCTTCTTTGCGGAAGCTTTCTGTGAATGAGCGATCGCATCATCCATCACTTCTTTCACTTCTGCTACTGTTACTGCATGATCTTCTCTCTGTAAAGAATCAATCTTACTGTACAGTGCAAGAATTCCCATCTCATCGATTCTGTAACCATTCTCCTGAGCATAAGTCTGTCCAAATGTTACAAGCTCATCATTAATAAAGATCGGCACTTCAAGTCTGGAAGTAAATTTTCTTCTGAATTCTCTGTTGGAAGAAAGAAGTCTGTCCAGTGGTTTTCTCTGCTCTTCAAGAACTACTAAAAGTTCTCCTGTATCCTGCTCCATTGCTTTGTTCAGCTTGGCGAGTGTTTTTTCGTTCATCTGTCCGGCTTTTTCAATGATCAGTGCACCGCCGTACAGTTTACGGAAAATGTCTCCGATTCTCTTCTTATTCAGTGACTCTCCTGTCACAATTGCAACCTTGCCCTGACGGATATCACGCTGCTTCTGAATTGCCTTTACAACATCAACAGCAAGGACTGTCTTTCCATTTCCTTTATTTCCAATAATCAGAAGGTTTCCTGTTCTAGAAGTTCCTTTGCGGTTTGTACAGTTCTTATCCTGCTCAAGTACATCTACCAGCTGCTCACTCATACCACGCACAGGTACAAAATAAGAGAAGAGTTTTTTCTGTTCCTCTGTAAGTCCTGCTCTTGTACCGATTCCACTCTGTGTTTCAAGATCATAACGACCATGTACAATAAATCCTGTATCAGACATTGCATCTGCAATCTCATCTAACGGTAATGGTGATGTCTTACCTGTTGCGATCAATTTCGCAGTCTCTTTACGGCTCAATGGTGTCGTCGCAGACATGATATCAATTCCGTCATCTTCATCCGGAATCTCTCTGTCATCCGGTTCCTCACTATGCGCTGGATTCACGCTGAATTCATCTTCAAAATTTGGCACTTCTTCATAAGAATTCAGACCAAGAAGATCATCATCTGAAATCTTATCTTCTGCTGTGAAAAGATCTCTTGGATTAATTACTTCATCATCCTCATCGTCTTCTTCATAACCATAGGCATCCAGATCATCATATCCTTCTTCCTCACCGAACAGATCATCATCAGCGTCTTCATAATCATCCGGCAGATCGTCATCAGACTCTTCATAACCATCCAACAAATCGTCATCAGACTCTTCATAATCATCTAAAATATCATCTTCGTCAAACTCTTCTGCATCATCCCAGTCATACGCATCATAATCTTCGTACTCATCCTCACCGAGTCTGAGATCATCCGCAAGCTCTCCCATATTTTCATGTGGTTCTTCTTCTACCTCAAGAACTTCTTCTGAACTTACTGTTGCATCTACTTCTTCCTCTTCCGGAATAACACCTTCAATCTCATCAATCAGTTTCTGTATCTCTGGTGATAAAATTGGTTCTTCATTATTTTTATTGTCCATAGTCTCTCTTACTGCTGCTCCTTCTGAATCATCTTCATCATTGACAACTTCAGTTTCTGAGATCAGTTTCTCCACCTCAGACAAATCTTCTGGTTCATCTGTCAGATCTTCTGACTCAGCTGCATCTATCTCAAAAATTTCTTCCTCTTCCGGTTCTGCTTCCCCTGCTTCAAGAATTTCTTCCTCTTCCGGTTCTGCTTCCCCTGCTTCAAGGATTTCTTCCTCTTCCGGTTCTGCTTCTCCTGCTTCAAGGATTTCTTCCTCTTCCGGTTCTGCCTCTTCTACTTCAAGAACTTCTTCCGGTTCTGCTTCTCCTGCTTCTATAGCAACTGCATCTTCTGGAACATCTTCTGAAGTCTCCTCCACTGCCTGTTCTATAAGCTCTTCTTCTGTCTCCGGTTCTGGAATCAGTTCTTTCATCCCTGATGGAACCAATCGCTCTTTACTGGCTTCCTCAGCTTTCTTCTCTTCTGTCAGTTGATTCACGATCTCAAGATCTTCTACATCCTCAATTGCTGCAATATCCTCTTCCAGATCTGTCATATCCGGTTCGACTTCTTCTCCCGGTTCTGCCTGAACTTCCGGTTTCGGATTGAGTAATTGCTGCAGAGCTTCATCTAACCGCATCGTATCTCCAAGTTTCTTCTTGACTGGTTTTACCGGATTCTTACTGACAATCGGTATGGAAGCAGTATCTTTGCTAAGTGTTCTCTTATCTCCACTTGTCTCTACCGTTGCCGGCTGAACTTCTGACTCATCCTCGGAAGCTTCTATAACTTCTGCTGTTTCTACTCCTGCTTCTTCCGGATTTTCTACTTCGGCATCCGGCTCTTCTGCCGCTTCCAAAGTAACCGCATCCGTGTCAATCACATCGGAAGTACTGTCGTTCTCCATCACCGGCTGTTCTGTCAGCCCGATTGATCTTGTATCTCCAAGTGCTTCAGCTCCTTCTGACGCAGAATCTTTTTCCTCGTCTTCTCCTAAATAGGAAGCCAGATCCGGTATTTCTTCTGTCTCTGAAGAAAGCTTCTCATATCTGTGATCATATTTCTGCTGCTGCGATGGTGACAATGGCTTATACTGCATCTTCAGTTCCATTGCCTTATAAACATACTTACCCTCGCTGAACCAGAGGATCAGATCATCACACTCTTCCAGACATTCTGTCATCATACCTGCTTCGCGATAAAGCTTCGCCAGTTCATAAGCCCACTCTTCAATATATTCTGCCTTCTTAAATTCCTCCAGAGCCTCAATCTGCTGTTCGATCGGCGCTCTCTGCGCTCTTAAGATCTGATATCTAAGGATATGCCTGTTCGGATCTTTCGGTGCAATCTGGATAAATTCGTCATAATAGTCGATTGCTTCATCTATATTCTTTGTCTTAATTGCAAGAGAACATAACTTATAGATCACCTTGCGGCTTCCTTCAGAACGGCGATATGCAAGATTCATCACATCATAGCTCTTCTGATACTCTTTTGTTTTTTCATAAATATCACTGACATTCATCAGCATCCCTGCGTTACGGACACGCTTCCAGTCAATCAGATCTGCTGCTGCCGCTGCTTTTCTGTATTCTCCATCTTCCATAAGTTCCAGCATCTCTTCTGTCTTTAACTTATATTCATACTTATCCACTGTACTCACCTCATTGTCATTGAAATATTCGTTTTGGTCTGAATGTGTCCATTAGGCACTAGCCGATACTCTTTCATTATTCTACCATATGAGGTCTGTAATGTCAAAAAAATGCACCTTCAATTCCTTTTGAAAGTGCATTTTTAGTGTTATTTAATTGTATTATTATTATAATTTTATATTTTGTATCGGAGATTATTCGCGATTCTACGTTCCTGTGAGACCTTTGTCGTCTGTTATTTTATCACTTGAATGATTTTCATATCCATTCAATACTTTATGTATTAAATCTTCTGTCAAGTCATTCCTGCTTTTATAACAAATCTGAGATTATAACATGTCCTTTCAATGTTTCTTTACACATTTTTCATTCTATGTTATATGCGGTATTTTTATTCAATACATCTATGAGTGATTCATCTTTTTCTCTTTGCTTCCAGTTTCCGTACTCTCCGATCTTTGATCTTCTTTTCTCTCTACTGGACTTTTACGCTTGGCAAAGGTCTCTTTCTTCACAGGAACCTTCACTCATCATACCACTGACATATTGATAAAAATCTGAAACTATACTGTCCATGGGACTGACCTCCTGTTGAACTTGTATTTTTAATCTAATCAGGCATCTGTTACTTTTGCCTTCTTAGTTAAATATCTTTGGGAGATTTCTTTCTCTCTTTGATGGTTATATAATAACATTCGGCGTCTAATTTGTCAATATATTCATTTGATTTTTTTATATTTTTTATTTATTATCTGCTTTGATTGTAATTGTCTGAATTTTCAAACATTTCAATTAACAGATTTCTGCTCCAGCCGGCATTTCTTTTTCCGGTGTCATCAGTGCAAGGTTACCTTCTGCATCTTCTGCACAAAGCAGCATTCCCTCTGAAAGTACGCCTGCCAGCTTCGCAGGTTTCAGGTTTACAAGAACCATAACTTTCTTACCAACCATTTCTTCCGGTGTGTAATGTGCTTTGATTCCGGATACGATCTGTTTTACCTGGCTTCCAACTTTTACCTGAGAGCAGAGAAGCTTTTTGGATTTCTTTACAGCCTCACATGCAATGATCTCTCCAACCTGGAACTGCATTGCTCCGAACTGCTCAAATGTGATCTCATCTTTCGGCTCAATGTCGATAACAGCTTCTTCCTCTTTCTTTTCTTCTACCTTCGGATGAAGTTCTTCAACTTTCTTCATAACCTCTTCGAGATCCATTCGCTGGAACAGGATCTCCGGTTTCTCTGTTACATGTCCGTTACCAAGCTGCTCAAGGATCTTCTTACTTGTAGAAGGCATAAAAGATTCAAGAAGTCTTGCACCTTCAGAAATGCTCTGGATCAGATTCCAAAGTACTGTAGAAAGGCGATCCTTCTTGGATTCATCTTTTCCGAGTACCCAAGGAGTTGTCTCATCAATATATTTATTGCAGCGTTTGAACAGATTGAAGATTTCTGTAATTGCATCGGCAACGCGGAGGTCTGCCATCTTAGCATCAACTGCTTTAGAAGCATTCTCTACAACTGCTTTCAGTTCTGCATCTACATCTTCTACAACACCCTTATCTTCTACTGTTCCGCCGAAGTATTTGTTTGTCATAGAAACAGTTCTGTTTACAAGGTTTCCAAGTGTATTTGCAAGATCAGAGTTCAGACGCTCTACCATCAGCTCCCAGGAAATAACACCGTCATTCTCGAATGGCATCTCATGAAGTACGAAGTAGCGAACTGCATCTACACCAAAGAAATCAACGAGTTCATCTGCATAGAGAACATTTCCTTTAGACTTACTCATCTTACCGTCTCCCT
>OLGF01003999.1_pt1 | contig 11444 bp, 7 predicted proteins | sample 1604971 | NCBI WGS metagenome assembly OLGF01 (sample SAMEA3888902, study PRJEB22519) | human gut metagenome | biome: human gut; feature: human-associated habitat; material: faeces | place: Denmark | collected 2011 | reverse complement strand
ACTTTTGGAAGCCAGCCTCATTTCCTTACGATCTTCCCGAATATCTGCTTTTTCCCCTCATCATACCGCTGGATCACAATCATGACGGTATCGCCGGTTTTGATATCGGTGAGCTCGGCGAGTTTTTCGGTGAGCAGCACTTCGCCTTTGCCGGGGTAGGGTACGGTCTCGCCGTCGATATGCAGATCGAAAATGTCGGTGATGGCGGGGTCGTCGGACGCGACGATGTAAGCGGATTTTGTGATGCTGTCGCCTGTGACGTCACCGGAGGTCATCTGCACGGCGGTGGCGGCGTCAAGTTCCGATTTGTGGTCGCTTTCGACTTCGTTGATTTTATCTTCGGTCAGCGTATCGGAGAACTGGGCGCTGACATCGTACTTTTGAATATCATCAAACTGGAAGTTTGCAATGTTCGCGACGGAATCATGGATACCGAAGCCGGTGAGCACCAGCGCGGTGCAGCCGGCAATGCCGAGAATCATCATGATCATGCGCTTTTTAAAGCGGAAAATGTTGCGCAGGGAGACCTTGTGCAGGAATTTCAGGCGCTTCCACAGCGGCGTAATGCGCTCAAGGAAAATGCGCTTTCCGGCGGCCGGGGTCTTCGGGCGGATGAGGTTTGCAGGCATGTTCTGCATCTCGATGCGCAGGGCTAAATATGTGGTGCCCGCCGAGCATAAAAGCGACGCCGCAAGCGCGATGACAAACAGCATGGGGTCATACAGTATGACGAAACCCGGAATGCTATACAGCATGCCGTAGGCCGTCCAGATGACGAACGGGAAAACATAGCCGCCCGCAAAATAGCCGATGACACAGCCGAGTGCGGCGGCGCTGCCGGAATAGAGCAGATATTTTGCGAGGATGGAGCCGCGGCTGTATCCGAGCGCGCGGAGCGTACCGATCTGTGTGCGTTCATCGTCGATCATACGGGTCATGGTGGTGGAGCAGACGAGCGCCGCGATGAGGAAGAAGAAAATGGGGAAGAGCCCCGAGAGCTTTTCGACGATGGTGGAGTCGCTTTCAAACGAGACGTAGCCGGCGTTTGTGTCGCGCGTTAAAACGTAGAGCTCCGGCTTCTTTAAATCGGCGAGCTCTTGTTTGGCGTTGGCGATTTTCTGTTCGGCATCGGAGATTTGCTCGTCAAATTCCTTTTTGCCGTCCTCGTAGTCTTTAAGGCCGTCTTCGTATTCGGCTTTGCCGTCGGCGAGCTCTTTTACGCCGTCGTTGTACGAAGAGAGGCCCTCGTTGTACTCTTTGATGCCGTTTTGAAACGTGATGAGCGAGTTATACGCTTCGTCAAGCTTTGCGGTTTGCGTTTTTTTCTGATATTCAAGTTGTGCTATGCCGTCGGTGTAATCGTTTTGGCCGACATCGAGCAACGTGCGCATTTGCGAGAGAGCGGTTTCGGCTTCATCGAGCTGCTTGCCGGTCTCTGTGAGCTGCGCTTCCTGCGCGGTGAGGGCGGCATCCTGTTCGTTTAATACGGCTTCGGCATCGTCGAGCTGCACCTGATTTTGATTCAAAGCGGCGCGCTGCATATCGAGCGCCGTTTGCTGCGCTTCGACTTCTGCCGGATCGAGCATATCTTTTACGGCATCAAGCTGCGCCTGCGCTTCGTCGAGTGCGGCAAAGCCCGCCGTGAGCTGCGCTTTTTTCTCGGTTAAGTCGGCGCGTGCGGCATCGATTTGTGTGCGGGCGTCCTTTGCGGCGGCAAGACCCGCTTCATACTGCTCTTTGCCGGATGTGAATTCGGCATATTTTTCAGTGTAGAGCTTTTCGTTTTCCTGCAGCTGCGCGTAACCGGCGTCGATCTGCGCCTGGCCCTCCGCAAGGGCATCCTCTAATTGCTGCTTGCCGCTGTAATATGCATCAAAGCCGCTTTGCAGGGCGCTTTCCCACGAAGTGAAGCCGGGCTGAATCTGCTCTGCGCCTGCATCCAACTGTGCTTTGGCATCGTCCAATTGCTTTTTCGCGTCGGCAAGCTCCGTTTCGCCGGAGGTGATGGTCTCTTTTGCATCGTCAAGCTGTGCTTTGGCGTCGGCAAGCTCCGTTTCGGCTTCGGCTTTTTTGTCGTTCAGTTCGTTCTCGGCGTCTGAAATTTCGGCTTTGCCGTCGGACGTGAGGCGATCAAAACGCGCGTTGACGGAAGCGGTGGCGGCGGCTTCGACAGTATCGGAGAACGTATCGATGTAATCGTCGTAGGCGTCGCTGTATAGCGGGAATTCATCGGTGCAGGTAACGTATAATTCTGTGTAATACTCGAAATCGAAGCCGTCCTCCGGGATGAGAACGAAGCCCTGCAGCGTGCCGTTGCCAAGCGACGTGGTGCCGCGCAGCGTGTGGATGTACAGCGGAGAATCTGCAAGGCCGACCACGGTGTAGGTGCTGTATTTGAAGTTTTTCTTCGTATCTTCGTCGTTGGAGTCGGAAATTTCGATCGTTTGTCCAATCATGCCTTCCGAAAATCGACTGGAATCTATAAGGCACTCACTGCCGTTTTCAGGCATACGTCCGGCAGTGAGCACAGGCTCGTTGATGTTATCTGTCAGCATATGTGCACGGTAAACGCGCTCTTTGTTGTCGTGCTGCCAGATGAAATCGGCATTCACACTGCCTGCGGCGGCAACCACACCGTCGGCTTTCTGCACGGCGGCAACGTCGTCCGCATCAAAGCCGATGGTGGAGATGAGGCGAAGATCGTAGAGTTTCGTATTTTTCACATAGGCGGTCTCGGTGGCGGACATGATGGGACGGGTATCTCGCAGACCCGTGAGAAACGCCACACCCAGCATAATGATGAGCAGGATGGCGATATACCGCCCAAGGCTGCCCGAAATGCTGCGCCGCGTGTTTTTTCTGAGTGCTTTTGTCATGCGTTTTCCGGCTCCCTTCGCGTTACCATTCAATCTGTTCCACGGGCGTGATGTGCTCGTTCATGCGAACGGAGTAAATGTGGCCGCTTTTTACGCGGATGATGCGGTCTGCCATGGCGGCAAGCGCCGCATTGTGCGTGATGATGACGACGGTCATGCCGTCGCGGCGGCAGGTATCCTGCAAAAGCTTTAAGATAGATTTGCCGGTCTCGTAATCGAGTGCGCCGGTGGGCTCGTCGCACAGAAGGAGCTTCGGTTTTTTGGCAAGTGCGCGGGCAATGGAAACACGCTGCTGTTCACCGCCCGAGAGCTGTGCGGGGAAGTTCTGCATGCGGTCATGGAGACCAACGGCGCGGAGTACGTCTTCGGCGGGGATGGCATCGGTGCACAGCTGTGCCGCAATTTCCACGTTTTCGAGCGCCGTTAAATTCGGGATAAGGTTATAAAACTGGAAGACAAAGCCGATGTCATAGCGTCGATAGTTTTCAAGCTGGGTGCGGTTAAAGTGGCTGATGTCGCGTCCGTCCATGCGGACGGTGCCTTTAGACAGCGTATCCATACCGCCGAGGATATTTAAAAGCGTCGTTTTTCCCGCGCCGGATTCACCGACGATGACGCAGAATTCGCCCTTTTGAATTTCAAAGCTTGCATCGGTTAAGGCGTGCACCTCTACGTCGCCGGTTTTATAAATTTTCGATACATTTTCAAATTCCACAAATGCGCCCATCGTACCGTCTCCTTATACTGCGTTGGTTTCTATATTAAAGTATAACAGAAGCGAGGGAAAAAGTCATGGACAGAATATGAAAATTCAGTTGATTTTTAGAGGGGATTTTCGACTTTTGCGGGCGAATGCGGCTTTGCGGAGACCGACCGGCGCATCCGCAAGGCGTTTACGAAAATGGTGCTCAATAAAAAAACAAATCAAATTTCCGTGCGGGAAATTTGTGAGGCGACGGGCATCAACCGCTCTTCGTTTTACCTGCACTATGCGGACATACCCGCGCTGATAACAGCGATCGTAGGGGAGAAATGGACGGAGTCCGTAGAGCGGATACACGAAGAGATGCACGGCGACCCGAATATCTTCTCCGAAGCATATGTGGCGGCGACGCTGCGCGAGGCAAAGCGCGACAGGACTTTTTACCGGGCGTATTTTGAGAAATTCGGCACGGCAGAAGTGGAAAAAGGCTATCAGACGCTGTTTGAAAACGTCTTCAAGCCTTTTTTTCGGCGGCTCGGCATTGAGAGCGAGCACTGCATGGAATATCATTTTGAATTTGTGAAAGCGGGGTACTTTGCCGTGACGCGCAAGTGGCTTTTGTACGGCTGCCCGGAAACGCCGGAAGAAATGGCGAAGATCATAAAAAGAAGTATGGCGGCGATACCCGATGACCTGCCGCCGGTCCCGGACGAATTCTTTATTTGAAAAGCTCGGGGTGCATGCGCACATAGTGGAATAAGTACTGCTGCGCGATGCCGGCGTTTTCACCGAAATCTGCGGGGGAAAGCCTCGGCAAAAGTGATACGGCGCGCTTCATCCACACGTCCATCGGGAAGCATTCTGTGCGGTGCAGACCGTAGAGCAAAGCGCAGTCCGCGACTTTTGGGCCGACGCCTGAAATCGTCTGCAATTTCGCTTTGGCATCGGGAAGCGGCATTTTGCGCACGGCTTCTAAATCGATCTCGCCAGAAGCGATGCGCTTTGCGGCATCAATGAGATATTTCGCGCGAAAGCCCGCGCGCAGCGGAGCGAGGTCTTCCGGCGTGCAGGAGGCTAATTTTTTCGGTGTCGGGAATGCGTAGCGGGTCTCGTTATGATAAAGAAACGGCTCGCCGAAATGCAGACACAAGCGCTCTATAATGCCCTTGATGCGCGGAATGTTGTTGTTTTGCGAGATGATGAACGAGCACAGCGCCTCAAACGGCTCTTGCTTTAAAATGCGGATGCCGCCCGCGAATTCGGCGGCTTCTTTCAGCGCGGGGTGCAGAGCGGAAAGCACTTCGCGGGACTTTTTGTAATCTGTGTTAAAATCGAAATAATCAAACCAAATGTCACGAAATTCCTGCTCGGTGCAGTCTAAAACAAGGTCGCTGTTTTCATCTTGATAGACGGTCAGCCCGCGGGAAAATGCCACACCGCGCCATGCGGGAATGTTGTTTTCGAGCGTGACGGGATAAAAGCGGAACGACTGCCCGCAGTCGAGCGTTTGGGCGAGGTTTAAAACGCCATCGGGCGGGGTGAAGCGCATCAACGGTTTTTGCCTTCCGTTTTGGTGGTGACGGTGGGCTCTCGGCTCGTCAGATACGTGATGGCGCGCTCAATGGCATCGCGGGAATTGCCCCAGTCGCCGCCCGCATTGCGGTAATCGAACATGCGGCAGAAATGGGTGGTGTCGGCCTTGACGGTATCGAGATAGTTTTTCGCAAGGCGCTTGGTTTCTGCCGCAAACGGCTGAAAGTTTTTACGCGGCATTTTCTGCGCAGCAGCCAAAATGAAGCTGTAATGCGGCAGGCAGATGTGCGTCTGCTCGCTGTACAGTGTGCGGAACTCCGGCTCACTCTGCCAGAGCTTGATAACCGTGGCGCTGAGGTGCTGCATGTTTTTCTCAACGTTTTCGCAGACAAAGCAGCTGTGCGCACGGCGATCTGCGGCGGCGAGAATTTTTTTCGGCGCGAGCTTGTCGTCCTCGGGCAGGATATCTTTGCCGGCTTCGTCTAAGAGACTTTCGAGAATAAGGGCGACGGACAGGCGGCTGCCGCGCTGTAAGATCTGCTCAAAATGTTGGTGGCAGAAGCCGAGACGGTTCGTTTCCACGCGCACGTCGGGCTCCATCATGGCCGCGCCGGTAATGTAGGTGGCCATGCGGTCCTCGAGCATGTCGCGCATGCGGCAGAACGGACAGCCGTCCTTCGGCTCGAAAATTTCACTGATCGGTATAGAGCAAATGTCTTCACGCATTTTGGGTTCCTCTTTTCTTATAGTTGTATACAGTGCATGTTTATCCGAAAAATGTCTTTTGTTTTAATTGCCGTGGCTTACGGTTTGTGCGGCCCCGCTTTTTTGTGGGACACGTCTAAAAAGTGCGCAGCTTTCCGGTGTCTTTCTGCTCGCTATTTTCATTTTACACGATTTTAGGTGAAAAAACAACCGTGTAAAGCCTGCCGCCTTGCTTTTTTTCACAAAATGTGCTTAAACGGAAAATCTCGCCGCCCAGGATTTCGCCTAAATCGTTCTAATTTGGAATTAAAACGTTGTTTTTCGCAAAAACACCATATATAGGGACATTTTTTCGGGCAAACACAAGGCTTTTCACGCAAATTTTACACACGGTTTATAGTGAGTATTCTGTGAAAAAACGGTAAAAAGCGGTATTTTCGACGGAGTAGTTTACATAATATTTTGCATTGTGAAAAGCTGTGGAAAGTAAAAAGAGCACCGAAAGCGGGTTTTTAACACTTTCCACAGAGTTTTCCACAGCTTAAACGGAAAACGCTGTGGAAAGCTCGCTGTGTGTATACTTCTGCCGTGCATATTACAGATTGTATAAATGTAAAGGCCGGCTCATATACAGCAAGATGTGAGAAGATATGCAACCCGAATGAATAATTATGCCAAGCAAAATGAACACGCAAAAGCACCGTCAAAATGACGAAAAGAGCGCGGCGAAAAAACTGCCCAAAAACACGGCGGTTTTAGGCGCAAAAACCGCCTGCAAAAACCGCGCTAAATTGCGCGTTTCGGTTGCAATGGCAAATATAAGTATGCTATAATCTACTATATACTGCGATAGTATTGCGAATTTCGGCCGCAGACGTGTTCTGAAGCCGCGGAAAGGAATAGGTTTGTTCATGGAAAACGAGAGAGAAAGAGATGTCATAGCAGGGCGCAATGCCGTTACGGAGGCGCTTAAAGCGGGCAGACCCATCGACAGCATCCTTGTGCGGCGCGGGGAGAAAAACGGTTCGGTATCGTCCATTCTCCGCATGGCAAAGCAGGCGGGCATCCCTGTAAAGAAAGTGGATTCCCGTAAGCTGGACGGCATGTGCGGCGGCGAAAACCACCAGGGTGTCATCGCCATGGCGGCGGTGCACGCGTTCTCCGAGGTGGAGAATATTTTTGCGCTGGCGGAAAGCCGAAACGAGCCGCCGTTTATCCTTGTGTGCGACGAGATTGCGGACCCGCATAACCTCGGCGCGATTCTCAGAACGGCGGAATGTGCGGGCGCACACGGCGTTGTTATCCCGAAGCGCCGCAGCGTTGGCCTTACGGCGGCGGTCGGCAAGGCTTCTGCGGGCGCGGTGGAATACGTCCCCGTGGCGCGTGTGACGAATATTGCGGTATTTCTTGAGGAGATCAAAGCGCGCGGCGTTTGGGTATACGCCGCGGATATGGACGGCACGGATTGGTGCCAAACCGATTTCTCCGGCCCGGTAGCGCTTGTTGTCGGCTCCGAAGGCTTCGGCGTGTCCAGACTTGTGAAAGAAAAATCGGATTTTATCGTTTCTCTGCCGATGAAGGGCAGAATCAATTCGCTGAACGCTTCGGTGGCCTGCGGCGTGCTTTGCTATGAGATTGCGCGGCAGCGCGCGGGCATCAAGGCCAAGGGCTGAGGCGAAAAAGAAAGGACCCAAAACCATGAACGATGAGAACAAATTCTCGGTGGACGAGATATTGGAAGCGGAGCGCAAGGCGAAAGCCAACGGCGCGCCGGAAGAAACGGGGAAGTTCAGCTTTCTGCACGGTGCGCGTGCGCTGAGCTTTGCGCAGAACCCTGTGGAACCTGCTTATGCGGCAGAGTCGAATACGCCGGAAGAGCCGGAAAAAACAACGCCCGGGGTGACGGAAGAATCCGACGCTGTGACGGAGCCTGAAACGGAGCAGCCCGTAGAGGAAACCTCGGCAGAGGTAGCACAGCCCGCGCCGGAAGCGGAACCGCAGCCGGTGGAGGTGCAAGAAGACTCCCCGTGGGATACCTACGAGGAGGAAGAAGAGCCCGGAAAGAAAAAGAAGAACAAAAAAGAGAAGAAAGAGAAAAAAGGTTTTTGGGCGCGTCGCCGCGAAAAGAAGCAGAAAGAGGTTTTTAACGAAGCCGAAGACATGTACTACGGCATCCAGTTAAAACCGATTGACGAATACACCCGCGGGTTCGATGCCACAGGTGAGATTTCCACGCAGGACGAGGGCTATCGTAAGCTGTTTGACGAGAACACCGCGGAGCTTGACGACGAAGTGGCAAAGGACTTTGAGCGCCTGCAGAAAGAGCGTCGCCGTCGTGTGGCCGAGGCCGTAGAGACGGCCGGTGTGGATCTTTCTGCTGTGGAAGACGAGCTGGGCATTGTGGCCCCGGTGCCGGTCTCCGTTGCGATGAATGACCCGAACGCTGTGGTGCCGGAAAACAAAAAGACGAAGGACAAGGTGCAGAATTTCCAGACGGCGATGCTGCAGGACGCGCAGACGCACACGATGGAGATTAAGCTTGACCTTGAAAATGAGACGTTTGGTTTGCAGCAGGCAAAGGTGGTGCCGGAGGTGAGCGAGGATTCCGTGCGCCGCATTCTGGAATCTGTGCAGGCGGAAAACGCGGCAAAGCAGGCTGCACAGGTGCAAAATGCCGAGCAGCAGGCTGCGGCAGCGCCGAAAACGGAAGAAAGTGACGCGCCCGAGATGGCGTTTAAGGATATTTCAAGCAATGGCCCGGAGCCGGAGGAAGAGCCGCAGGCGGAAGAAGGCATGGACATTGCTTCCGGCGAGCAGCTGCCCGAAGCACAAGCGCCGAAAGCGGAAAATGTGCAGGCTGCGGAAAGCTCTGAGAACGCCGAGAACGCCGGTGAAGAAGCGGCAGAGCCTGCGCAGCAGAAGATCTCCGTGCCGGTAACGGACGTGACGCAGTACAGAAAGCGCGACTTGCCGGTGCACATCATCAACGCGGATGTTTTGCAGAGTGCACTGCTGAGCGAAGCACGCGTGTATTCCGACGACGAGAACGTCAGTGCGGCCGGTGCGCACCGCTTTAAAATTCGCTTTGCGGAAAAGCCGGACGAAGCGCCCGAAAACACGGAAGCCGCCGAAAACAGCGACGAGCTCATCGACGATTACACCGGCCCGGCAGACGCAAAGAGCGTGGCGCACGACCTGCGCACGACGATGCGCGAGCTGACAATCCGCATGCTTGCAACGGGCGTGAGCACTGCAGTGCTCATTTTGGCGTCGCTCATTGCGGAATCCGGCTTCAATGCCAATAACACGGAGACCGCCGGTGCAGTGGGCTACACCATCTTATCGCTTGTGCTGCTTCTAGTGGCCATCGGCTTCTGCGCGAAAACGATTTTAAACGGTCTGAAGGCACTGTTTGAGTTCCGCGCGAATTCGGATTCTGCCGCTGCGGTAGCTTGTGTGGCGGTTTTTGTGCAGACGCTCTGCACGCTGTTTGCGCCGGCTGCGCTCAGCATGGGTAAAATCCACCTTTACGCCGGTATTGCGGCGGGTATTCTGTTCCTGAATACCGTCGGCAAGCTGACGATGCTGCGCCGCATCCACTCGAATTTCCGCTTTGTGTCTTCCCGCGAGCAGAAATATGCGGTGCGCGTATTTGACGATTACAACACGTCTTTAAAAATGGCGGGTTCCTCCGTCATTTCGCAGCCTGCAATCGCGTATCAGCAGAAAGCGGGTTTCTTAAAGCGCTTCTTACAAATTTCCTATGAGCCGGACCCGGCAGAGACCTCTTCGCAGATTTTGGCGCCGGTGGGCCTCATTTCCTCGCTGCTTCTGTGCGTGGTGGCGCTTGTCATCACGAAGGATGCGTCCCTTGCCATTACGGCTTTGGCGGCTTCCTGCTGCGTGTGTGTAGCGGTGATGAACATGCTGGCCGTAAACCTGCCGGTGAGCCGTCTTTCCCACCGTCTGCGCCGCCGCGGCGCGATGGTCTCCGGCTATGAAGGTATCAAGCGTATGAGCGCCGTAAATGCCGTTCTGGTTGATTCCACAGAGCTTTTCCCGCGCGGCACGGTCGTTTTGAACGGGGTGAAGCCGTTTAAGCAGGAGGGCCTTGAAGAAGCCGTTTTGGCTGCCGGCACGTTGGTGCAGCAGCTCGGCGGCCCGCTTTGCGGCGTGTTCGAGCAGGTGTTCAGCGAGCATGAGGGCGAGCTTCCGGAGGTCGAAAAGGCCGCATTTGAGGCCGGAAACGGCGTTGTGGGCACGGTGGACGGCAAAGAGGTACTCATCGGCTCCCGTACGCTTTTGACTGCGCACGGTGTGGAAGCGCCGGAGCAAAATGTGGAGAGTCAGTACACGACGGGCAGCCGACAGATCTTGTACGTTGCAATGGGCGGCGAGCTTTACGCCATGTTCATTCTGACCTATAATGCAGACCGTAAGAAGAAAGCGGAGCTGCAGAACATGGAAATGAACGGCGTTTCGCTCATTCTGCGTTCGGCAGACCCGAACCTTACGCCGCAGTTCATTTCGCGCCTGTTCGGCATTGATGCCACGGCGGTGAATGTCATCGGCGCGGGCCAAGACGGCCCGGCAGACCACCTTGTGAACGACACTGCGGACCGCGTGGATGCCTATGCCGCCACAAAGGGTCGTGTGGAATCCATGATGAGCCTTGTTTCCACGTGCATTGATGAAAAGAAGAACATCAGCTTCATCGTCGCCATGCAGAACGCGGCGGTTGTCATCGGCTTTGTGCTTGTGGCGTTCCTCACGTTCGTTGCGGGCGTGGAGCAGATTTCTGCATTTGCGCTCGTCATCTACGAGCTGTTCTGGGTGCTCGCCACCGTGTTGGTACCGAAGTTCAGAAATAAAGTAAAATAAGGTTCGAAATTGAAAATCTCTCTCGGCGCAGCCGAGAGAGATTTTTTACGTTATTTTGCAATTTTAATGCGGATACTGCCGCTGAGCGTGCTGACTTTGCATGTGCCTGTGCCGCTGTTGAACGGGACGTCTGTTTTGCCGGTGCTTAACATGCCGGTTACATTACCGCTGAAGTTTTCGTTGCGGAAATGTAGGTCACGCGACCGTCTTCCTCGGAAGCGGCCTTTTGCAGATAGTCTTTTTGCTCTATTTCCTTTACGGTACGGGTCACACCGGGGCGCGGCCGGTTCAGCGTTTCACCGATGTCAGATCATAACTAACTTTGGTAATGATCAGAACGTAAAAAGAAAATGTCAAGGTTTCAAAGAAAAATCGGCACGGTGTACCTGCCTTTGGCGTAAACTGGTTTAAGATACACCTGCGGGTGTGCCTTGGGAACGGAAAGGGGGTGGTGGCATTCGTATCGTTTCGCCGCCCGTGCCGCTGACGTTTTGCTTTGAGACCGTGGGGCATTTGATGGATGCGGTGGAGCGTGCCGTGCACACGCTCCATGTTCTTTCTTCGGCGCTGGGGCGGATCGGCAGCCGGGTTTTCCTGTGCGTGACGGTGCGGTTTTCAGAGCGCATTGCGGCGCGCAGCCTGTTTACGGAGTATGGGGAGTACGTCGGCGCGGGTGCGCTGACGGCGGCTTATATAGCAGAGCGGGCGGAAACATTTATCCCGAACGCCGCTGCCCGCATGGCCAG
>OLGF01003998.1_pt1 | contig 11450 bp, 10 predicted proteins | sample 1604971 | NCBI WGS metagenome assembly OLGF01 (sample SAMEA3888902, study PRJEB22519) | human gut metagenome | biome: human gut; feature: human-associated habitat; material: faeces | place: Denmark | collected 2011 | reverse complement strand
AAACCGCACCTACCGGGATCACCTTGACGAGCATCTCCGGCCCACGCCCCGCCAACAGCGGGTTGCCTGTGAGCGAACCGATCGAGATGCGCAGCGATTGGTCGCCGATATCCGCAATGTACTGCTGCGCGGTCAGTGCGATCTGCGTGGATAAGCGGTTCATCCCCACCGCGTCTGCGGAAAGGGAAGTGACTCGCCCTTCGCTGTCGCGGCTGAGGCGGATCAGATCGTCATACTGCACGCCGCTTAAGTTCCGCGCGATGGCGCTGTTGACCGCATCCAATGCAATCGCACGCACGCGGGATTCCGCCGTGCTGAGCACAATGGGGCGCAGATTTCGTTCCATTGTAAAGCCGAACACCGTGCAAGAAATGGCAAATACGATCATAATCCCCAGCACGGTTCTTGTTTTTTTCTTCACTCCGCACGCTCCCCTCTCCTTCTGCCTGCACCAAAAGAAGGAACTGCCGCCCTGCGCGGCGAATTGATATATGTTTATGCAAGTATCGCATCCGGGAGGAACCTTCATGCAGAAAAACCCAACTCAACATAAAAACGACAAGAAAAAAAGCAGGTCCTTTTCACTCTTTAAGCCGCGTGACCGACAGCCGAACTACATACTCTCCGTGCTGTGCACGACGGTGGCGCTGCTGCTGGTCGTAGTGCTTGTGATGGGCATGGGCGGATTCGGTCTGGTGATGGGCGTTGCTAAGGCCTATTACGACACCACGCCGGAGCTGGACGTGGAAAAGATCGAAACCCAGAACCTGACCTCCTTTATCTACGACTGCAACGGCGATCTGATCACCGCCTACCGCGGGTCGGAAAACCGCATCTGGGCAAATTTTGACGAGATTCCGGATCAGCTGGCTAAGGCCTTTGTGGCGGTCGAGGACGCACGCTTCTACACCCACAATGGCATTGACATCAAGCGCATCATCGGCGCTTTCGTGTCCAACCTGCAAAACAACTCCACGCAGGGCGGTTCCACCATCACCCAGCAGCTCGTCAAGAACAAGCTGCTCTCCACCGAGCAAAGCTACAAGCGCAAAATTCAGGAGGCATATCTTTCCGTCGAGCTGGAAAAGAAATACTCCAAGGATCAAATTCTGGAATGGTATCTCAACACCATCCCGCTGGGCGAGAGCAACTACGGCGTCAAGGCCGCGGCGAAGGACTACTACGATAAGGACCTGAGCGAGCTGACGCTGCGCGAATGCGCATCGCTGGCCGCCATCACGCGAAACCCCACCAAATACAACCCCCGCCGCAACTATTACGGTGCGGGTCAGCCGAGCAATACGGATGACCGCACGGATTATGTGCTCAAGTGCATGTATGACAACAACTTCATCACCAAGGAACAGTACGAGGCGGCGCTGAACGATACGCTCAATGTGGTGGAACACTCCACGGTCAACGATCTTTACGACATGCCCTCTGCGGTTGAAACCGTGCTCGATGACGCCGTGACTGAGCTGCTGGCCGACCGCGGTATGGAGGACAACAGCGATAACCGCAAAAAGATCCGCTCCGAGATCCAAACCGGCGGCTACCACATTTACTCTACCATCGACCCCGTCGCCCAGAAGATTGCAGAGGATGTGCTCTACAACTGGGACGATTATCCGGAGCTGGCTGATCCTTCCGACAGCTACGCCAAGTCTACGCAGGCGGAGCAGCCCCAGGCAGCCTGCGTGATCTACGACTATCGCACGGGCGAAGTGCGCGCCGTTGTGGGCGGACGCACGCCGCAGACACAGTTCCGCGTGCTCAACCGCGCCACCAGCGCCAACATGCCCGTCGGTTCGTCCATCAAGCCCCTGGCGGTTTACGGCCCTGCGCTGGACATGGGCTATTCGCCCGCGTCGGTCAGCTCCAACCTGCCCGTGCCGATCGAGGGCTGGATATCCTCCAAGGGATATCCCTCCAATTCTTCGTCAAAAAAATATCCCGGCATGGTGACGCTGCGCGCCGGTATGCGCGCCTCGCTCAACATCGTCGCGGCAAACACGCTGATGGACAAGGTGGGCATCGAAAACAGCGTCTCCTATCTGGAAAAGCTGGGCATTGACCCCGACCACATCAACGCCGACGGTGCGGGCCTTGCGCTCGGCTCCTCCGGCATCACCGTGGCCGAAATGGCGGAAGCCTTCGGCACCATCGGCAACAGCGGCGTCTACCAAAAGCCGTTGACCTTTACCCGCATCACGGACGCAAACGGCAACGTGATTCTCGACATGAAGCTTAAGCAGGCGCAGAGTCAAAGCCAGGCCTTCAAGCCCGGCACGGCTTATATGCTGATTGATATGCTCACCGACGCGGTCAACAGCGGCACCGGTACCGCCGCACGCATCAAGGGCATGACGGTTGCGGGCAAGACTGGCACGCACTCCGACTACAAGAGCGTGTTCTTTGCGGGCCTGACGCCTTATTACAGCGGCGCGGTCTGGGTCGGTCACGATGAGTTTAAGTCGCTCTATCGCGGCGCAACGGGCGGTAAGGAAGCCGCCCCCATCTGGCAGACCATCATGCAGCGCCTGCACGAAGCCTATGAGCTGGAAAACAAGCCCATCATCGATGCGGATCCCAGTGATTTGGGGCTGACGAAGGTCACGCTCTGCTCCCTGACCGGCAAACTGGCTACCGCTGCCTGCGAAGCGGACGCGGATTATCCGCCCACCACGGATTGGTGCCATGCGGACAGCATCCCCACCGAGACCTGTGATCTGCACGTCACGGTTTCCACCGACACGACGAGCGGGCTGTTCGCCACGGCAGGCTGCCTGACGAATGCACAGGATGTTTCCTATCAGATCGTGCCCTCCAGCTGGGGCTGCGACGACATGGAGGATGAGAAATTCCTCGCGCTGTTCCCGCACGGCATCCGCGGCTATGAAAACGCCGAAGCCTTCCGGCTTGCACTGGAGAGTGGGCTGCTGCCGCAGGAGATGTATTGCTTGCTGCACAGCGGCGCCGCCTATCCGGATTATCCCGACGACGGCACGTCAAGCGGCAACGTTTTCCCGTCCTATTCGCCAACGCCAAGCACTCCCGAAGAGGATGACGATACGCCGCGCGGCTGATCTGCTGCCATCAGAAAGATAAAAAGGTACCCGCTGTCCGTAAAAATACAGGCAGCGGGTACCTTTTTATGCTTTCTTTTCGCTTTCACCGGCAGCATCATGGGGCGGCGCAGTTCATCCGTCATGCCGTGGATTTCCATCCTCTCTTCCGGCAGCTGCGCTTCCTCTGCCGCCGGCAGTTCAAAGCCGTTGTTCGGCAGCCCCATCATGATCTGCTGAAGCGTGTAATGCTGCTTGCGCACCTCATAGCCGAAGAAGTTTGTCACGCGCTCGCTGAACAAATAATCGTCATCTACCGGCCAGAGACGCGGTATTCAATGCGCACGTCTGCGTTTCGTCTTTGCGCTTCTGCGATCATTTTCGTGCTCCGGTCAATCCCCAACACGCACATGACGCCCTGCTCTGCGGCAAACTTGCATTGCCAGCCGTAGCCGCAGCCGAGGTCGAACACGTGTTTCCTCATAAGGTTCGGAAAGAGGGGCTTCCGCTGCGACCGTTCTCCCGCCCCGGCCAGGCCCATCGGCTTCGGGACATCTTCGTGTATTCCTATTCCCGAAAGAATCCCTCGTTATCGCATTCGCTTTTCGCCATTCACTGCCCCTGTCCCATCATTTTTGCCTTCAGGCGCTCAACCTGTTCCGGTTTCAGGCTGATGTGGAGCAGATATTCCTCCGCGCCGCCCCATTTTTCTCGAAAAGCATCCAAGAACGCCTGCATATTCTCCTTTCGCGCCACGAGCGCATCGAAGTTCAGCGCGGGATTCTGCGCACAGAGCTGCACGAGCACCGGCTCCATGTAGATCTCCGTCTGCGCATAATCCTCGCAGATCGCGTCGTCCGTCACCCCCGCCAGCATCAGTAGAATGGCGCACACCACGCCGGTTCTGTCCTTGCCCGCCGTGCAGTGGATGAGCACGCCGTCGGGCGCATCGGCCAGAAAGCGCATTGCCCGAGCCATCTGCGTCGTTCCCATCGTCATGTTGAGATAGGAAGCAGGCACTTCTTCGCGCGTCTGCGGGATTTTATCTCCGCCCTGAAGTGGGACGTTCAGATATTCAAAGCAAGCCTTAGCAGCAGAAGGATGTGCCTGCACTTCCGCTTCCGAGCGAAGATCGAGCACATGGGCGATTCCGTAGCTGCGGAGGACGCAAATATCCTCCTCCGTCAGGCTCAGCGGCACATCGCTGCGGTAAAAAACGCCGTGCGCCGTTCTGCCCGACGCCGCATGCAATCCGCCTAAACTGCGCGCGTTGCGCACCGAGGGCAGTTCCACCCGTCGGTCAGTTGCCATTCTCATCGCCCTCCATCGTCACGATCAGTTCATCGCTGCTGTGGTCGGTCATGGCGGTCAGGTCCAGCTCGTAGGTCACAGGCGCGAAGAATCCGTTGCGGTTCTGATAAAACATCACGATCACGTTATCGCGCGAGCGCCCTTGGAAGATGGAGTTGCTGGCCAGTGCACCCAAATCGGTGGTCTTGCTGTCTTCCAGATTATAGCGCATCAGCCGCACGGGATAATCCTCCGCGTCCGCCGCGCCGTCATTGCTGACCAGATAGAGCAGCACGCGGCTGTCGCCCGACCACACCACGTCGGAAACCGCGGCGCGCCCGGCAATCTGCACCTGCTCGCCACTGGTCAAATCGCACAGCACCAGCGTTGCCATGGAGGCGTTTTCGCCGTCCTCATAGCGGATCAACAGCATGGAGCTGCCGTCCGGCGCAAGCACAAAGCCGTCCGCGATGTCGAACAGCTCACGCTGACCGCTCTGCGCATCCACAGCGTATACATTGCCGTATTCATCGTTAAAATAGACCTTGCCGTTCGCCGCGCCGACGTTGCCGTAGCCGCCCTCGCGCTCTTCAACGGCGTAAATCGCCTCACCGCCCGCCTGCGCCGCAGCCGGATCATAGGCCATCAGCTGCATGGAATCGTCGCCGCACATGATGTAGAGCACACCGTCGTCGCCCCAGTCAAAATCAGCGGTGTAATCGCCCAGTCCGTCGGCAGAGAGAAAGGTCAGCCCATCGGTCTTGCAGTCGTACAGATAGATCAGCCGCGCGCCATCGCTCTGCTCCAACAGGGCGATATACCGCCCGTCATCCGAGCAGGCCGCCTTCTGCACGGAGGAAAACGCCGTGTCGATCAGCTGCTCGCGCTTGCCGTCCAGCGAATAGACCCAGATTTCCTCATAGCTTTCTGTATTTCCCTCGCCGGTGACTTCGGTCTGCGGGCGCGCCATCAGCATGCTGTTCTCATCGCGCCACCAGAGAAAGCGCGCATCCATGGCGACCAGCTGGCCGTCCACCACGCCGCTTTCGGTCTTGAGCGCACCCATCATGGTGAGCATCGAGCGGGAGACCGGCTCGGGGAACTGCGGCGCTTCCCCGGAATTGAGCTGAATAACCTCGGCGGTATCGTCGCTGCCCGCAGCCTCCAGCGCATCATTGAGCTGCTGACAGACCGCATCAGCTTCTTCGATGGAGTCCATGCCGGCCGATAGATCGCAGACGCTCACGCCGTCGTCGCACAGCGCAGGCGTCATGCCGTACTGCGCGGCAAGCGCCGCGTTTTCCTCATGGAGAATGAGCTTGACATGATACTGTTCCACGCTCTTTGCATCGTCCGCGCGCACAGAGAGCTGAAGCTGACCGCCCTTTTCCTCCGCTTTATAGGCCACCTGCCCACTAAATTGGAAATATAGCACCAGCCCCTCGTCCGTCTCCTGCGTGACGAGTCCTTCAAACTCACCCATCGGCTCCAATTCCTGTCCCAGGAAATCACAAAGCGAAATCGGAAGTTTGACAACCACGCGAGAGGGCGCGGTGAGCAGCTCCACCTTATACCCCGGCAGCTTTTCGCACAGCGGTGCGTCAGGGTTGCCCGCCGTCGAACCCTGACGGAACGTAAGCGTCAGCACAACGTCCTCCTGACGGCGCTCCACCGCAATATCGCTCAAATTCGCGTCCTTCTGCGTTCCGCTGCCGCCGTCCACCTCCTGCCCCTGTCCGTAATAGCCGGGCACAGTGGAATCCGGCTTCGTCTGCTGTTTGGCGCAGCCGGCCAGCAACAGCATTGCAGCCAGCGCGATGATGGCGATCTTTTTCATAATTCCTCCAAATAAACGGCGCAGCGCGCCTTTCTTTTCCCCACCAGTATACAGGAAAAACGCGCTCAATTCAACAAAGAAAGGCTCGCGCGGAGGTTCCGCACGAGCCTTAAATCATGTTTTTTTTACTGAAGCGTGATGGCCTTCTTGGGGCACTTTGCTGCGCAAAGGCCGCAGCCGACGCATTTCTGAGGATCAATGGAGTGCTTTTCCTTCAGCGCTCCGCTGATGGCGTCGAACTTGCACTGGCGGGCGCAAAGCGTGCAGCCGACGCAGGCGCTCTGGTCGATTACCGCGTGCTTGCGCGTAGAAAGATCGCCGGTCATGGCGCCGGTGGGGCAGTTGCGCACGCATTCCAGGCAGGAGACGCACTTTTCCATATCCACCACGGGGAGGTTATCCTCCATCGTGATCGCGCCGAACTTGCAGCTGCGCTCACACTTTCCGCAGCCGATGCAACCCTTGGTGCAGGCGTCGCGCACAGCCTTGCCCTTTTCTACCGCGCGGCAGCGCAGCACCGAGCGCAGACCGTAAGGCTCCATGCGCAGGACAGACTTGGGGCAAACCTCCATGCACTTGCCGCAGCCGCGGCACTTTTCGGGATCAATGTGCACCAGACGATCCGTAATCGTGATCGCGCCGAACTCGCAGACCCTTGCGCAGGAGCCCAGCCCCAGGCAGGCGTATTTGCAGGCCTTGTCGCCGCCGGAGGCCAGGAACATGGCACGGCACTCCATCAAGCCCTCGTATTCGTATTTGATCTTGCAGTGATCCTTATCGCCCTGGCAGAGCACGGTGGCGACCATGCGGACGGAATCCCCCGCATCGACCCCCATGATTTCGCCGATGGCCTTGGCGACCTTCGCGCCGCCGACAGGACAGCAGTTCACCGGCGCGCCGTCGTTGACGACCGCCGCGGCATAGCTGTCGCAGCCGGTAAAGCCGCACGCGCCGCAGCCCGCGCCGGGCAGGCATTCGCGGACGCGCTCAATGCGCTCGTCCACCGGCACGGCCAGCTTCTTTCCTGCAAAAGCCAGACCCGCGCCGAACAGCGCGCCCATGCCGCCCAGAATCGCCGCAGGAAGCAGAATTTCTCCAATCATTTTGTCTTCCTCCTTCCCGTCAGATCAGACCCTGGAAGCCCAGGAACGCCACAGACATCAAGCCCGCCGCAATCAGCGTGGACGGGAATCCCTTGAAGCACGGCGGAATATTGCTGTTTTCCAGCCGCTCGCGCACGCCCGCAAACAGCACGATTGCCAGCGTAAAGCCCAGCGCGGAGCCCACGCCGTTGACCACGGAACCGAGCAGCGAATAGCTTTCGGTGATATTCAGTATCGTCACGCCCAGCACCGCGCAGTTGGTGGTAATCAGCGGCAGATACACGCCCAACGCCTTGTAGAGCGAGGGCGAGGTCTTGTTGATGACCATTTCGACCAGCTGCACCAGCACCGCGATGACAAGAATGAAGGCAATGGTCTGCAAATATTCCAGTTTGAGCGGAACCAGAATGTAATACTGCACCAGATAGGTCACCAGCGACGCCACCCCCATGACGAAAGTGACCGCCACGCCCATGCCCAATGCGGTGGAGACCTTTTTCGACACGCCCAGGAACGGACAGGTGCCGTAGAAGCGGGACATGACGAAGTTGTTGACCAATATGCTTCCCAGCAGGATGAGCCAGAGGTTTTCCTTCATTTAGGCCACGCTCCCTTCCGCATCGTTTTCCGCATTTTTCGCCCTGCGGCGCTTGTCGATTCTGCCCATGACGGTGTTGAACGCCACCATCACAAGGCCGAGGGTGATGTAGCCGCCGGGCGCCAGCACGAACAGCAGCACGCCGGGATAGTTCGCACCCAGCACCGGGAAACCGAGCAGCGTGCCGGAACCGATCAGCTCGCGCACCGCGGAGATCAGCGTCAGCGACACAGTAAAGCCCAGCCCCATGCCCAGGCCGTCCGTCATGGAGGCCAGCGGGCCGTTCTTGGACGCGAAGGCTTCCGCGCGGGCGAAGATGATGCAGTTGACAACGATCAGCGGGATAAACAAGCCGAGGCTCGATGCAAGATCGGGCAGGAAAGCGTTGAGCACCAACTGAACGATGGTGACAAAAGAAGCAATAACCACGATGAACGCAGGAATTCGCACCTTAGACGGTATGAAATTGCGCAGGAGCGAGATGACCAGGTTGGAGCAAACCAGCACGAATGCCGTCGCAAGTCCCATGCCCAGACCGTTGAGCACGCTGGTGGTGACCGCCAGCGTCGGGCACATGCCCAGCACCAGCCGGAAGGTCGGGTTTTCCGTGATGATGCCGTTGAAGAATATCTTTTTGAGATCCTGTTTGGCCACGATGAACGCCTCCCTTCTCTAGTTCAGCCCGGCAGCGCAGTCCAGCGCCTCGTTGACAGCATTGGTCACTGCCGTGGAGGTGATGGTGGCCGCCGTGATGGCGTTGATTTCGCTATCGCCCGCTTCACCGGTCTTGATGACCGAAAGCGTGCCGGATTTGCCGGTGAACTGGCTGTAGAACTTCTCCTCCGCCGCCCGTGCGCCCAGGCCCGGGGTTTCGGAATGCGTGCCGATGCGCACACCGGTGACAACGCCGTCCTTGACGCCAACGGTGAGCTGAATGTCGCCGCCAAAGCCCTTGGCTGTGACCGACATGGCGTAGCCGCAGGGATTTCCCGCAGCGTCCAGCCCTCGATAGCACTCCTGCACGTTGCCGCCATCGGTCAGCTGCACTTCTTCAAAGGAGACGGCCTCTTCCAGCACGGCTTTTCTGGCCATTTCCTTCTGCTCGGCTTCCTGTCGGGCGATGGGGTCCTTGGTCACGGTGTACGCCGCGCCCAAGCACAAACCGGCGATCACCATCAGGATGGTCAAACGGAGAGCGATCTTGCAAATGTCACGCATGGCGCTTCACCTCCCCGTATTTGCGCGGCCGCGTGAATCGCTCGATCAGCGGTGCGGCGATGTTCATCAGCAGGATGGCGTAGGTCGTGCCTTCCGGATAAGCGCCCCAGCGGCGGATGGTATAGTTGATGATACCGATGCCCACGCCGTAGATCACGCGCCCCCAGGAAGTCACCGGACTGGTGACATAGTCGGTCGCCATGAAGAACGCGCCCAGCACCGTGCCGCCCAGCAGCACGGAATCCAGCACATTGCCCCCGCCGATCACGGTCAGCAGCGCCATGGTGCCCAGGTAGCTGAGCGGAATGCGCCAATCGATCACGCGGCGGATGAGCAGATATGCCGCGCCGATGAGCAACGCCAGCGTCGAAACCTCGCCGATGCAGCCGCCAATGCGGCCGATGAATGCCTGAAGATAGTCCACACTCCCCGCAAACTCCGAAGAAAGCGGCGTAGCCGAAGTCACTGCGTCCGCAACAAGCGGATAAGTGGTCATCGCCGCCGGGAAGGATGCCAGCAAAAAGGCGCGCCCCGCCAGCGCGGGATTGACGAAATTATCTCCCAGACCGCCAAAGACCTGTTTTGCGATGCAGATGGCAAAGACCGAACCCAGCACCGGCACATACCACGGCGTGCCTGCGGGCAGTGTCAGCGCCAGCAGCAGACCTGTCACGGCAGCGGAACCGTCGTCGATGGTCACGGGGCGCCTGAGCGCCTTCTCCATCAGAAATTCACTCAAAATCGCGGACGCCACGGAAAGCAGCACCGTAAGCAGCACACCGAATCCAAACCAATAGACCGCAAAGATCACCGCCGGCAGCAGTGCCAGACAGACGTCCAGCATGATCCTGCGCGTCGTCGCTCCGCTGCGCACATGGGGCGAAAGCGATACCGTAAGCTGACTCATGTTCTCTCTCCTCCCCTTTTACTGTTTCTTGCGCAGCGCCATGACCTGGCGCTTGGCGATGCGGATGGACGACGTGATGTTGCGGCGCGCGGGACAGACATAGGTGCAAGAACCGCACTCCATGCAGTCAAGCACGCTGTGGTGCTCCGCCGCCTGCCAATCGTTGCGCTCCACGTCATTGCACAGCTCAAACGGCATCAGATGCATGGGACAGGCGCGCACGCAGCGACCGCACCGGATGCAATTGGTGAGCTTGCCGGGGTTGGTCTGCTCGCGGGTGAGCGCCAGCACGCCGCTGGTTCCCTTGACCACCGGCACGGAAAGATCGTACAGCGCAATACCCATCATCGGGCCGCCGGAAACCACGCGATCCGCGTCGGGCTTCAATCCGCCGCAGAATTCCACCAGTTCCTCCATGCGCGTGCCCACGCGCACGAGCAGGTTGCGCGGATGCTCCACCGCGCCGGTGACAGTGAGCACACGCTCGGTGACAGGGCGGCGCAGCACAGCAGAATCATAGGCCGCCGCCGCGGATGATACGTTGGCCACGACGCAGCCTGCGTCCATGGGCAGCTTGCCCGAGGGCACCTGCCGTCCGGCCAGCACCTGAATCAGCTGTTTTTCAGACCCCTGCGGATATTTGACGGGCAGCACGCGGATTTCAACATTCGTGCCCTGCGCCGCCTGCCGCATGACCTCCGCCGCATCGCGCTTGTTGGCCTCGATGCCCACGATGCACCGAGGGTTGCCCAAAATGCGCGCAAACAGGCGGATGCCGCCGATGATGCGCTTGCTCTGCTCGAGCATCAGCCGATGGTCGGCGGTCAAATAGGGCTCACATTCCGCACCGTTGACAAGCAGGAAATCAATCTTCTTGTCCTTGGGCGGGGAGAGCTTGACATGCGCTGGGAACGCCGCGCCGCCCATGCCGACCAGACCGCCTTCAAGCACGGCGTTCAGCGCTTCTTCCGCCGTGATGGAATCCAGATCGCGCGGTTCGGCCAGGCATTCTTCCGCCCATTCGTCCGCAAAGTCGTTCTCGATGGTGACGCAGGTGACCATGTTGCCGCCCACCACGAGATGCGGCGCAATCTCGGTCACCGTGCCGGAGATCGAAGCGTGCACCGGCGCGGAGACGAAGGAGCGCGTCTGCCCGATCTTCTGTCCACGCTTGACATGCTCGCCGACTGCGACGCAGGGGACGCAGGGCGCGCCGATGTGCTGCGACATCGCGACGGAGACGACGCTCGGGTGCAGCGGGACGATGGCCGCCTCACGCGAAAGCTCCTTATAGCCCTTCGGATGGACGCCGCCGAAAAAGGCTCGTTTCAAGGGTGTACCACCTCAGTTCATGAAGTTCTGGGATCGGGCGGGCACAGTAAGGCCCGCCGCAAAGGTTCAATTCTGCGTCAGCCTGTCAGGTTTTTTGATA
>OLGF01003996.1_pt1 | contig 11459 bp, 6 predicted proteins | sample 1604971 | NCBI WGS metagenome assembly OLGF01 (sample SAMEA3888902, study PRJEB22519) | human gut metagenome | biome: human gut; feature: human-associated habitat; material: faeces | place: Denmark | collected 2011 | reverse complement strand
GGTTGGCCACGTTGAGTACGTCGGTCGAAACGCCCCAGGGAATCCAGTTCTGGTGCAGGCTGTCGGGGGTGCAGCTGAATTCGGGATAGGCTGTCATGGCGGCTACGAAATGTCCGGGCATGTCAATCTCGGGCAACACTTCGATATGACGTTCGCGGGCGTAGGCTACGATGTCGCGCATTTCCTCCTGCGTATAGAAGTAGGGGCCGTAGGGCTGGTTGGTGTAAATATGGTCTTTCTTATCCCATTCCCACTGATAGGAGTTGGGAGCAATGCTGCCTACTGAGGTCAGGCGGGGCCATTTCTTGATTTCGGCGCGCCATCCCTGGTCGTCGCTCAGATGCCAGTGGAAACGGTTGAGTTTGTAGAACGACATGAGGTCGAGCAGTTTTTTCACTTCCTCTACGCTGAAAAAGTGGCGGGCCACGTCGAGCATGAATCCGCGGTAGCTGAAGCGAGGCTCATCGGTAATGTTCAGGCAGGGCAGAGTGTAGCCTCCGGCCGGAGCGGTGGCTGCCTTACCCAGCATGACGTGGGGCGGAAGCAACTGCTTGAGGGTTTGGAAGGCATAGAAGAATCCGGCAGTTGTGCGGGCCTCAATGTGAATGCCTTTGGGAGTGATTTGCAGTTTGTAGCCCTCTGTTCCTAACGTGGGGTCTGAGGCCGTGTCCAGTTTGACAAGCGCGCGGCGGCTGCGTGAACTGACTTTGATTTTTTGTCCCGTAGCGGTTTGCATGTGTTGGGCAAAGCGGCGGGCTTCAGCTTGGATGCTGTCGGGCAGATTGTGGCAGCTGATGGTCCACTTTTGGGGTAAAATCAGTTGTCCGGATTCGGTGGTCATCGACATGGGGCGCGGAGTTATGCCACGTTGTGGCTGCGATTCGGCTCCGACGGTGTGGAGAGCACACAGACTCATGCATAGGGTGAGCAGAGTACCCAATAATTTGTGCTTCATGATGTGGTTGGAATTTATTGAATAAAAGTGATGTTTTTGATGACAAGATAAATGGAGCGGGGCTTGGGTAAGCCCGGGTACGAAGGTGTTGTAGACCTTTTTTCCGGCCGGTGTGGGGCCTTTTCCGGGAGACAAAGATACTACTTTTTCGTGAATTACATTGTACTTATACGGCAGCGGCCACTGCCGGCAAACCTCTTGTGTGTGTGGTTGAGGTTGTGCTGACAGTGGCCGCAGGATAGGGCGGATAAAGTGTTGCCCTCTTATGGTTTGCGGACAATGGTTTTTTGTCCGTCAATGATATAGATGCCTTGAGCGGCTCTTTTCTGCCGGCGTCCGCTCAGGTCGTAGATGCCCTTGGGTGCGGTGGCGTCGGAGATGTGGCTGATGCCGGTGTTGACGGGCTCGTAAATCAGGGTGATTTCCACGTTGGCGCTGAGCGGACTGAGCTGGCTCAGGTTGCCTTCGGTGCGCAGGTACACGTAGCCGGCTTTGCTGAGGGTGTCGGCGGTGCAGGCTGAGCCGGCGGCGTAGAATTTCGTGCTGCTCGGCACCAGGGCACGGCCGGTGGTGTCCACCTGATGGATGGTGACGCTGAAGTACGGCGCGGTATAGTAGCGGTAGATGGTGAAGTCGTGGCCGCCGCTGTAGCCGGTGAACTTACCCACGTTGCCGTTCCACCAGAGTCCGTTGGTGCCTTGCATACGCAGGGTGTTGGTCTGCTGGCCGGCCGTCAGGCTGAATGCGTCGGGGCGTGAGGTGGCGGTGATGTCGGTACCGCTGCTGAGCACGGGGATGTAGAGGCCCGAGCCGACGTTGCCGAACTGGTAGCGCCCGTTCTTTTCCTCTATCGTCCAGGTGTAGTAAGGCGTCTGGTTTTCAATGCGTCCGCTGGCCATGATGAGCTTGTTGTCGGGGCTGACGTTGAGGTAGCCGCGGCGCTCGGTGTTGCTGGCCGTGTTGTAGAGCACGTAGTGCTGTCCGCTGACGGGCTTCAGTACCGGCTCGGCCAACTGGCGCACGCCGCTGTAAGCCTCGGTGGTGTAGCGGAACACCAGGGTAGTGTCGCTGGTCGGCGTCAGGCTGAGGCTTGTTTCGTCGCCCTTCAACTGATAGTAGGGGATTTCGGGAGCCGTGAGGGTGAGTGCACTGTCTACGGGGCAGGTAATCTGCTCGCGCTGGATGATGCCGCCGTTGGCGTCGATACATTCCGTATTGACGGCGAAGCGTACGCGGCGGTAGGTGACGTCAACGGTCTGTGCCTCGCTGATGGCGCTGAACTGCGGAGCCTCCTGCTGGCTGTCGTTGTACGAAACGAGGGCGTAGTTGTCAATTTGCGGAGCTGTGGCCGTGAAGTCCGTGCCCTGGCTGACGCTCTGGGTGTAGGTGCCGAGCAGTTTGCCGTCGGTGTCGCTGCAGCGGTAGGTCACTACGGCCACGGGGCGCATGGTCCAGGCGTTGCCCTGCAGGCGTACGGAGTTGCCGCTCTGGTTACCGTTGGACTTGTCAGTACCGGCAGCCACCTGTCCCTGAAGGGTCAGGTATTCGGTAGACACGGGGAAGAGGTAGCTTCCGTTGATGCCCAGGTTGTAGTCATAGTAAGTGGTGCTGAACGTGCTGGTCAGATTGGCCGGAGTGGTACCCATGGTGACGGCATAGCCTACGCGGCTGGTCAGGCTCGAAGAGAGCTGGCTGATGTAGCGTCCGGTGGCAGCGTTCTTGAGGCGGAAGATCTGTCCGCCCTTGCCGTTGTCCGTCACTTGTTCGGCCACCCAGGCATCGGCGGCATAGGACGTGGTGGCGTAGGTCAGGTTGTTCTGTCCCTTGTCGTCAAGGGCAATACCTTCGTAACCCTCCACACTGTTGCTGAGCTGATAGGTCTGGCCTTCTTTCAGACCACCGATGGAGGCGTAGCAGTTGCCAATGGCCGTTTGCAGTTGGGTGAGATACTGTGTCGTTTCCTCTTGTGACATGTTGTCGGTAGACTGGGCCAGGAGTTCCTTGAGGGCGGCTACCTGAGCCTCGCCGGCTTGTCCGGGCAGGGGCGTGTCGGCGTAGGTCGGTATGCCGGCCAGCTGGTTGGCTTCTGCAAGAAGCGTGCCGAGCTGTTGGCTGGAGTCCGTAAAGTCGGGACGCAGCTGCCAGTCGCAGGAGTTACCGCCGTCGGCCGGTACGTTCCACAGGTTGACCGAGTAGCCCTGGCCCGAAGCGGCCGCGTTGAGCAGCCAGCTGCCTAAGGCGTCGGTAGAGATGCTGTAGTAATAGTAGTCGCCGTCCTGTCCGTAGCGGTCGGCGGTGATTTTAAAGTCGTAGTGCTTCTGGGTGGCATCGTAGCTGAATCGGGCCGTATTGCTGGTGGTCGTAGTCGGGATGACGGAACCCTCGGGCTGTGCGCGGCACACTAGAGCAAAGTAATCGGCGCGGTCGGGGTCTTCCTCTAGGGCCCAGAACTGGTTGTCGTAGTTGTCGTCGCCTTCAGCGGCCTGGGCGTTGGTCCAGAGTACACCAGCCTTGGCGCCCTTGCCGGAGTATTGCGAAATCAGCGGCGAGCCTTCGGCCAGCAGTTCGATGCACTTGTTGGCGCGGTCGCCGGTGGAGCGCGTTACCAAGCGGTAGTAATAGGACTTGTCGGCGGTGGAGAACTTCGGCATCACCTTGTCTGTCTGGGTGCTTGTGCCCGTCAGGTAGTGCGGGCTGTAGCGGTAATTGCCGAGCTTGAACATTACGGTATCCTGGGCCATGCGCTGACAGAAGCTCGTGAAGTTCTTTTTGTTTTCAGGAGTCCATCCGGTTTCGGCAATGGCCATTAGGCGCGGCAGGGCCAGATATTCCAGCAGGGTGGAGTCGGCCACGTGCTCGGTCCAGAACGTGCCCTGTACGCCGGTGTAGTAGGGCTGCAGGGTGGTGCTGACGTTGGACTGTATGGGCTGGTAGTTGTAGGTGCGCTGCAGGTCGTCGTTGCCGTCGCCGGCTACCTTCATCCAGCTGTCGTCCTGCTTTTGCCGGCGATTGATATAGTAGTAGAAGTAAGGCGTCATGACGTTTTGCAGTCCCAGCGATGCGGCTTTCTGTGCAGCAGCCTCCGGGCCGGTCCAGCACATGATGGTGGCGCCGGTGGAGCGAATGAGGTCAACGTCGGCATTACTCTCAGTGATGCTCTCGTTCCAAAGGAAGAGCTTGTGGCCGCGGGTGGCGGCAAAGTCTGCCATTTCCTTGATAAAGTGCGACTGCAGCTGGCGGGCGTTGGTCATGCCCTCGTCCTGCATTTTCTGCTGACACTCGGCATTTTGCTGCCAGGCCGTGGTGGGGCACTCATCACCGCCGATGTGAATGTAGGGATAGGGGAAGATGTCCATCAGTTCGCCGATGATGTCCTTGGCAAACTGTACGGCCTGCGGGTTGGCCACGTTGAGTACGTCGGACGAAACGCCCCAGGGCATCCAGTTCTGGTGCAGTCCGTCGGGGGTGCAGCTGAATTCGGGATAGGCTGTCATGGCGGCCACGAAGTGTCCGGGCATGTCAATTTCGGGCAGAATCTCGATGTGGCGTTCGCGGGCATAGGCCACTACGTCACGCATCTCTTCCTGCGTATAATAATAAGGTCCGTAGGTACGGTTGGTATAGTAGCCGCCTTGCGTCCAGTCCCACTGGTAGGAATTGGGCGCGATGCTGCCCACGGAGGTCAGGCGCGGCCATTTCTTGATTTCGGCGCGCCAGCCCTGGTCGTCGCTCAGGTGCCAGTGGAAGCGGTTGAGTTTGTAGATGGACATGAGGTCGAGGATTTTCTTCACCTCTTCCACACTGAAGAAGTGGCGGGCGGCGTCGAGCATGAAGCCGCGGTAGCCAAAGCGGGGCTCGTCGGTAATGCTCAGGCAGGGCAGGGTGTAGCCTTCGGCCGGAGCGGTGGCGTATTGTCCTAGAGCCACATGGGCCGGCAGCAGCTTCTTGAGGGTTTGGAAGGCGTAGAACAGGCCGGCTGTGGTGCGGGCCTCAATGTTGATGCCTTGGGCGGTGATGTCCAGTTTATAGGCTTCCAGTCCCAGACTGTTGTTGGCGCTTATGCCCACCAGGGCATTGGCGTCGTCACTCAGGCTGACTTGCAGTCCTGTCGACTGGCTGAGGCTGGTGGCAAAACGCTCGGCCTCGGTGCGCAGACTGTCGGGAAGGGGACAGTAGAGCGAAATTTGCTGGGGCAGCGTGAGCGTACTCTGTGCCGTTGTCATGGTTTTGGGAACTGGCGTGATGTTCACGACGTTTTGCGCGTAGGCCATGCCTCCTGTAAGACTGAGGGCCAGCGCAAGCAAAAGCAGTTTGTTTTTCATAATGCAGAGGAAAATAAAAAATGAGCATTGGCGTTCCGAATAAGATTTGTTTTTTGACTTTTTCGGAGCACGATAGGGCAAATATAGCGAAAAAAGTAGACATGGTGAAGCTCAAGTTGTGTTTTTGCCTCATTTTCATCTGTTAAAAAGTGGCAGAGGGTCTTCCGGCTGGCCATGGCGGGGGTATGTGGGCAGAATTCCGTAAATTTGCTCAGGTCCTGCTTCTTTTTCAGGAAGCAGGGGCGTGCTTCTGTTGGGGGCTATTGAAAACTGAAAAACAAAAAATTGTTATGGAACAGCAGAATAGTGAGCCGGTATGGCTCGTAGGATTTTCACCCACGCGGGCTTCGTGGCGCGTGGGGCAGGCCGTGGCGCGCGGATTGGGCAGCACCTGCCGGGAATTGGATTTGACATACGAAACCGCTTTGCCGGCGCAGTTTGAGGCCGGTGGCTGGCTGGTGGTCTGCGCGCCGGTGTATGGCGGTCATGTGGCGCCCGTGGCGCTGGACCGCATGGCGGCGTTCCGTGGTGGCGGCGTGCGGACGGTGGTCGTGGTGACCTATGGCAACCGGGCGTATGACGGTGCCCTGACGGAGCTGGCCGATTTCTGTCGGCAGCATGGCTGCCGTGTGGTAGGGGCTGCGGCTTTTGTGGGAGAGCATTCCTATAGCGTGGCGGCTCATCCCGTGGCTGCGGGTCGTCCCGATGCGGCCGACCTGGCCAGGGCCGAGCAGTGGGGGCGCGAGGTGGCCCAGCGTCCGGCGGAGGAGTTGGAGGCGTCACAGCTTGCCGACCGCGGCTGGCAGCCTGAGGTGATGGGTGCCTTCCGGCAGCACGTACAGCAGGCCCTGGCTTCCGGCCGGACCGTGCCGCCCACGCCGGCCGTAGATGCCGCACTTTGCACCCATTGTGGTACGTGTGTTACGCTGTGTCCGACCAGGGCCATTGCGGCGGGACATGAGGAACAGACGCAGGCCGACCGCTGCATCCGCTGCTGTGCCTGTGTAAAGGGCTGTCCCAGCGGAGCGCGCACATACGACACGCCTTTTTCCGAAGCGCTGAGCACGTATTTCGCCACGCCGCGCCAGCCGGATTTGTGGTGAGGGGAGGTCCGGACTTCCTCTTTAGCGGCGGGGTGAGGTGTACCGGCTGAAGATGCGCATGGCGTTGAGAATGCAGAGTAGGGCCACACCGACATCGGAGAAGACGGCCGCCCACATGGAGGCCATGCCCATGGCGCCGAGCAGCAGAATGAGCAGCTTGATGCCGAGCGAGAAGGTGATGTTTTCCACCACAATGCGGTGGGTGATGTGGCTCACGCTGAATGCCGTCAGCAGTTCGCTCATGCGGCCGTGCTGCAGTACCACGTCGGCCGTTTCCACCGCTACGTCGGTACCGCTACAGCCTCCTATGGCAATGCCCACGTCAGCCAGGGCCAGGGCCGGTGCATCGTTGATGCCGTCGCCCACAAAGGCGGCCAGTTGCTGGCGGTCGTGGGCTTGCTGGGTCAGGGCTTTCAGCTGCTCCACCTTTTCTTCCGGCAGCAGGCCGCTGTGGGCGTGCGCAATGTGCAGTTGGTCGGCCACGGCCTGTACGGCCTGCGGCGTGTCGCCCGAAAGGATGTGCATCTCCGGCCGGAATTTCCGGCTGATGGTCTGCAGGGCCTGCGGCGTGTCGGCCTTAAGTTGGTCACTCATGACGACGTAGCCGGCTAGCCGCCCGTCAATGGCGCAGTAGACCACGGTGCCCGTTTCCTGCGTTTCGCTTACGGCAATGCCTTGCGCCTGCAGCAGTTTGGCTCGGCCGGCGCATACCTTGTGGCCGTCCACCGTGGCCGTCATGCCGCGGCCCGGTACCTCACGGATGTGCTGTGCTTCCGTCTCCTTTACGCCCAGCTGTTCGGCCTTCTTGACGATGGCCAGGGCCAGCGGGTGCGTGCTGCCGCGCTCAACGGCCGAGAGGTAGTAGAGCAGTTCGGCCTCGTCTTTGACGGCCGGACCGCATACGGCGTGGCTGATGCTGAAGCGGCCTTCGGTCAGCGTACCGGTCTTGTCGAACACCAGCGTACCGGTGCGGCGCAGGGCGTCGAGGCAGTAACCGCCCTTGAAAAGTACGCCCAGATGTGAGGCCGCTCCGATGGCGGCAAAGTAGGCCAGCGGAATGCTGATGACGATGGCGCAGGGGCAGGAAATGACCATGAATACCAACGCCCGGTAGAGCCAGTCGGCAAACTGATAATGGAAGTCGGCAGCATACAGGCTGTAGACCCACGGCATGGCTACCAGCAGCACGGCCAGTGCCATGACGGCCGGCGTGTAGCGGTGGGCAAACCGGCGGATGGTGCGCTCTACGGGCGCCTTGCGGTCGGCCGCCTCTTCCACCATGTGCAGGATGCGCGAGAGGGCGCTGTCGTTCCATTTCCGCTCCACCTTCAGGCGTACTACGCCCGAGGCCACCACCATACCGGCCGCCACCGGTTCGCCGGGCTGCAGGGTGCTGGGCACACTCTCACCCGTCAGGGCCGAGGTGTCAAAAACCGCCGGTTCGTCCAGCAGGGTGCTGTCGAGGGGAACCCGCTCGCCGGCGCGGGCCTGGATGGTGCGTCCCGTTTCCACTTCTTGCGGATGTACCTCCGCCCAGGTGCCGTCGGCCTGCAGCACACTGGTGCGCTGCGGCCGGATGTCGAGCAGGGCCCTGACGCTATGGCGCGCACGGCCTACGGCGCGGTCCTGAAACCATTCGCCCACGGCGTAGAAGAGCATCACCGCTACGGCCTCGGGATATTCCCCCAGGGCAAAGGCCCCGATGGTGGCCAGCAGCATGAGCGTGAATTCGTTGAAAAAGTCAAGGTGGCGGACCTGTTCGCACGCTTCGCGGATGACGGGCAGGGCCACCGGCAGCCAGGCGGCTGCGTAGAGCACCAGTCGGCCTACGGGGGACTGCATCAGACCGAAGTGGTCACCCACCATGCCGACGGCCAACAACACGGCCGAGGTGAGGGGGGCACGCAGTTCGTGCCAGGTGGATTGGGTAGTGGTGGTTTCATGAGTATGATGAGCATGCTCATGGCAAGAGCAGGATGAAGTCTGAGTACACATGGTTTTGTAGTTTTGAAATGTAATTTCCTTTATCTGGAGGCAAAGTTACGGCAAACCTTTTGCAACCTGTTTGCAAAATGCATGTGGCCTTGAAAAAAAGAAGAATAAAAGCCGGCCGTGACCGAAAACTTTTTGGTCCGGAAAGGTTCCATCTTATTTTAATATTGTATATTTGCAACAAGTTAACATATAACAACAATCAACTTATTTAATTACAATAAACACACATGAAACCAACTTTATTTTTGCTGGCCGCCGGTATGGGTAGCCGTTACGGAGGTTTGAAACAATTGGATGGATTAGGCCCTCACGGCGAAACCATCATGGATTATTCTATCTATGATGCTATTCACGCCGGATTCGGTAAGCTTGTATTCGTAATCCGCAAGGATTTTGAAGACGAGTTCCGCGAAAAGGTGCTGAGCAAGTATGAAGGTCATATTCCCTGCGAGCTCGTATATCAGAGCCTGGATGCGCTGCCTGAAGGCTTCACCTGTCCGGCAGACCGTACCAAACCCTGGGGCACCAACCATGCCGTTATGATGGGCCAGCATGTGATTAACGAACCGTTTGCCGTAATCAACTGCGACGACTATTACGACCGCGACTCTTTCCAGGTAATGGGTAAATTCCTGAGCAACCTGCCCGAAGGCAGCAAGGGCAAATATGCCATGGTAGGTTTCCGCGTGGGCAACACTCTTTCAGAGAGCGGTACCGTGTCACGCGGTGTTTGCGAAAACGACGACAACCACCACCTGACATCCGTAGTAGAGCGCACCAAGATTCAGCGCTTTGACGGCGTAGTGAAGTATCTGGACGAAAACGAACAGTGGGTAGCTATTCCTGACACTACTCCCGTATCCATGAACTTCTGGGGCTTTACTCCCGACTACTTCCAGCACAGCAACGAGTTCTTCAAGACCTTCCTGAGCGATCCGAAGAACATGAGCAACCTGAAGAGTGAATTCTTCATCCCCTTGATGGTGGACAAACTCATCAAGGACGGTACGGCAACTTGCGAAGTGTTGGATACCGACAGCAAATGGTTTGGCGTAACCTATCCGGAGGATCGTCCTGAGGTAGTGGCCAAGTTTGCCAAACTGCATGCCGACGGTGTTTATCCCGACAAACTGTTCTAAGAAAAAATGTCCGGCTCCATACATGCCGAATGAACAGTTCATCTGAGTAGCGGCTGTTTTTTGTCCGGACAGGAAAACTACAAAAAATGCTCTGCGCAAAGGAGACCTTCTCTATGCGTAGAGCATTTTTTTTGTGGTCTGTTTCTTATAGTGCATCTTCCGGCCGGAGCGTTTGGCGCATTTTTATGGAGTTGCTGTCTTTCCTGTTTCAGCATGGCGGTCTGAGAGCAGTAGACGGCTGGATGGAAAAAGGTGGGAGGGAAATCTTTTCAGGTCGGATGAAAAAAAATTAAGATGCCGTCTTTTTCGGTTTCCGGGCTGTTTGTCCGGAATGTCGTTACGAGGGTGTAAAGAAGGTTGGCACCCTGTGCGGAAAAAGGAGCGTGGGGTGACAAAATTTCCGGTCGGGTACCGCCTGCCAAATCATGGATAAATAAAAAAGGCCTGCCCCCTTTTTCCGTCTGCAAACGGATGATTGGGAGCAGGCCTTACCGTTGTATCCAATCTTTTTACCTGTTTGTTTTTTCTTTCATTTTGGGGATTATTCGTCGCGTGAGCCGCCCATGAATATCAGTACGTAGTAAATCAGTGTGGCCAGCGAGCTGAGAGCCGCTACTACGTAGGTGTAGGCTGCTGAACGAAGGGCGTCGGTGGCCATGGGCTGTTGGGCAGCCGAGGTGATGCCGGCTCCTTGCAGCCAGGCAATGGCCCTGCGGCTGGCGTCGATTTCAACCGGCAGTGTAACGAAACTGAACAGGGTGGTCAGGGCAAAGAGTATGATGCCTGCCAGCAGTATCTGCGGGAATATGGTGAGTGTGAGAATGCCGCCCAGCAGCAGCCATGGCGTCCAGCGCGAAGCCACCTGTACTACCGGTACCAGCGATGAGCGCAGCCGGAGCGGGGCATAGGCATACTGATGCTGCACGGCGTGTCCGCACTCGTGGGCGGCCACGGCGGCGGCTGCCACACTGCAGCTTTCGTAAACCCCTTCACTCAGGTTGACGGTGTGGGTGGTCGGGTTGTAGTGGTCGGTCAGTTGTCCGGGGGTAGAAATGACCTGTACGTCGGTAATGCCGTGGTCGCGCAGCATTTTTTCGGCCACTTCGCGACCGGTCAGTCCGGCACTTACGGCTACTTGTGAATAACGTTTGAACTTTCGTTGCAGGTTAGCCTGTACCATATAGCTGGCAATGGCAATGGCTATAAAAATAACAATGTAAAACATAAGGCGTTGTTCTTTTCTTTTTTTTAGGGTTATGTTTGTCTTTACCGAATATGGAGCAATTGCTGCGCCATATTTTGCCAATATACGTTATTGGCAGTCGGTTTTTTCTTAAAAAACGCTGAATGACAGGGCTTGACGAAGCCTGACTTGGCTGTACGCCGGCTTTTGCTTAACTTTGCGATATAAAAACAAACCAGAAAAAGATGAAAAAGAATATCTACCGGCATTCGCCGCTCGTTTTGCTGGCAGCGGTGTGGCTGGCCGCCGCATGCCATCCCGTTGACCGTTCGGGCGAGGAGCCTTTTGCTCCTACCGTACGTACGGTGGGCAGTGAGGTCGTGGCCGACAGTTTCCGCCTGACGGGACAGGTGTTGCTCTCGCCCAACAGCCGCGTGCTGGAGCGCGGATTTGAGTATGGCAATGATACGATGAAAGTGACCGTTGAGGCTTATGACTCGACAGATGTGTTTCATGGATATACCCAAACGCTTGAGCCCGGTCGTTATTATTTTACGGCCTATGCCCGCAACGGCATAGGTACCAGCTGGGGCGATACGCTGTATCTTGACGTGCCCTGAGTCCGGAAACAAAGGAGCACGTACCAATACGTTTCCTGATAGTACAGATAAAAAACATCCGGATGTACACAACGTATGTTTTCCCGTTTTTTTCGTGGGAGCATGTTGCGTGCATCCGGATGTTTTTTTGTGTGATATGGTG
>OLGF01003992.1_pt1 | contig 11472 bp, 7 predicted proteins | sample 1604971 | NCBI WGS metagenome assembly OLGF01 (sample SAMEA3888902, study PRJEB22519) | human gut metagenome | biome: human gut; feature: human-associated habitat; material: faeces | place: Denmark | collected 2011 | reverse complement strand
CCGCCATGCTGGGGCATGTGTCGGCGGCCACCACGCTGGACATCTACACCCACATTACCGATGATATGCAGCGGGCAGCCGCCGCCAATATTGACCGCGGCATCGGCAAGGCAGCGCCACAGGAGAGCGCTTCAGATCCGGGGCGGGAAACTACCCCAGCCCAGGCGGAAAAGCCGAGCATGACCAATTTCAAGCCCTACATAGGCCGCAAGCGCAGATCAGGCACCGGCTGCGTCAGTGAAATCAACGACCATCTCTTCGAAGGCCGCTACTCCCCCAAATGGCCCGACGGTAAAAAGCACGCCCGCAATGTCTACGCCCATACCCGCGAGGAGTGCGAGGAGAAACTGAAGGCACTGATCGTGGAGATGAAAGCGGAGATCGCAGAAGCGCAGCGGCTGAAAGATATGGGCGAGGGCGATGGAAGCCCGTCGGATGGGAAAAAGAGAAAGCGGGGGAAGAAGATAAAATAACCGAGTCACTAACCCGGGTGCCGAGAAAACGGGCCCCGGGTTAGTATCTCATATCGCCAAAAGGTGTCGCAAACCATTGGCTGCGCCCCTGTGCGCCGCATAGGTTCTTGATTTTTAGCAAAAGAAATGCTATTATTGTTTTGTAAAAATATACAATCGCATTTTTGCGAATCACCCCAATTTCTTCGCATATCCCCCAAAAAGCTCTATCGTGATCTCTACAGAGATTTAAGATGTCGGAGGTGCAGCATGGCAATACCAAAGCTGAAAAGGCAGGATATTCTCAATGCCCTGAAATTTATTGACGAGAACGGAGTTCCCGAACAGAATACAAGCGTAAAATATGTACTTGTGTCTGAGAATGGGAAAAAATATCCGCCGAAGTATGTGGTAGCCGTTGCTGACCATTTGGCAAACAGCACGGATATTTCGACAGAATCCTTTAACAGCGTTGACGCAAAGAACTATCTGGAAAGTCTGGGCTTCTCCATCGAGACTAAGCAGCAAGAAAAATTTGAGTTATCTATTACTGCCGAAAGCGTCGAGTCAACAGATGAACGCTTTACAATGGATAATCTGAGCCTCGGTGATAACTATAAGCCGCTGAATGCTTATTTCGAGAAGGCAAATGGGAATATCATCAAGCGTGCATACAACAAAGGCGAAAAAAGAAATTCTAATCAGACTATGCCGCGTATTGCCTGCCAGATATTTGAGAAGCAGCTTGCCGCATTATCCGTTGAGGACAAGGAGAGCTTTCCCGTTTGCAAATACAGCCCTAATAGTGACATGATTAGAGGTATTTATACGAGTGTCGATGAGTACAAGAAGCACCGCAACTCGTTAGAGTACTTGACCTACAGCTATGATAACGGTCGCCAGTTTGTTATTTATAGCTGGAATATATTCTCTACGATTATCTTTGTTCAGGAATGCTTGAAGCGGTTTGGTGAACCGGGGGATCAATTCGTTCTGATATACCGCGAGAAAGATGAAAAAGAGGTTAAGGAGAAAGAAAAAGAAGCTGCCGTGCAGGTGGAGCTTGATCAGCAATCCAAAGAGTATCAGAATTCGTTTTCGTCCATGCTGATTAAATCAAAGAACCTGATTTTCAGAGGCGCACCAGGTACGGGAAAGTCCTATCTTGCCAAAGAAATTGCTGCGGATATTGTTAGCAATGGCTATGAGAAGGAATATAGTCATCTTACTGAGGAGCAGAAGAAGCAGGTGGAATTTGTCCAGTTTCACCCAAGCTATGATTACTCAGATTTTGTGGAAGGACTGAGACCAAAGGTTAATAGCGACGGGACGATGGGCTTTGAATTGCAGGATGGCATTTTCAAGAGATTTGTTGACCGCGCCAGAAAGAACTATGAGGACTCCCAAAAATCCAGAGAAACCGTAGAAAAGGAGGTCACGGTTCAAGAATCCATGACGGAGTTTTTCTCCGGCGTTGAGTTTGGCGTTGACACATTTAAGACGATCAATGGAAATGAATTTACCATTACCGGCGTGGATGACGGGCATATCCATATTTTCATTCCCGGAAACGCATCTGTCAACAGGCTTGCTCTGAATCTGGATGAGGTTCGGAAGATGCTGGAATCCGGACAAAAGTTTGAAAAAATAAAGGATATCACATCCTTTTTCGGAAAGACATACGCCACACAAGGGTACTCCTATGACTTCGCCCTCTATCAGGCCATCAAATCGAAGAAAAGTACAGCCTCAAAAGCAAAGGCAAAACAGGAGGAACTGAAAAAATACATATTCATTATAGATGAAATCAACCGCGGTGAGATTTCAAAGATTTTCGGTGAATTGTTCTTTGCAATAGATCCCGGTTATCGCGGTAAAGCCGGAGAGATCTCCACGCAGTATTCCAATCTGCACTCTGACCCCGGCGAAAAGTTCTATATTCCTGAAAATGTCTATATCATCGGCACCATGAACGATATCGACCGCTCTGTGGACAGCTTTGATTTTGCCATGCGTCGTCGCTTCCGTTTCGTAGAACTCAGAGCGGATGAGCGCCTTGAGATGCTTGCGTCGCTGGAAAACGAGGAGTTGGAGGCTGAGGCAATCAGAAGGATGGCTGCGCTCAATAAGGCAATCGCAGAGGTCGAGGATCTGAATGAAAATTATCAGATCGGAGCGTCTTACTTCCTGAAGTTGAAAACACTTGATTTTGACCAGCTTTGGACTGATTATCTGCAACCGCTCCTACAGGAATACATTCAGGGAATGTACGATGAGGAAGGAATTATGAATCGGTTCGCAAGGGCATACGGCCATCAGAAACCTGCCAGAGGTGATGCGAATGAAGCTGCTCAGGATCAAAGATAACTCCCAGCAGAAAAAAGATGCCTTTTCTCAAGTAGCGAGGCTGACAGGCAAAATTGCAGATAAGACATTGGAACAGCTTGAGCGTGAAGGTGTGTTCGTATTTCCTGAAACCGTAAAAGATGCAGAGGATATTACGCAAGATCAAATGATCCTCCAAAGCGTCAATGACACCTATCGCTCCGGCAATGTGCTTGGCTTTCTTGGCTACGGTGATGAGCGGCTTGTGATCGCATCCCGTTTTTGCGGAGAGGGTGAGGATTACTTTTTCCAGTATCTTTTAGACAAAGTTCTGGACTTTCCAAACATCGTAGATTTGGATGCAGATGCCAATCAAGACAATCGGCTGTTCAATTTTCTGCTGTTTCTGTTTCCGTATTACCTCAAAGCAGCGATGCGGAAGGGCTTGTTCAAAAAGTATATCCGCCACAGGTACAATGATGGAAATGTAAAAGGCACGATTGATGTCGCAAGACATATAGAGAAGAACACCCCATTTGTAGGAAATGTTGCATACAGCCAGAGAGAATTTTCCTACGATAACAGCCTGATGGAACTGGTACGGCATACCGTAGAGTTTATCAAAAGAAAGCCTTACGGCAATAAACTTCTTATCAAAGTGAAAGACGAGGTAAAACTCGTTATAGATGCGACTCCGGGATATGAGCCGTATGACAGGCAGAAAATCATTGAACAGAATAAAAAGAATACCGTCCGCCACGCTTATTTCAGAGAGTATCTCGCATTACAAAGGTTGTGTCTCTTAATCCTCCGACACCAGAAACATCAAATTGGCTCGGGAGCGAGGCAGATATACGGTATTCTGTTTGACGGTGCATGGCTGTGGGAGGAATATATTAACTTGCTCATTGAAGATATCTTCTACCACCCAATGAACAAGAGTGGCACAGGCGCTCAGAGACTTTTTGATGGAAATGTCGGATTGATCTATCCTGATTTCATCAGCCGAAATAGCCAACCACGGATCATTGCCGACGCCAAGTATAAGCCCCTTGACAACATTGGCAACCGGGACTATTTACAACTGCTTGCCTATATGTTCCGTTTTGATGCCAAGAGCGGGTACTATATCTACCCCGAGGCAGAAAGCTTTGACGATTTGAAATTATGGATGAATTGTGGCTCAACCTATGAAAAAAATGTCGCTCCACGCAATGACATCAGCGTTACCAAGTGCGGTCTGAGAATCCCCATGAATGTCCCGAACTATGCCGAATTTTCCACAAGAATGCACCTATGCGAACAGGAATTTAAGCGTAGGCTATCCGTTTAATCGCCCCAAAACAACCCCTAAAAATTACTTCTTGTAGAGCGGCTCATTTCATCCTATAGCGATAAGATGATACTCCGCTTCGCATTGCCATCCCGCCCTCAATATGCTAAAATATCCTCCAAGGGAGGTGGCATCCATGCTTGATTTCAGTCGCCTGGAGCAATACCGGGAGAACAACCGCATAGAGGCCAAAAAGGCCCTGGGCGGTCTGCCCAAGAGCATTTGGGAGACCTACTCCGCCTTCGCTAACACACTGGGCGGCATCATCCTGCTGGGCGTTATCGAGACAGCGGACAAGACCTTCGATTCCGTAGATCTGCCCGATCCCGACGGTTTGATCCGTGAATTTTGGCACATCATCAACGATCCCATGAAAGTCAGTGTCAATATCCTGGCCGAAAAAGATGTGTATGTGGAAGAGGTTGGCGGCGATCACATCGTCGTTATCAAAGTCCCCCGTGCGGATCGGGCCTACAAGCCCGTGTATGTTGACAATGACACCCGCAACACCTATCGCCGAAGCGGCGAGGGTGATTACCGCTGTACATACGAGGAGTATCAGGCCATGGTGCGGGATGCGGCTGTCCGGTCGCCGGATATGCACTTGGTGCGCAGCATGGGACTTGAAGCCCTCAACTCCGAGAGCGTGCGCAGCTTCCGGCAAAGGATGAAGCTGTACCGCCCCAGACACATGTGGGAGAGCTTGGACGACACAGCATTCCTGCAAAAAATTGGTGCCATAGGCGATGACGGTGGCTTACTGCACCCGACTTTCGCCGGACTGCTGATGTTCGGCAATCGCCAAGACATTCTCTGCGAATACCCTAATTATGCCATAACCTACCGCGAGCAGCTTGATACGAAAGGCAACTGGGAAGAAGCCCCTTGGAGCGGCAATGTCTATGAATTCTACTACTGGGCTTATAACAAACTGCAACAGAACGCGAAAAAGCCCGCCCGTCAAGCTCTGCGTGAGGTGCTGGCCAACTGCCTTGTTAATGCGGATTATCATGGCAGCGGCGGCATCATCGTCAGCAAGGGCTATCAAAAAATCACCCTCTCCAACCCCGGCAGCTTCCGTGTGCCTCTTGACACCGCCAAAAGCGGCGGCGTGTCCGACCCGCGAAACCCCGCAATGGCCCGGATGTTCCGCTTCGTGGATGTAGGCGAATGCACCGGCGGCGGCATCCCCAATCTGTACCGTATTTGGAAATCCGAAGGCTGGCCGGAGCCGGTTTTCTCGGAGAGTTGCTCGCCGGATCGCGTCTCCCTTACGCTGTATATGACGGGCCACAGCGGCGCAGAAAACGCAGCCGCCGGAAAGCAAGTCCCCCTGAGCGCATTATCCCAGCGCCAACTGCTGATCGACTATCTCACAGACCACCCCACCAGCGACCTGTTTGCACTCTCCAAATCCCTGGGCACCAGCTTGAGCCGCACTGAATCCCTCATACAGCAGCTTGCCGATGAAGGTATCGTCGTCGTGGAGGCAGGCCAAGGGAATCGACTGTATAAGCTGAAAGCGTAAGGCAGCTCAAATCCTGCGCCGCAATAGACAAAGAATAAGAAAAATCCCTCTGAAATCGTTGATTTCAGAGGGATTTTGGTCCGAGTGAGGTGACTTGAACACCCAACCTCGACATCCCAAACTTATCGGGAATACTTTTTCCGCTCGTTTATAGCGGTTTTCGGCGCTTTTTAATTTGTTTCACTTACTCTTTGACGCTCTTATCTCCGCTGTTTCCGGGTGTTCCAGCGCCGTCTGTGGTAATCTATGTGGTCAAAAACGCTTCCCGCCCGGTTTTCGGTGAAGATTCACCGATGCCGGACGGAAAGTGTTTCTCGTTGCTGTTGGCTGCATTGTAACTCTGAGCAGGCAGTTATGCAAGAGGTTTCTGCGGGGGTGGCGGCTCAGAAGCTGCGGCGCTATAGACAAAGAATAGCATCACGCATTTGCTCTCTAAAGGTGAAACTCGCTTTCCCTCAATAACTATCACATCCCCTTAATTTGATGGGCATTTTAAGGGAAAGTCCGTCTTTCCGCCACCGGCTCACTTTTCCAAAAGATCCTCCATTGTGCAGCCGAGGACTTTCGCGAGGCTGAGAACAGTTTCCGCGCTGGCTTTGTTGATGTCCTTGTTGCGCTGCTCGTACATTTGGATGGACCGAAGGCTGACATTGCTTCGTCTGGCAAGCTCCGCCTGCGTGCAGCCGTAGAGCGTGCGGATGCGCTTGAGGTTGGTATCAGCGAAGTGCTCGCGTACTTTGGCATCGGCAATATCGGCGAACTTGCTGATGTCCGCTTCGTGGAGAGGCGCATACATCCGCTCTAAATCCTCAAACGAGAGGACCTTAAAAATATCGCTGAACTTCCTGCCGGAGAACCACTGGTAGTAGGCGATGGCCCAGCCGATCCAATACTCTCTGGAACGGTTGAAATTGGCTTTCGGTTTGACCGTCGGCGCTTTGCCCGTGGTCTCAACAAGGACATCAACAGCCGCTTCGATACCACTTTTCCCCATAATATAGGCCGCTTCGCCGTTCTCGATCCGGTTGCTGACGGAGCTGACGGAAAACAGTTCCATGAAGCTACCTCCGGCGATTCCGCATGCGTTGATGGCATAGTCGAAGGCATCGCCCAGCAAGGCCTGCGCATTATTTAGATACATTTCTTGGTATGCGTGGGTCATCGTTCTGGATGCCTCCTCTCATAATGTCAAGCATGTACAGGCCGTCAGTCGCCTCTTCGAGCATTTTCGAATAAAGCTGGTCGGCTTCGTCGTTTCGCGCCTTGCGGAGAACATAATATTTTTCCCTTTCTGCGATGGAAAATCCCTCGTAATGCAGCAGGGAGAATGCGTATTTAGACTTGACGACGATCTGTTCGCCCAACTTGCCCAGGCGCATAGCACTTGCAAGCTGCTGCACGGAAATTCCATTATTCAAAAAAGACGCCGCAAAGTCGAAATAGGAGTCGTCAGCTCGGTAGCCGATGATCAAGTCATAGGCGTTGACATTGACGCCGAAATTTTCGATTAAATATCGTTTGGCCCGCTGCGCGGCAGGGTTCTTGATGGCGAACAGACGGTACTCTACCAAAACGGCGATCCAGTTCAGAATCGTGTAGTCCGGACTGTTCAGATTCAGAATTTTTAGGTATTCCGCATCAAGGCTGTAACGATTGGCAAAGCCGTTGCGCAGAGAGGATACGGCCCATTCCTTGGCGAGCGCTTCGCTTTCCGTGCAGTAAAAACCCAGCCCGAAGTCGTTGTTCTGCTTACCCAACCCAAAGGCGGGAGCCTCTACGATCTGCTCAGAGCCGTGATATAGGGTGATTTTATGATCCATTTCCGCATCCTCCTAAGTATCTCTGCGCAAATTATATCACCAAAGTGATATAAAATCAAGTTGTATTTGTGGGGAGATTAATATACAAGTGTTTTTTGCGTGGGTGGCGGCGCAAAAGTTGAGCAGCTGTAAGCAAAGAATAACCACTTCCTGCACGAGTGGCTTGCACAACAAACGCTATGGCAGCACGCACTATGACGCAAGGTCAGCGTCACGAGGGAATTTAAGAGCAATCCTTATCGTTTTTATTTTGTGGAAATCGTGATATTTCACTATTTTCTTGTTTTTTACGCCTAAATATGCTATCATAATATACAACACTGGCAAGTTTTGGAATGGGCTCTACCATGTGGCGGGGCATTGAGTGCAATGTCGAAACTAGACTACTTCAAAGCTCTAATTATCGAGGTGAGCCAATGCAAATCATCGACAATATCAATCACATCGTCAAAAACGACCTGCAAGATAGTATTCAGCCAGGAAGCAAATTGTCTATCGCTGCGGCTTGTTTTCGATTTATGCATACCAAGAGCTGAAGAAGCAGCTTGAAAAGCAGATTGCCGCGCTGGAAAGCAAAATGCGGCGAGAGAAGCAGCTCAATCGGAGGATTGAAATAAATGCGGAGCTTAAAAGGCTTAGAAAGGAATTAAAAAGAATATGAGTTTTTCTGACACAATTGGAATTGCCGGGCTTGCGGTTGGAATTATTGGTATAGTTGTTGGTATTATTGGCTGCCTTAATCTGTCAAAAGCTAACAAGTTAAAAGCAAAGGAAATTAACAATTCCACGATCAATCAGGCGGAAACCTTAATTGTACACAATGGCTTGGATTGTTATGCCGTCGTAAAATTGGCGCAAGACACAACAAAAGAAGAATTGAATGAAATGGCGAAGGCATTGTCCGCAACAACACTTGATTTGGCAAAACTTCGTGAAGAGATCGACAAAATGCCAAAAATATATTCTGGAAAAGAGCCACCACCGGATAACTTGAGAGATTGTGATATCTATTTCCAATATGAATAACGGAGGAAGATGAAAATGGATAAACTACGCATGGAATCGCCGGATATGACGGCGCAGAACATAGACCGCATTGCTGCCCTGTTTCCCAACTGCATCACGGAGATGCTGGACGAGGAACACAGCACGCCGGAGAAGAAGGTGTACAAGCGGGCGGTCAATTTTGAGCTGCTGAAACAGATGCTTTCGCCGGACGTGGTGGACGGAGACGAGGCATACGAGTTCACATGGGTCGGCAAGAAGGCTGCAATCGTGGAAGCCAACAAGCCAATCCGGAAGACGCTGCGCCCGTGCGTGGCGGAGAGCAAGGACTGGGACACCACCGAAAACCTCTACATCGAGGGCGATAATCTGGAAGTCCTCAAGCTCTTGCAGGAGAGCTATCTCGGCAAGGTCAAGATGATCTACATTGACCCGCCGTACAACACCGGCAACGACTTTTTCTATGCCGATGATTTCATGCGTTCGCAGGAAGAAGAAAACGAGCAGATGTGGTGGATAGCTACCAGACTCTACTTGAGCGAGTGATGAAATAACTCAAAACTTATGAGCTACGAATTGCACTGACAGGGAGATGCCTATGGACGCACGAAAGCACTTGATCATCATAAAGGGAAAAGACCAGACAGACTCGGTTGCAAGTTTCCAGTTTCTTGGCGATAAATGCGAGATTGCCTATACCAGTGCGCCCAATAAAAGCTACAGCTTTCAAAGCAGCAATGTGAAGATCCTACCCCTGCAAAAGAAGATTGACCCTGCGCAGGTGATTGTCGCCGCAAATGGGCAGACCATAAGCGAAATTGATGAGCTTCTCGACTTCGGTGGGTATTATCGTATTGTCCGCAACGGAAAGAAAGATTTATCGTTCCGTAGGAGTGAAGTGCAGTTCCAGCAAAATTGTCTGGCGGACGGTAAAAATCTCGAGGCATTTCAATATTTCAAGGAAACTGCTGCAGCAATCAGTTTGGTGACGGAAAACGGTATCAACATTCTAAGCATGCAGTATGACAATATCCAGCAGGTCAGCGAGGATACCGTGTTGGCAAGCTATCTTGCACCGCAGAAAGACGTCAAAATGCCTCAGATGCCGGAGGCGGTAATCTATCCGTTTGGCTTGAACCAGAGTCAGAAGCTGGCGGTGGAGCGGGCGCTTTCCTCCAAAATCAGCATCATTCAGGGGCCTCCGGGTACAGGAAAAACGCAGACGATCCTAAACATTATTGCCAATGTTGTTCGGAGCGGACAGACTGTAGCGGTCGTATCCAACAACAATTCTGCAACGCACAATGTGGCAGAAAAGCTGGAAAAGAAAAATGCAGCCTTCTTGACGGCGTTTCTCGGAAGCCTTGCCAACAAGCAGAAATTTTTGGAGGGTCAGACCGGCAGCTATCCGGACATGAGCGACTGGGAAATACCTCCGGAGGAACGGCAGCAATTGGATCAGGAAACGACCACACTCTCCAAAGAACTGAACGAAATGCTCGATGCCAAGAACCGCATTGCGGAAATTGAGCAGGAATTCTTACATCTGAATCCGGAGCAACACTATTTTGAGGAATACTATGCGTCTTACAGCAACACACCGACGGAAAATCTGGACAAGCTGTCCTCGCAGAAAATTCTATCGCTCTGGATGGAGTTTGAACAGCACGCGGAATATGAGACTCGTTTGGGTCTTTTGCAAAAGCTCTCCATCATGTTTCGCTTCAATCGCAATGCACTCAAACTGTTTCTCCGCTCTCCAGAGCTGGTCATTCCCTATTTGCAGCATCAATTCTATTCTGTAAAGAGGCGAGAGTTGGAGGCCGAAAAGCGGGAACTGACTCGCAAGCTGGAGCATTATGCTTTTGATGCGAAGATGGACGAACTCACACAGAAGTCCCTGCGACTATTCCGCGCGGAATTGGCAGTACGCTACCCTTGGAAAGGGAATCGAAGGCGTTTTGAAAAAAGTGATTTTCGATGGAATTCCAAGGAGTTCACACGCGAGTATCCGGTGGTGCTCAGTACGACCTATTCCATCAAAGGAACACTGAGCATCAATCACACTTACGATTACTTGATTGTAGATGAAGCCTCGCAGGTTGATCTGGCCACCGGGGTGCTAGCTTTCTCCTGTGCGCGAAATATCGTGATTGTCGGAGATTTAAAGCAACTCCCCAATGTATTGACAGAGGATGACATCCGCACCAGCGATTCTATTTGGCAAAAGTACTCCTTGGATGAGCGGTATCGCTTCTCTACCCATAGTCTGCTATCCTCCGCATTGGAAATATGGCAGGACGCACCTGTTACGCTGCTGCGGGAGCACTACCGCTGCCACCCGAAAATCATCAACTTCTGCAACCAGAAGTTCTACCACGGGCAGCTGATCGTTATGACCAAAGACCATGATGAGCCGGATGTGTTGACCATGTATCGAACAACCGCTGGCAACCACGCCCGCGGGCATCTCAACCAGCGGCAGATCGATGTAATCCAGCAAGAGGCGCTCCCGCGGCTGCATCAGCAGAATTTCGAGAGCATCGGCATTATCACGCCATATCGGGACCAGGTGGCAGCCATTCGCAAGCAGCTGGGAGATACTTACGAGGTGGACACTGTTCACAAGTTTCAGGGGCGGGAGCAGGATGCCATCATTCTGACTTCGGTCGACAATGTCATCACAGATTTCGTGGATGATCCCCACATGCTGAATGTGGCAGTTTCCCGCGCAGTTCATTCGCTGGCGGTGGTCACATCGCAGGACCCGCGCAATGACCAGACCAACTACGGCGACCTAACGCGGTACATCGAATATAACAATTTTGAGGTTATCCAGAGCCAGGTCTACTCCGTATTCGATATGCTCTATCAGGGCTATGCCGAGCAGCGCAGGGCATATCTGCAAAAACATAAGCGGGTATCGGAATACGATTCCGAGAATCTTATGTATGCTGTGATTCAAGAGGTGTTGTCTGAGGAGGCGTTTTCCTCTATCGGTTGTGCAGT
>OLGF01003989.1_pt1 | contig 11479 bp, 10 predicted proteins | sample 1604971 | NCBI WGS metagenome assembly OLGF01 (sample SAMEA3888902, study PRJEB22519) | human gut metagenome | biome: human gut; feature: human-associated habitat; material: faeces | place: Denmark | collected 2011 | reverse complement strand
TAGGGGTAGTTTGCGAAAAAGTACGATAGGTGGATCACACTACCATGCATGACGAAGATCAGAGACTTGTACAGCCTGAAGCGCCGCAGAAGATAGAGGAACAGCGGCAGCTGGAAGCCCGCACACAGCAGATCCTGCACCGCGTCAAGCATAAAATCATCCGAAAAAACACGCAGTTTATCTTAGACCACCAGAATGACAGCCTTGAACAGCTCAGCGCCTACCTGAAAGCCTGCATGGATGACATCGGGCATCCACCCGCGCGGGTAGAAATCATTGGCGGTGACTATATCGAGTACCGTTTCGGTGATTGGAACAAGGCACTGCGCAGCATCTATAGCGGCAAAGCTTCGGCTTACCTGAAAAATCCCCCGGCCTTTGCGAACCGGAAGATCGTGCGCGATCTTTGTGAGGCAGAAGAAGCACAGATCCTGCTTGCGGATGCAGCTCTCGCTGGGGAGGTGCAGGCATGAAGGATAAGCCGTTTATTTATCAGGACAATCGTGCTCTGCACGAGCGACGGATGAAAGAGCGCACGCGCACCGCTATTTCCAAGCGGAACATTGAATTCATCCTTGCGCATCAGAATGACTCGCTGAAAGAGCTTGCACAGTATTTGCGCGCGTGCAAGGAAAAATTAAGACACGTCCCGGCACAGTCCGAGGTGCTTGGCGGCGATCTGCTGGAGCTTCGATTCGGCTCCTGGAAAATGGCGCTGAGCTTCTGCGGATTTGAAAACTTCAAAGGTGTAGCCTTGAGCGACCTCTCGCTGGAACGCACGGCACTATTCCGGGCGGAATATGATCGCCAGTCGGACCTGCATGTGCAGGCGAAAAAGGATCGCAAGAGGCAGGCAAAGCTCGACCGTCGGGAACAGAAATCCGCCAAGAAGCGCGAAAAGAAAGCGGTTGCCACAGGAGGCTCTAAATGAGCGGCAGCGCACGGAACAACTTTGATGGTCGCAATGGCGGGAAAAGCTGATCCGCACGCGCGTCAACGCAGCGCTTGCCGATTTGCCGCCGTTGGAGCGCCGCCTTCGCTATGACGAAGAATACAAGCGCCAGACTGCCATTTACGAGCAGGAGCGCGACGAAAAGAAACGCGCCAGACAAGCGCGCAACGCACAGCGGGCGGCAAAGAAGCGACCGGTCAAGCCTTCTGCCGAAACTTGAATCCTGTATGCAATCTGTATGTGGGAAACAGATTTGTATAAACAAGACCTTGCCTCCATCCCCCTGTGAGCCAACTGCCAGCGCGTCAATCCTTTGACGTGCATGAAAGACTCCGAACGCCGTCCTGGGAACACGGTGTTCGGGGGAAGAATCTACCGACGCGAAATTATTTCGCGCGTGAATAGGAATTGGTGATATGAAAAAGAAAAAGGCATTGCTTGCGCTGATCGTAGTCACAATTGTCGTCTCCATCGGCGCTCTCGGCTATCTGGCTTTGAGCTATTTTGGATCAAATGCGAGAAGCTCCAACGCGGGCGGCGAGCTGTCCATCGACTATCTCGTCTCCGAGAAGGACGTCGTGGAGGAAGATACGCAGTCAGACAGCAGCAAAAACATTTTCCAGTGGTTAAAGGAGCGTCTCGCCGCGGACAAGGCGCAGGAGGAAGTGACGCTGCAAACGGACACGAGCGGTCCAGCCAGCACGCAAAGCGGCATGAGCCAGAGCATCCGCCAGTCGGAGGACGAGGAAGAAACCGACCTGAACCCTGTCCAGCAGGCGGTCAAGGACGCGCAGCAGACGAATACCAATAAGAAAAAGGACGATCAGACGGACGATACGCCTGAAGAAGACCAAAACACCCAGCCCGAGCAGCCGGCGCAGGAGGACACCAAGAAGAATCCTGAGGACGAGCCTCCGAAGGAGGGCGAACACAAGGTCTTCATCTCCATCCGCTGCGACACGGCAGTGGACAAGGGCATGAATCTGGACTCGCAGTGGGCGGGCATCGTTCCGTCGAGCGGCACGATTCTCGCCAAAACGAAGGTGGAATTTCAGGAGGGCGACACGGTCTTCGACGTGTTGTGCCGCATCCGCGACACCTATAAAATCCACGTCTCCTATCGCGGCACCAACGGTGCGCAGTATGTAGACGGCATCAATAACCTCTATGAATTTGACGGCGGCAGGTGGTCGGGCTGGATGTACTGCGTCAACGACTGGTACCCCAACTACGGCTGCGGACAGTACGCGGTCAAAAACGGCGACGTGATCGAATGGAACTACACCTGTAACCTCGGACGCGATCTCGGTCAGGACTGGATGGCGTCGGACGAATGGATGAAGGAAAACGAATGAGAATGCGCTTTTTTGGTGGATTGCACCCGGCAGTCAGCTTTTTATATTTCGCAGCGGTGCTTGCGCTGACGCTGGTGTGCTTTCACCCCGTGATGGCGGCGCTTTCTCTGGTTGGCGCGGTATGTTTTTCCGCGCAGCTAAACGGCTGGCGAAGCGTGGGCTTGACCAGCCGCTTCGTTCTGCCCATGTTTCTGCTCATTGCTATCGCAAACCCGCTGTTTAACCACCGGGGCGTGACGATGCTGTGTATGCTCTTTGACCAGTGGTTTACCTTGGAAGCCGTCTGCTATGGCTTGGTCTCCGCTGCGTCGCTTAGCGCGGTGATCTTCTGGTTCACCTGCTATCAGGCGGTCATGACCTCGGATAAATTCCTGTTCCTGTTCGGGCAGATTGCCCCCAATACCGCGCTGCTCATCACCATGACGCTGGGGCTTATTCCGAGATTACAGGAGCGCAGCGCGCAGATCCGCACGGCGCAGAAAATGCTGCTGCCGGAAAACAAGCGCCTTCTTCCAAGGCTCCACGCGGCGAACCGGAATTTATCGGCGCTTTTAACGTGGAGCATGGAAAACGCCGTACAGACAGCGGACTCCATGAAAGCGCGCGGCTACGGCGTTCGCCGCCGCACCACGTTTCACTTATTCGTCTTTGACAGCCGGGACGCTGCCGTGCTGGGACTGATTCTCGCGCTTGCCGGCATCTGCGTGCTGGGGCGCGTCTTTGGGCACGGCACGATGGAGTTTTACCCCCGCATGGACGCGGTCTTTACCGGCGTAAGCGGCACGGTGCTGTACATCGCGTTCGCAGTTCTTGCGTTATTTCCCTCAATTCTGGAAATGAAGGAGAAGCTGACATGGCGCTGCTGCGGTTTGACGGATTGAGCTTCGCGTATCCCTACGCCTCCCGCCGCACCTTGCAGGATGTGAGCTTCGAAATGGCAGAGGGAGAATATCTGGTCCTCTGCGGTCCCTCGGGCTGCGGCAAGACCACCTTATTAAAACAGGCAAAACGGGAGCTTCGCCCGGCGGGCAGCCGCGAGGGGCAGGTTCTCTATCAAAATACACCGGTCGATATGTTGGACGCAGAAATGGCGTTCACGGAAATCGGCTATGTCCAGCAGAATCCAGAGGATCAGATCGTGACGGATTTCGTGTGGCATGAGCTGGCGTTCGGTCTGGAAAACCTCGCCCTTCCGACGAAGGTCATCCGAAGACGGGTCGCCGAGATGGCGGCGTTTTTCGGGATGGAACCGTGGTTCCGGAAGAAGACGAGCGAACTATCGGGCGGGCAGAAGCAGATGCTGAACCTCGCGTCGGTGATGGCGATGAACCCGAAGCTCCTCATTTTAGATGAGCCGACGAGTATGCTGGACCCACTCGCGGCAAGAAGTTTACTGGACACCGTCGAGCGCATCAACCGGGAGCTGGGCGTTGCGGTGCTGCTGACCGAACACCGGCTGGACGCGGTCTTTCCTGTCTGCGACCGGGTGCTGGTCATGGACGGCGGAAAGCTCCGCATCGACGGCGCGCCCGCAAAAATTGCCTCGCAATTGGCGCAGGAAACGGAAAAAGAACGCCTGTATTATGGACTTCCCGCCCCGGTGCGCATCTGCGGCGAGCTTGGCGCGGACCCGATCCCTTTGAGCGTGCGGCAGGCACGCGGATACCTCAAAACGATTCTCAAGGATGCAAAGCCGCAGGCAGAAGAACCTGTCAAACAGGAGCCGGAACGCGAGGACAAGCCGGTGCTTTCCTGCAAGGAGGTCTGGATGCGCTACGCCTCCACAGAGCCGGACGTTTTGCGCGGCGCGGAATTGCAGCTATATAAAAAGGAGCATCTGTGCCTGCTCGGCGGCAACGGCGCGGGCAAAACGACGCTGCTATCCTGCCTGATCGGAACGGCAAAGCCGCAGCGCGGAAAAATCAGGCGCTCTAAAAATGCCCGCCTTGCGATGCTCCCGCAGCGGCCGCAGGCGCTTTTCACGCAGGACGACGTGCTGTCTGACCTCCTGGAGGTTGGAAACGAGACGGATGCGCGCGCGTGGGCGGAAAAGCTGGAGCTGACCGGACTTCTGGACCGGCATCCGTTCGACCTCTCGGGTGGTGAGTTGCAGCGGGCGGCACTCTGTAAATTATTGCTTCGGAATGCCGACGTTCTTCTGCTCGACGAGCCGACGAAGGGTCTGGACGCCTATGCAAAGGCAGAGCTGGGCGCGATCTTAAAAAAGCTGAACGCAGACGGCGTGTCTATTTTAACCGTAACGCACGATCTGGACTTTGCCGCAAGTTTTGCCGACCGCTGCGCGATGATGTTCGACGGGCGCGTGATTTCTGCCGACGAGCCGCACCGGTTCTTCTCCGGAAACCGCTACTACACAACGGATGCAAACCGCATTGCGGGCAGCTGGTTCCCGAGCGCCATCACCTGCGAGGAAGTCGTGCAGAACTGCCGGGAGGCGGGCAGATGAAGCGAATTTTTGCCAGCCGCCGCACCAGATGGGCGGCTATCGTCATTTTGATTGTCTTACCGGCAATGCTCGCCGCGTATTCCGTTTTTGAATTTCGAAGACCCAACAGCTTCGGTGAAGACCACGGCTTTCTCAATTTCTTCGCCAACAATTCAGACTGGATTCTGGGGCTGCTGTTTCTGGCAATTTCGGCGGTTCCGTTCCTTCTGGTCTTTGAGCGCAGACGCCCGCAGGCACGCGAGCTGGTGCCGATCGCAGTCATGTCCGCCCTCGCGGTCGTGGGAAGAACGGTATTTTCCATTGTGCCGCTGCCGAACTTCAAGCCGTGCAGCGCGATCATTATGATTACGGCCATCGTGTTTGGACCCGAGACAGGCTTTTTAACCGGCGCGCTGACCGCGTTTGTAAGCAACTTCATTTTTGGGCAGGGACCCTGGACACCGTGGCAGATGTTCACCTGGGGGCTGCTCGGGTTTCTGACCGGGCTTATGAAAAACGCGGGGCTGTTTCCAACCGTGGGGCATATCATTCGCCACCCGAAGCCGCGCTTCACGAGCCCTAAATGGGACAGACTTCTGCCTCCCGATACCGGCCGCGGCGATTTATTAGCGCTTCTTCGCAGGACGACCGAGCGCGCGCCGCTGGGGCTTTGCTTCTGGGGACTTATATCCGGCTTCCTCTACGGCTGGATCATGAACCTCTATTATATTCTGGGCTATATCCGCCCTATCACATGGCAGACGGTCGCGGCGGCGTATGTGTCGAGCTTCTTCTTTGACCTGAGCCACGGGGTTTGCACGTTTTTGGTTTTATGGGCGCTTGCCTCGCCGTGGAGCCGGAAACTCGAGCGCGTGAAAGAGAAATTTGGGCTTGTGGCAGAGCAGAAAAATTACACCATGCCGCAGGCAAGCTGAGACGAGGATGAGAGATGGAAGAAACGAAAAACAAAGCCGCGCCGGTTATCCGGTTGCAAGACGTGCGCAAGGAATACGTCGTTGGAGACTCGCACATCCACGCATTGGACGGCGTGAGCCTGACGGTCAGCCCCGGCGAGTTCGTCTGCATCTCCGGACGAAGCGGCTCCGGTAAATCGACGATGCTCAATATGCTGGCTGGTCTTGAAAAACCGACCTCGGGCGAGATCGTCATTCTGGACAAGCACATTGAGAACATGAGTGAGAGTGCGCGCATCCGATTCCGGCGGCAGTACATCGGCTTCGTGTTCCAGAGCTACAATCTGATGCCGCAGTATACGGCAGTCGAGAACGTGGAGCTGCCGCTCATGCTGCGCGGCATCGGAAAACGAGAGCGCCGAAAGCAGGCGCTTGCCGTCATGGAGCAGGTCGGCATTGTCTCCCACGCGGAACATAAGCCGTCCGAGCTGTCCGGCGGTCAGCAGCAGAGAGTCGGCATTGCGCGGGCGCTCATTACAAAGCCGCCCATCGTCTTTGCCGATGAGCTGACCGGCAACCTCGATACGAAAACAAGCGCGGAGATCATGGATCTGCTGACCGGGCTGTTTCGCAGCAGCGGCACGACTTTTATGCTGGTTTCGCATGACCCCGATATGTCGCAGTATACCGACCGGACAATTCATCTGCTGGACGGAAAAATTATCAGCGAAGAAACAAACCAAAGCGTGAGGAGATAGAAAGTATGAGAGTTCAGAGAATGTGCAGAAGACTGGTTTTGCTGCTGCTGGCGCTGGCGTGCCTGTGCCAGATGGCGCTGGCAGTCAATTCGAATTTCCGGTACGGAAGCAAGAACGTGAACTGGGTCGAGATGGAAGGCAGCGACGTTCTGCTGATCGACGGCGATGCGGCAGAACGCAGTCACCCGACGGCGAACGCCGGAGACTGGCTGAAGGTCAAGTTTCCGCTGCGCGCCAATGTTGGAGATGGCGTTTTGCAGGATATCCGGGTGGAGGCATGTGAGCCGGAATCGCTTTCCGAAGCGCGCAGCTGGCCGTTTAACACATCGGATTTTTCTGGAAACTGCGACCTCTTTGCTTCGTCCTCCGACTGGTATGTGCCAGCGCTGTGGGATGACGATGAAATGAACATGACCTTCCGCGTTCCTGTTCCCTCCGGTACAGCGGCCGGTACTTATAAGCTCTATTTTACGATTACATCTGTTTACTATGACGAAAATAACCGTCAGTACGACGACGAGACGTTTTTGATCGCAGATGTGGAAGTGCTGGCAGGAAGCAGCTCCGGTTCCGCTTCTTCCGGTTCGGCGGGAACTGCGTTCGCCGGGGTAAAGCCGAACGACAATGACAAGGTCGTCTCCAGCAACGTTCACGCGCTCCTGATTGCGGACGCAGGTGTGTCCGCGCCTACGGCAAAGCCCGGCGAGAACGCCGAGATTTTAATGCCGCTGGTCGTCAACCGCGAGTATCTGCCGAGCGACCTCTATTTCCTGCGCAACATCACCATCGAGCCGTCCATCCCGACGACCATCAAGGACATCGGCAACTGGCCGTTCGATATTACCTCCATCAGCTACGTCCGCCACCTGGACGATATGACCTACAACAGCCGCGCGGACGTGGAATACTCCATCCCCGTCTCGCAGACGGCGAAAAAGGGCGTCTATCCCATTGACTTTACGATCTGGGCGACCGTCTGGCGCTACGACGAGATGAACGGCACGGACATTCAGGAGGACGTCAAGTTCACGGTGACCATCTATGTGAACGTCACCGAGGACGGCGCGGACTCGGGCGTGACGAGCGACCTCGGCGCGCTGACGACCGTTTCCGTCGACGAGGACGGACAGCACATCGCAGCGCCGCGCGGAAACGCCGGTCAGCGCATCACCTTCACGCTGCCGCTCGTCAACCGCGGCAAAAACCTCACCGAGATCACCATCGCGCCGAAGGTTTCCTCGAACCTCAACGAATGCCCATTCGTGGTCGAGCAGACCAACTACGGTCAGACCATCCCCGATATGGCGCCCGGCGACACGGTCATGGTCGAGTTCGACTTCCAGCTCTCGCCCTACGCGACGCAGGGCAACAAGCCGGTCACATTCGAGTGTACATACAAGGAAAACGGCACACAGAAGACCTGCGAGGTGACGAGCTTTGTCTACGTCGTCTATGGCTACGAAGAGCCGAATACCGCGTCCGCGCCTCCTGTCCACATTGAAAGCTACAGCCTGACCGTGGACGGAGAGCCCGTCAGCCAGCTTTTCGCGGGCGACGAGGCGGTTTTGAGCATGACCATCCGCAACAACGACCAGAACGTCAACGCCCGCAAGGTGCGCATCGGCGCGTCCATCGACACGAAGGTGCTGCTGTTTACGATGGGCGAAACGGACACCAAATACGTCGATGTGATCGAGTCCGGCAAGTCTGCCGACATCAGCTATAAAATTACCGTCGCGAACGAAGCCGCCGAAGGACCGACGAACTTCTCTGTGACGCTGAACTATGAGAACTGGGAGGTCACGCAGGCGTCCGCCTCGCAGACGCTGCCGCTCATCGTCAAGCAGCCGGTGCGCGTGGAGGTCGGCGAGCCGACCATCTACGACTCCGACGCGAAGCCGGAAGAGCCGATTGCCATGAGCCTGAACATCGTCAACAAGGGACGCAGCAAGATCTATAACGTCTCGATTGACGTCGAGGGCAAGGGACTTTCCATGTATGAAGACTACTACGGCGGCGACGTTCTTCCGGCGGCAAAGCTGAACCCCGACATTCTCGTTTCGAGCACCACCGCCGGCAAGTGCAGCGGCAATCTTCTGGTCCACTACGAAGACAGCGAGGGCGAGGCGTACACCGAAACCGTGCCGGTCAGCTTTACGGTCGCGGAGCAGCCGGTCGTCCAGCAGCCGGAGCAGAACGATCAGATTCAGAGCGAACCGATCGAGCAGCCGAAGAAGAAGCTCTCCACCGGCGCGATTCTCGGCGGCGGCGCGGCGATTCTGGCGCTCGGCGGCACGGGACTTGGCATTGCACTCAAAAAGAGGCGCGGCAAGTATGAAATTTCTTGATTTCTTTCGCATGGGTCTTGTCAATCTCTCCCGCCGCAAGGCGCGGACGATTTTAACAGCCCTTTCGATGGCAATCGGCGTCATGTGCATCGTCGTTCTTATTTCGGTCGGTCTCGGCTACGAGGCAGCTTACCGGGAAAACATTGAAGCGATGGGAAGCCTCACGAAGATCGACGTAACCCCGCCGAGCGATTCCACGGGCGGCAGAACTGCACTTCTCAACGACAAGGCAGTGGACGCTTTTAAGAAGCTGCGCGGGGTGGAGGCGGTGACGCCGGTCGTGCAGGCGACGGCGTGGCTGCAATCCGGGTCTTATATCGGCTCGGCTAACTATATGGCATTGATCTTTCCACGGCGGAGAGCTTCCTCATCTACCCCGTAGAGGGCGAAATGCCCGGCGCGGGTACGCATCTTAGACCCGAGATCATGTTCACCGACGATATGGCGGCGTCGTTCGCAGACCCTGATAAGGACTGGGAGTTTGCATTAAACGCGGACGGCACGCCGAAGGTGGATATTCTGCACTCGACCGTCAAGCTGACCTTCGACTACTCGAACCTCTCGGGCGAGTATCAGGAGGGGGAGGACGGGCGTGCGGTGTCGGCGGGCAATATGTACCGGCTGAACATTTCCGGACTTTGCTCCGCGCAGAACTACACCTACGCGACGAGCGGCTTTCTCGATAAGACGCGGCTTGAAGAGTGGATCAGCGCGAACAGCTCGTTCATTCCGCAGCGGTCGTTAGAAGACACCGGCGGGCAGAAGACCTATGACCTCGTGTGGGTCAAGGCTGCGGAGGGCGATGATGTGCAGGCGATTGCAAAGGTCATCCGCGATGCGGGTTTCCAGACCTACAGCCTGAACGATATGCTCGAGAGCGTCAAGAAGCAGTCCAACCAGATTCAGGGCATGCTGGCGGCAATCGGCGCGGTGTCGATGCTCGTCTCGGCAATCTGCATCGCAAACACGATGATGATGTCCATCAACGAGCGGCGAAAAGAGATCGGTGTTCTCAAGGTGCTGGGCAGCGAAATGACCGACATCATGTTCATGTTCATGGTCGAGGCGCTTCTGGTCGGCATTGCGGGCGGACTTTTCGGCATGGGGCTGAGCTTCGGCATGCGCGAGCTGATCCCGGTGCTGTTCTCCGACATGGACGTGCGCAGCATCATCCCGGTGTGGCTGGTCATCGTGGGTCTCGGATTTTCCGGCATCGTGGCGCTGCTCTCAGCCCTCGCCCCCGCGATTGGCGCAATGCGCATTTCGCCGTTGGAAGCTATTCGGGCAGAGTAAACGCAAGAACTTTCTTCTCGCTTTGCGGAAGAAATATCATATGAGAAGAAAATAATCCCAAAAGGCTTTTGCAGAGCTTTAGACGCAGCATTGCGGCAGGTAGTAGCGCTGCAAAAGAATGTTCATTTTGTATTCTGTTCGGAACAATCCGGGTTGAACAAATAAAAATATTTTGCAGGAGGAAATTACTATGCAAAAGAAGAAAGTGTTGGCAATCCTTCTCGCCGTAGTCATGGTTCTCGGACTGTGCTCTATGGCATCCGCGACGGCACCCGCTGATCGGGTACAGATCAACAACATGATGGTCGATGCTTCGCTGGTTGAAGCACAGGCCGAAGAAACAGTGGCAACACAGGCAGTTTCTAGCAACGAAATAATCATACCGCAGGCAACCCCGTTTGAACTGGAGTCCGAATTGACTTCTTATTACAGCATTGGGGATAACACCACGTATGCGCCGATCGACAACATCACTGTGGACTGGCCCAACTCTGAAGTAGTCGTTCGGGGCGTTATGCAGGGACGTGTGGTCTATGAAGTAAAGCTTCCCGGTGCGAAGAATGCTGATCTTACCAACAGAAGACTGACGTTTACGCTCACGAATCGCGAAGCTATGACCGATACGGATACGCTGACCGTTACGATGGGAAACAATAGCTGCACAACAACAAAGGGCGGCACGACCAGCATGCTTGCTGACCTCGCCTTTGCAACGCAGACCTTCAATGTCGCGTGGACTGAAAATGGCACAGCACGTACCTCGGTCTGCATGATTTTTGCAACGAACGATCTTAACTATCCGCCTATTAAAACGATTGCCATCGGAAACAACGCCTCCACCAAGGTAACAAACGATGGAGCAACGATTCAGTATATTCTCCATGTTCCGGGCGGCAGCGCAACCGGCACGCAGAATTTTGCGTTCACAGCCAGTGGCGATTCCAACAGCACCACCACTACGTATTCCGATTTCGTTGTAACATATGGCGGAGCGCCCTTCTCCTTCTCGACAGGCGAGACAAAAAATATCACCATGACGGCGGTGAATGGCAAATATTCCTTTGAAACGACCTGGAAAAATAAATCGGGAACCGCATGCAGTGCAGACTGCGAAATTATCATTGATACCTCTGACAGCGTCTCTCTCTACGGTGTCGCAGATGCAACCGGCAAAATGAATTATAACGACTCTGTGACCGTTTCCGGTGCAACTGCAGTTGTTGATGAACTTACGGTTGGCGGCGTGACGCGCTACACTTGTGCAATTACATTGCCCGCAAACTCCAGCAATACATCCGTTAATGTCAGCTTTAAGCTTGAAAGCATGAGCGCTACGGCGACGCTGGGCGGCGCGGCTCCCTCGGCAGAGGACTATGATTACGACACGATGACAACGATTCTGACGTTTAATGG
>OLGF01003988.1_pt1 | contig 11479 bp, 10 predicted proteins | sample 1604971 | NCBI WGS metagenome assembly OLGF01 (sample SAMEA3888902, study PRJEB22519) | human gut metagenome | biome: human gut; feature: human-associated habitat; material: faeces | place: Denmark | collected 2011 | reverse complement strand
CGCCGGAGGAGCCGCCGGGCGGTGCGCACCGCCGCAGTGCTGGCCTGCCTGGGTGCTGTGGCGGGGCTGCTGCTGGCCTTCTACCTCACCTTTGTATGCTCCTACGCCTCCCTGTCCGCCGCCAACCTGCTGGTGTTCCTGTTGATGTGGCTGGTGCCCACCCCGCTGATTGCCGGTATGGTGAACAAATATTGAACAAAAGAGGCTCCGTCCGGCTGGATGGAGCCTCTTTTGTAAACAATATGTAAATAGCGCCGTGGGCGCGTTGACTTTTGGAGGGAGAGCGCCTATGATTCCTTCGTACCCAAAATAATGTTTCAAACCGGGGAGGAATTTTGATTTGAAAGAACTGAAGGACAGTGAGATAAAGACTTCGCCCCCCAAAAAGCCGCTGATCTTCTACTATCTGGCGGCGCTGATTGTGCTGATGCTGCTGAACGTGTTTCTCTTCCCGTCCCTGCTGGAGCGCCAGGTGGTGGAGGTGCCGTACAGCCAGTTTTTGACCATGGTGGACGGCGGCCAGGTGGAGCAGGTGGCCCTGGATGAGACGAGCCGGGAGATCGTATTCATTGCGAAGGACGACGGCGGCCGGGAGGGCTATTACAAGACCGGCGTCTGGCCGGATGACGGCCAGCGGCTGCTGGCCCAGCTCCAGGCGGAGGAGGGGATCACCTTCACCGCGGAGATTCCCACCCAGGCCAATCCCATCCTCTCCTTTCTGGTGAGCTGGATTCTTCCCATTGTGATCTTTATCGTCATTGGGGAGCTGCTCTCCCGCTGGATGATGAAGCGTATGGGCGGCCTGCCCGGCGGGATGGGCAACGCCATGACCTTCGGCAAATCGGGGGCCAAGGTCTACGTGGAGGAGGCGTCCACCGGCGTATCCTTTGCCGACGTGGCCGGCCAGGACGAGGCCAAGGAGTCGTTGATGGAGGTGGTGGACTTCCTCCACGGGCCGGAGAAGTACGCCGCCATCGGCGCCCGCCTGCCCAAGGGCGTGCTGCTGGTGGGGCCGCCGGGCACCGGCAAGACCCTGCTGGCCAAGGCGGTGGCCGGGGAGGCCAAGGTGCCCTTCTTCTCCATCTCCGGCTCGGAATTTGTGGAGATGTTCGTGGGCATGGGCGCGGCCAAGGTGCGGGATCTGTTCAAGCAGGCGGGGGAGAAGGCCCCCTGCATCGTGTTCATCGACGAGATCGACGCCATCGGCAAGAAGCGGGACACCGGCGGCCTGGGCGGCAACGACGAGCGGGAGCAGACCCTCAACCAATTGCTGGCCGAGATGGACGGCTTTGACTCCAGCAAGGGCGTCGTCCTTCTGGCCGCCACCAACCGGCCGGAGTCCCTGGACCCCGCCCTGCTGCGCCCGGGCCGGTTTGACCGGCGGGTGCCGGTGGAACTGCCCGATCTCCAGGGGCGCATCGCCATTCTGAAGGTGCACGGAAAGCGGGTTCATATTGACGGGGACGTGGACTGGAGCGCCATCGCCCGGGCCACCGCCGGCGCCTCCGGCGCGGAGCTGGCCAACATCGTCAACGAGGCCGCCCTGCGGGCTGTGCGCAATGGCCGCGTTATCGTCACCGAGGCCGACCTGGAGGAGAGCATCGAGGTGGTCATCGCCGGGTATCAGAAGAAAAGCGCCGTCCTGTCCGATCAGGAGAAGCGGGTGGTTGCCTATCATGAGATCGGTCACGCCCTGGTGGCCGCCCTGCAGACCCATTCCGCCCCGGTGCAGAAGATCACCATCATTCCCCGCACCTCCGGGGCCCTGGGCTACACCATGCAGGTGGATACCGGCGACAAGTACCTGATGAGCAAGCAGGAGATCGAAAATAAGATCGCCACCCTCACCGGCGGACGGGCCGCCGAGGAGGTAGCCTTCGGGGAGATCACTACCGGTGCCTCCAACGACATCGAGCAGGCCACCAAGCTGGCCCGGGCCATGATCGCCCGCTACGGCATGAGTGACGAGTTCGACATGGTGGCCATGGAGACGGTCACAAACCAGTATCTCGGCGGCGATAGCTCTCTGGCCTGCGCCTCCGACACCCAAAAGCGCATAGATGAAAAGGTGGTGGAGCTGGTGAAGGCCCAGCACGAAAAGGCCCGCAAGCTCCTCACGGATAACCGACCGAAGCTGGATAAGCTTGCCCAGTACCTCTATGAAAAGGAGACCATCACCGGCGAGGAGTTTATGCACATCTTAAAGGAAGGAGACGATGCCCAATGAAAAAGTGGTCCGGATTTCGCTGGTTTGAGTTTGCGGAGGGTGTCCTCCTGGTGCTGCTGGGGATTTTCACCCTGGCCCGGCCTGCAAGCGCCCTGACGGGGTTCATCGTGGCCTATGGCGCGGTGGCCGTCATCATGGGCGTGGCGGATATTCTGCTCTATGTCCGCATAGCACATTTCACCGGCTTCGGCCCCATCGTTTCCCTCCTCTCCGGCACCCTCAGCGTCATGGCCGGTGTTATGCTGCTGGTGTACCCCAATGCCGGGAAACTGATCCTGTCTGTTCTCGTCCCCCTGTGGTTCCTGGCCCATTGCATCTCCCGCCTGTCGAATTTGAATAAGATCCGCTTCTTTGCCGGAGAATTTCCCTATTATTTTACGCTGATACTGAATGTTCTCGGCCTGGTGCTGGGCGGGCTGATGATCCTGAATCCGTGGATCTCCCTGCTGTCCGTTCCGCTCGTCATCGGCATTTACCTGCTTCTTCTGGGGGTGGACTGTCTCATCCTCGCCTTCAGTAAGCTGGGCACCCGGTATTGACCCCCTCTACGGAAACACCGATAGGCCCACGCCGTCCCCGCATCGCATAAAAAAGCTCGGCTCACGCCGAGCTTTTTTGCGCGCTGCGGGCCCCCGGCTTTCCACCGCCCGGCCCTGTACCGCACTTTCATGTAAAAAACCTGTCATTGCGAGGGCGCAAAGCGCCCGTGGCAATCCGTAACCCCTGCGAGGACGCCTTCCCTACGGAGTTCTATCGGTAAACGGTGCGTAGGGGCCGATGCCTACATCGGCCCGCCCGCCGTATTGCTTGCAACCTGTCATTGCAAGGCCAGTGCGCACACTGCCCGTGGCAATCCGTCTCTTTTTAATTTCTCCCCCTTATCCGCCCCATAACCGTCGCTACCAAAAACGCCGCCAGGGAGGTCACCACCACCGATGCGCCCACGGGCAGGCTCAGCAGGTACGACCCCGTCAGCCCCACGCAGAAGCACACCACCGACAGGCACCCCGCCAGCACCACCACGCCCAAAAAGCTCTTTTTCAGCCGCATGGCCGTCAGGGCCGGGAAAATCACCAGGCTGGAGATGAGCATGGCGCCCATGAGCCGCATACCAAGCACGATGGTCAGGGCCGTCAGTACCGCCAGCAGGGTGTTGTACACCCCCACCTTCATCCCCGTGGCCCGGGAAAAGCTCTCGTCAAAGGTGATGGCGAATAATTGGTGGTAAAACAGTCCGAACAGCACCAAAACCGCCACAGACACGCCGATGCTCAAGGCCACATCCGCCCGGCTCAGGGCCAGGATGGAGCCGAACATATAGCTGTCCACATCGGTGGTCATGCCGGTGGTAAGGCTGGTGACAATGATACCGATGGCCAGGGCCGAGGCGGACACCACCGCAATGGCGGCGTCGGCTCCCAGCTTGCTCCGCTCCGTCATCCGCAGCAGCCCCAGGGCTGCAAGGACCACCACCGGGATGGAAACCGGCAGCGGCGCCCACCCGCAGGCCACCGCCACCGACAGCGCCCCGAAGGACACATGGCTCAGGCCGTCGCCGATCATGGAGTACCGCTTCAGCACCAGGGGAACGCCCAAGAGCGCCGCGCATACCGACACCAAAATCCCCACCACGAAGGCCCGGACAATGAACGGATAGGTAAACATTTCCAATAAAATCATGCCCCTGCACCTCCGAATCGCCGGCCCATGGAGGAGTGAAGATATGCCTCCACCGTGCCAAAAAAGTGCTGTCCCTGCCCGGCGTGGAGGATATAGTCCCCGTAGCGCAGGGCGTTTTCTATGTCGTGGGTCACCATGACGATGGCGAGGCCCTCGGTCTTGTTGAGGTAGGCCAGGGTACGGTAGAGGTCCTGGGCGGCGGCGGGGTCCAGGCCCGTCACCGGCTCATCCAGGATCAGCAGCTCCCCGGCTGCGCACAGGGCCCGGGCCAGGAGCACCCGCTGCTGCTGGCCGCCGGATAGCTCCCGGTAGCAGCGATCCTTCAGCTCCAGGATGCCCAGCTTTCCCATGTTCATCAGGGCCCGGGCCTTTTGCTCCGGCGTGTAGAGCAGCCGGTGGCCGCCTGCGCCGAGAAAGCCCGAGCGCACCACCTCCGTCACCGTGGCGGGAAAGTCCTTTTGGGCCCGGGTCTGCTGGGGCAGGTAGCCGATGGCCCCGCCGGAAAGACTCCCGCCCCGCTCAATGCGGCCCGACAGGGGAGGCAGCAGACCCAGCAGGCTTTTGAGCAGCGTGGACTTGCCGGAGCCGTTTTCTCCCACAATGCAGATGTAGTCTCCCCGGCACACCCGGAAATCCAGATGCTCCCAAATGGCCTTGCCCTCGTAGCCCAGGCTGGCATCCCGGCAGGCCAGTAAAATTTCCTTATTCATTCAGCATATCCCCTCTCGCAGCGCCGCCACATTCCGGCGCATCAGGCTTAAATATCCCTCTCCCGCAGCCCAATCCGACTGGGAAACGGTCTGACAGGAGTAAAAGGTCACCACCTTCGCCCCTGTGGTTTCGGCGATGGCCTCGGCCACCTTTTGACTGCTCAGCTCCAGGGCATACACCACGGGAATTTGCTCCTGGCGCACCTTGTCAATGAGAAATTTCAGGGTGTAGAGAGACGGCTCCGTGTCCGACGAACACCCGTGAAAGGCCGCCCGGTAGTTAAGGTCGTATTCCCGGCAGAAGTAGAGCAGCGGAAAGCGGTCACCGAATACCAGCAGATCCCGCTTTTTCTCCCGGCACACCTGGCGAAAATCCGCATCCAGGTCGGAAAGCTCCTGCAAATACGCCGCCAGGTTGGCCTGAAAATCCGCTGCGTGGGCGGGGTCGGCGGCGCACAGGGCGTCGCAGATGGCCCGGCACAGCTTCTCGGCCTCCACCGGGGAGGTCCAGATATGCTCGTCATACTCTATGTCGTCGCTGTCGTGGTCGTGACCGTCGTGGTCGTGGTCGTGACCGTCGTGGTCATCGTGGCTGTCGCCGTCCACCGGCTCCTCCTCCAGAGTCTGGGCGTAGTCCATCATCCGCAGCACCGTGGGGATGTTTTCTCCGGCGGAGTTTAGGATCTCGTCCACCCATTGCTCCCCCTCGCCGCCGTTGTAGACGAATACATCCGCCCGGCTTACCCGGATCACATCCGCCGGGGTGGGCTCAAAGCTGTGGGCCTCCCGTCCGGCGGCCACCAGCAGCCGGGGCTCCACCCACTCCCCGCCGATTACCCGCACGAAGTCGTAGTAGGGAAACAGGGAGCAGACCACCGAGAGCCTGCCGCTGTCCTCCTCCACCGGGGTGCAGCCGCAAAGCCCCAGGGCCACGGCCCCCGCCAGCAGCAGAGCTAAAAAGCGTTTTCTCATTTCTCCGCCTCCCGGCACTCCCGGCACAGGCCGTAAAACATCGTCCGCCTGGGATTGATGGCGAAGCCGTGCCCCTCCAGCAGATGCTCATACAGCTCCCCCAGATGGGAGCAATCCATGTGGAAAATAGTGCCGCAACCCTCGCACTGGAGCAGGAAGCAGTCCGTGTGCCGGGTCTTGTCGCAGTATTGATAGCAGGCGCCCTCCTCTGTGAGCAGCTTGTGGACTTTGCCCTGGGAAACCAGCTTTTCCAGCTGCCTGTACACGGTGCTCAGCCCCACAGACTGACCTTCCTGCCGCAGCCTTTGGGCCAGCTCCATGGCCGTAGCCCGTCCGCCGGGACAGGAGGCGATGCACGCCAGCACCGCCCCTTGCTGCCGGGTCATATAGGACATAAGAACCCCTCCGAATTTGAAAATGATTATCGTTTTCAAATTATACCGATTTTTTGACCGTTGTCAAGGGGAAAATAGGGAAGGAGGCGGCGAAAAGACGGGGATAATATCGTAGGGGTCGGCGTCCCGGACGACCCGCCCGCCGACTTTGCACCGTACCCCACAAAAAAAGCCGCCTCGGAGGTCCGAAGCGGCTTCTGTTCCACACATATTGTATTTTGCGTCCGTTACCGGTCCTCCTCCGGTCTGCGCACCAGCAGCTCAATGGCCCCGTGGCAGTTGACAATGTTCACCACCGGGGCACTGGGGGCGTATTCGCCGTCCAGGGACCAGGGGATGTCGTCCTTTGTCTCCACCGTCACATGGGAGGCTTGGCGGAAGAAAATGTCCGGGTCGTCGTACTGCATCTGCTTCAGCGACACCAGCAGGTTCGTCAGGTCCAGCACCGTCCGGGGCATCCGCAGCAGCACCAGCTCAAACACGCCGTCGTCCATCCGCACCCGGTTGGGGTCCAGCTTCACCAGGCCAGCCAGGGAGGTGGAGTTACACACGCTGCCGAAAATGAAGTCATCCTCCACGGTCTCCTCGTCGGCGGTGACGCGGCAGTGGTAGGGGCGCAGGGAGTCCAGATTCTTCATGCCCTCCAGAATGTAAGCGAAGTGGCCCAGGGCGTTTTTTGTCTCCTGGGGTGCGGAGTAGCTGGCCCGGGTGAAGGCGCCGAAGGAGGCCACATAGGAAAAATACCGCTCATTGTGCCGCCCCACATCCAGGGCAATGGGCGTGCCCTGGGCGATGATGTCCGCAGCCAGGTAGGGCGCCGCGGGGATGTGCAGGGTGGCGGCAAAGTCGTTGGTGCTGCCGGAGGGCAGGTAGCCCAGAGGCGGCTTGCGCTCCAGCTGCATAAGGCCGGAGATGGTCTCGTTCAGGGTGCCGTCGCCGCCGTAGCAGACCACGGTGTCAAAATCCGGCCCCAGGTCCCGGGCGAAGCGGGTGGCGTCGCCGGGGCCCTTGGTCTCCCGCACATACACCAAATAGCCACCTGCCGACAGCCGGGCGATGGCGTCATACAGCGGGCCCAGGGACTTGCTCTTCCCGGCCCGGGGATTCACGATCAGCAGCAGTCGTTTCACAATCATCCTCCATTCTGTACATAGGGAAAATCGCATCGCCATTATACCCTATAAAGGCGAAAATGGCAAGAGTGAAACCGATTTTCGGAAACATACACCCCAAGCCTTGCAAATATGCAAAAAATTATGTATGATTAGGTAGAATTGAAATAGCTTTGCAGCCTTTGGGCCCGCAGACGGCGAGCCCTTCGAAATAAAAATCGAGTGGATTTTCGGCAATAGAGTGGGGGTTTGGCATGAAGGATAAAGCAAAATATGTGCGCTGGGGTCTCACGGCCTTTCTCGTGGGCTGCGCCCTGCTGATATTTTATGATGTGTTTTACCGGGATAATGCCGGTACCGTCCAGGCCTTTTTCGGAAAGCTCTGGTCCATCCTGGCCCCGGTGCTATACGGCCTGGCCATGGCCTACCTGCTGGCCCCCCTCGTAAACCATTTGGAGCGCTGGATCCTCCGGGCCAAGGACGCTCTGGAGAAGAAAAGAGGCCGCTCCGCCCCGGTGCGCAGGGGCCTGCTCCGGGCAGTCAGCATCCTCCTCACCTGGGCGGTGGTGCTGGTGGTGCTGTACCTGCTGTTTGCCATGCTCATTCCCCAGCTGGTAGACAGCGTCACCACCCTGATAAGTAACCTGGAGACCTATTATAACCAGATCTACGCCTGGGTCACCAATCTGCTGGAGAAGAATCCCATCGTCAGCACCTGGCTTTCGGACCTGGTGAACCGCTATTACAGCGAGGCCGCCAACTGGCTCACCACGGAGCTGCTGCCGGGCCTGCAAGCCACCCTCACCAGCTTCACCGGGAGCCTTGTCACCGGCGTGTGGAGCGTCATCACCTTCGCCAAGAATTTCATCATCGGCATCATCATCTCCGTTTACCTGCTGGCAGCCAAGGAGAAGAGCCTGGCCCGCTGCTGCAAGCTCCTCTACGGCGTCCTGCCCGAGGATCGGGCCGTGTTCGCCGTCCGGGGCTTCCGCCGGGTAGACTATATTTTCAGCGGCTTCGTCCGGGGCAAGCTCCTGGATTCGCTGATTATCGGCATCCTCTGCTTCATCGGTTGCTCGATTTTGAATATGCCCTATACGCCGCTGATCAGTGTGGTGGTGGGCGTTACCAATGTCATCCCCTTCTTCGGTCCCTTCCTGGGCGCCATCCCCAGTGCGCTGCTTATTTTGCTGGTGAGTCCGCTGCAATGCCTGTATTTTGTGCTGTTCATTCTCCTGCTCCAGCAGCTGGACGGCAATGTTATCGGCCCGAAGATCCTCGGCGGCTCCACGGGTATCTCCAGCCTGTGGGTCATCATTGCCATCCTTGTTGGCGGCGGCTTCGGCGGTGTGCTGGGTATGTTCCTGGGCGTGCCCATCTTCGCCTGCTTGCAGGTGCTGGTGCGCTGGCTGGTGAATACAAGGCTGCAAAAGAAGCATATGCCCCTGGAGGCCTCGGCCTATGTAAACCGGGACCACCAAGCCTCCGAGACCCCGCCTGACCCGCCGGAAAGCGAAAACAAATAGTAATATTTTCAGATAATTATACTGTAAGGAATTGAGGAATCCCGCCCATGACCCCGGAACTGAAAGAAAAACTCCTGCGCTATGCCAACGAAAAGGAACCCTTTACCGCACACAATCATATTCGCGTCTGCGATATTGACGAGGGCAGCTCCCGGCTGGAGCTGGATCTGACGGAGCAGAGCCTGAACCGCTGGGGCCAGCCCCACGGCGGGGTGCTGTTTACCCTGGCGGACGATGCCTGCGGCCTGGCGCTGTCGGGTCTGCGGCAGGAGACCTGCGTCACCGTCAGCGCCGGCATTGATTTCCTGGCCCCTGCCGGGGAGGCCCGGCGCCTCATAGCCCGGGGCCGGGTGACCCGGGCCGGACGCCGCACCTGCTTCTGCCAGGCGGAAATAACCACCGCCCAGGGAAAGCTCCTGGCCGTGGCCCACAGTGTGTGGGCCTACACGGGCAAACCCCTGCCCCTGGGAGATTGATTCTCCGCAAAGCGCATATAAAAAGTGGATATAAGTGGATATAAGATATAAAGTGGATATAAAAACCGTAAGGGCGGCCCGCCGGGCCGCCCTTTAGCTGTCACCCCTGTCCGCCCGCCGCACTTCTTACAACGCCCCCGTAGGGGTCGGCCTCCCGGACGACCCGCCCGGACTTGTATCGCACTCCTTGCAAAAAACGATGTCATTGCGAGGGCGCGCCGCGCCCGCGGCAATCCGCACCTCCACCCCTAAAAATGAAACCTATAAAGGCCGCCTTTTTCAAGGCGGCCTTTATAGGTTTGAGGATAGAAAGGAAAAGCAATTCATGTAAGGAATTACTATGGACATACTATACGACGTGAGCCCCGAATTGTAAAGCGACAAGTGTTCATTTTTTTATGAGAATATGTCATGCTCGAATGGGAAATGTTGCAAATGCTATTGCATTTCTTCCGAAAACGGCGTATAACACATGTATGACATAATAACATGGAACCTGGGAAGGAGGGGCGGTCTATGGAGACCAAAAAATTGGAGGCGCTGGTGATGGCGGTGCGCACGGGCAGCTTTACCCGGGCGGCGGAGGTGCTGGGCTATACCCAGTCCGGCCTGACCCACATGATGAACAGCCTGGAAAAGGACATCGGCTTTCCCCTCCTGGTGCGCAGCCGCAACGGCATCCGTCTCTCTGCTGCCGGGGAGCGGGTCTTGCCTATGATCGAGGACCTTCTCCGGGCCGGGGACACCCTGGAGCGGGAAATACGCCTCATCAACACCCGCCGGGAGGAGACCATCCGGGTAGGCTCCTACGCCAGCATCGCCGTGCATTGGCTGCCGGAGCTGATCCAGCGCTTCCGGGACCGACATCCGGATGTGGCGGTGGACATTCAAATGGGCAGCGTCCAGGAGGTTTACAGATGGGTCCGGGAGGACAAGGTGGATATGTGCTTCGCCTCCCATCAGGAGGGCGGCAATTTCGACTGGATCCACCTGCGCAACGACCCCCTTTTGGCCATCCTGCCGCCGGGCTATGATCACCGGGGCTGCAGCAGCCTGCCCGTCTCCCGTCTGGAGGGCCTGGACTTTCTTATGCCGTCTCTGGGCTTCCATCTGGACATTATGCGGGCCCTGGGTGATGTAAAGCCCAATATTCAGCAGACCCATGTCAACGACAGCGTCATCATCTCCATGGTAGAGCACGGCCTGGGCGTCAGCATCCTGTCGGAGCTGGTGCTTCGGGGCCGCCGGGATAATGTGGTGGCCGTGCCCCTGGACCCGCCGGCCGTGCGGGAGCTGGGCATCGCCGTGCGGTCGAAAAAGGAGCTGCGCCCCATCGCCCGGCGCTTCATCACCGAGACAAAAGAGATTTTGGAGAATATACCGTTATGATTTTTGAACCTGTTACCCCGCAGAATGCGGAAAATTTAAGACCCTACTATATAAATTGTGACTACCGTCTGTGCGAGTATTCCGTGGGCGTGAAGCTCATGTGGGGCAGCGTGCTGCGCCCGGCCTATTGCCAGGCGGCGGGCTGCCTGATCGTTCGCAACGAAATAGATGGCCGCTACCAGTTTGATTTCCCTGTTCCCGGCCCGGAGGGAGATGTGGATGCGGCCCTGACCCTCATCGAAAAATACTGCACCCAGCAGGGAGTGCGCCCGGTGATCTCCGTGGTGCCGGAGGGGGAGGCCGGGCGGATGTTCCTCCGCTACCCGGTGGTGCGGCTCATCAGTGAGCGCCCCTGGAAGGACTATATCTATCGCCGGGAGGACCTGGCAAACTTCCCGGGCCGCCGTTACAGCGGCCAGCGCAACCATGTTAATAAATTCCGCAAGCTCTTCCCCGATGCGGAGTATGTGCCCCTGACCGGGGCGGATGAGCCGCTTCTGGAGCGATTCTGGCAGGATTACGGGGCGGAGTTTACCAAGCAGAATGCCATTGCGAAAAACGAGCTGCGCCTGGCTAAGGAGATGCTGCGCCACCTCTCCGGCGATTGGTTCGTGGCCGGCGGTCTGCTCCATCAGGGGCGCTTGATCGCCATCAGCATGGGTGAGCAGTGCGGCAGCACCATGCAGGTCCATATCGAAAAGGCCCTGTACTCCTGCCCCGGGGCCTACCCCGCTATGGTCCAGGCCTTCGCCCAGCACTGTGACGAGAGCGTGCAGTGGATGAATCGGGAGGATGACGCCCGGGACAAGGGCCTGCGCACCTCCAAAATGCAGTACCTCCCGACCTCCCTGGCCGGTAAGCTGTGCTTTGAGGTGGGCAGCGAGTTAGACCGTATTCGGCAGATCCCCGCCCTGCACACGGACCGGCTGACCCTGGACGCCCTGGAGGAAAAGGATAAGCCGGCCTATAATGCCCTCTGCCTGGATGACGCG